>Ga0209223_10001154_pt1 | contig 29172 bp, 27 predicted proteins | sample COG_06_FD_184750 | JGI IMG/M metagenome (GOLD analysis project Ga0209223, IMG submission 184750) | Pelagic Microbial community sample from North Sea - COGITO 998_met_06 (SPAdes) (version 2) | ecosystem: Environmental > Aquatic > Marine > Neritic zone/Coastal water | place: Helgoland, sampling...
TGTGGAAGGATCATCTTGGTCTTTAGGATCATAACCATGCTCAGCTTTAAAATTAGACCTGCAAGTATCACAGTAACAAAAGTCATATTCAGGCATTTCATGGTCTTGTACAAGGTCATATTTAGCCCAGAGTCCTTTAGGGAGAATGACATCACAATAACGCACATAGTCTAAGTGAATACCTGATAAGCCTGGAATATCGCAGTGAGCGACCATTGATGCTTTGACAAATTCTTGAACCTCTGGTTTAGAAGGGCAGAGCCATTGGTAGTAGTCAACATAGGGCTTATTCTCTAAGCTACTCTCACCATTTCGACTCACCGTATACCAATCGGGATGTTGCATGGCTTCCTTATCACCTGGACGGTTTAATGTCCATAACCAAGCATGCACTTCAAGGCTCAGCGCTTGAGCAATCGGAATCAGCTTTTCAAGCATGTTTCTACCGCCACCAACGATCAGCCCATTTATACCCGCTTCTTTAAAAGCGGCGAGTTCTGTCTTCCAGTCAATGATTGATTTTTTATTATTACCATTGATCCAGATCCAGTATTTGAAATCATTTTCTCCTTTTTTTGAAAAAACTGTGGAATTGAGTAGGTGAGGGCTTAATAAAGTCGCCCCTGTGGCTAATCCTAAATTTCGTAAAAAAGTTCTTTTTCTCATTTAATTCCTTTTTCGTTCTGTCCAAATCCGCCCAGTATGATCAATGTGTAAATAATTATATTGAGAATTAAAACGTTTTATTGAAGCATGATAGGTGCCTGAATCTGCACTGATTTCAAGTTCGATTTTAGTTTTTCCATCTTTAAAAAACACCTGTCCATTAAGTAATGCATTTCCATCATCGGAGTAGAATCCATTTAACTTTTTATAGGCTATTTGATTTCGATGTATTGTGTACAACATTGCGCGTACCTGCTCCGAACCTGTATCGATGGCAATGCTCACCCATGACTTTCCAATAATAGATTCTGTGAAACTGACTATTCCCCAATATTCAGGTTCATGCATTGCAATGGCCCTTTGTGGTGTCCAAACCCAATTGTCAGGCGGGAGGTCTTTGCCTGTAGCAGGCGACTTCCGTTTTACATATTGATTGTCTATTATGTCAGTTTTATATTGAACCCTTGAGAAGTTTAACCTCCATTGATGTCCATTTTTAGGAGGTACACTCTTAGTTGTTCCTTCTTTCAAAACTTCCCATGGAATGGCAACTTCAATAGACCAACCTTTGTCTGTGTCCGAGGGATCATTTATAGTCCCATCAATATGCACTGCAGATTTTAGTCCTTTGATATCCCAAGAATTAATCGCCCTTCCTCCATCTCTATAAGGACGCGTAAGTAATAAGTCCCAAACCGTGTTGAAAGCATTTATTTCAAATTCATAATAGTTGTGTGTGTCACCATCAGGGTCTATGAAGATTTCAAAATCATTGTCAAGAAATATTACAGCGTCTCGATCAGTCAGAGTTGCCCAAATGTGAGGCTCTTCCATAGCTGCGTAAAAGTACATGTATTGATCATCCCAAAGCATTTTCATGCGCGTAGCATGATATGGCTTCGTGCTGTTTTTTGCTTCTATATCAATATAGTAGGTACTCCACTTTGCCTTTTTCCATGCTTCTTCATTGCCTTTTCCATCAATATTAAGGGTGTCAATTGTTTTATGAACAGTATAGTGCTTCGGCATTCTAAAATCCGTTTGAGCCCAAACGTTTTGAATGCTTACTATAATTAGAAGCGTATATAAAATGGCGGAATTACGAAACACAGTTGAAAGTAAATAAAAAATCCCCATTGAAGGGGAATTTTTATTTGTGAGTGATTTTTTATTAGATAATATTAATTCCGAAAAAGGTACTAAGGACTGTCAAAATAAACATTACACCGAGTACAACTGGAGCCAAATACATGATGGCAAAGTTGAGGTATTTTTGTACGAATGAACCTTTGAAATTAGGGGCGCCAATGGCCAATTCTTCATCCAAGTTTTGAGTCTTCCATACGTGTGCAGCAAAGAATGCAATCATACAGCCTCCCAATGGTAACAAGGTGTCATTGGCAATAGCTGCAACAAAGCTCAAGAAATCAGTTGGACTGTCAGCACCTACATAAGTGATGAAATTGCTAAAAAAATCAGAATAGCCATTGCCCAATAAGGAAGGAATACCAACTAGGAAAATAACGGCTGCAACAAGCCATACAGCACGTTTCCTCTTGATTTTCATTTCGTCAACTACATAAGCAACAGGGACCTCTAGTAACGAAACGGTCGAAGTAAGTGCAGCGAAGCATAAAAGCAAGAAGAATCCTGTGCCTACCACAGCTCCGAGTGTTCCTCCTATGCTACCAAATATTTGCGCCAACGTAACGAATATCAATCCAGGGCCTCCACCAGCACCTTCCATTGTGCCACCGCTCATAAATCCGATTAATGGAAATATCATTAAACCCGCAAGGAATGCGATAGATACATCTACTACAGTAACCCAGGCTGCTGCAGTCACGATGTTTTCCTTTTTACTTACATAACTACCATAGGTAATGAGTGCTCCCATACCAAGAGACAATGAGAAGAAAGCCTGACCCATTGCATTATAAATTGTGCTCCCATTGATTTTTGTGAAATCAGGAACCAGGTAGAATTTAATGCCATCCATCGAATTAGGTAGCGTTAAGCCATAGACAACAATGCCAAGAATCATAATGATAAGGGTTGGCATCAGCAATTTTGCAATCTTTTCAATCCCTCCTGATATTCCTTTCGAAACTACAAAAGCCGTTGTTGCCATAAATACGAGTCCGTATCCACCAACTTTAAATACTTGAGATGTGTAATCACTGAAATTGTCTGCCACTCCAAAGTTTCCAGCAGCCATTTCGAAAATGTATCCAAATGCCCATCCTGCGATTACATTATAGAAGGAGAGAATTAATACCCCAGCAAGGATCCCCATTTTTCCAACCCATCTCCATTTTTTGTAACCTAAAGCATTGAAAGCACCAACTGGATTTAGTTGCGTTTTTCGTCCTATAGCAATTTCAGTGGCCATTACTGGAAAACATAGAATAAAGCAAAAGGCAAGATAGATTACCACAAAGGCGGCACCACCACCAGAACCTACTTCATAGGGGAAGCCCCAAATATTACCTAGTCCAACTGCCGAACCTGCTGCCGCAGCGATGAATCCTATTCGGCTATTAAAGCCTCCTCTGTTTGCCATAAAATTTCGTTTAAAAACCGAATATATGTCATTATCTGATTTTGGACATACATTTTGAAATAAAAATACAAATGAATGTATTAGATTTATGAGTTCTGATTTTTTGAAACTGACCAAAACCCGATGGAGCCTATCTTTTCTAATGATGCTATTGTACTTGGATTACTTTTAGCAATTCTCGCCTTTGTATTTATTACTTCTTCATCACCTAAACCAGGATGGAAGAAATTTTATAAATATTTCCCTGCGTTGTTGGCATGTTATTTTTTACCCGCTTTACTCAATTGGCCATTAGGACTTATCTCTGGTGAATCTTCAAACCTTTATTTTGTTGCCTCAAGGTATTTGCTTCCTGCGAGTTTGGTATTGCTTTGCTTAAGCATTGACTTTAAAGGGATTTTAAACCTCGGTTCTAAGGCCTTGATTATGTTTTTTACGGCAACGATAGGTATTGTTGTTGGTGGACCAATTGCATTGATCCTTATCTCTTATATAGCGCCAGATATAGTCAATGGAGCTGGTGCAGATGATTTATGGAGAGGGCTCTCTACCGTGGCAGGTAGCTGGATAGGTGGTGGTGCAAACCAAGCGGCAATGAAAGAAATTTATGAGGTGAGTGATGACCTCTTTGCTTCAATGATTGTTGTTGATGTAATCTGTGCAAATATATGGTTGGCATTTCTACTTTATGGAGCAAACAATGCCAAGAAGGTTGATAAATGGTTGAAGGCTGATACCTCCGCTATTTCAATCTTAAAGGACAAGGTAGAGGACTATCAAAATAGTGTGGCAAAAATTCCAAATACAACGGAACTAATGACCTTGTTGGCTGTAGTATTTGGTGCCGTTGCTATTTCACATGCGCTTGCCGATCTTATTGCTCCATTTATGGCTACCAAGTCTGATTGGCTTGATCGCTATAATTTAAGTTCACTGAAATCAGGGTTTTTCTGGCTTGTAGTGATCTCTACTACAATAGGTTTAGGGATTTCATTCACCAAACTTAAAAAGATGGAAGGATTTGGCGCTTCAAGGTTGGGGACGGTCTTTATCTATGTATTGGTAGCCACTATAGGCATGCAGATGAACATTAAAGATGTAGCTGAGAATTTAGGCCTTTTTGCCATTGGAATCACATGGATGCTAGTGCACGTCGGCCTTTTAATGTTAGTCGCCAAATTGATCAAAGCACCTTTCTTCTTTGTAGCAGTAGGTAGTCAGGCCAATGTTGGTGGTGCTGCTTCTGCCCCAGTTGTTGCCGCAGCCTTTAGTCCGGCGTTGGCACCAGTAGGGGCATTAATGGCAGTGCTTGGATATGCACTAGGAACTTATGGTGCTATTGTTTGTGCCCAACTTATGATGATGGCGTCAACATAAGAATTACTCTTTAGACATTTTAGAATCAATCTCTAACTGTATCTTTTTTCGTATTGGGTTAAATACGATGAAGGGAAGACCAATACCACTTATTAAGAGGAAAGGAATGAGTTGGTACATCTCATTGTTCTTTTTGACAATTGCGACTGTCGTTAAAATCAGGATTATAACACCACAGAATATCATGATGAACAATTGTCTTCTTCTAAAAGAGACTTTTTTCTTTTCCAGCTCCGGAAGGCTGTACTTTTTGAATTCGTTTTGCATGCTCTAATTAATAAGATTCAAGGAGTTGAAATAACTCATCCAGTTTTGGAGTCAGAATGATTTCAGTTCTTCTATTCTTTGCTTTATTTTCGGCAGTATCATTAAGGGCTACCGGGGAATGTTCGCCTTTACCTGAAGCCATTATCGCTTGAGAATCGACACCACTCTGGACAAGTATTTTAACAATGGAAGTTGCTCTCAAGACACTCAAATCCCAGTTGTCACTCATGTATTGCTGCTTCTTAGAGAATTGAACATTGTCAGTATGACCTTCTACCATAATGTTGATATCTGGATTACCACTTAATACGCCTGCCAATTGCTTCAATGCACCAACACCTTTGGCATCTACCGTTGTACTTCCTGATCCAAAGAGTAATTGTTCGGCAAGTGACACATAAACTTTCCCGTTTTTAACTTCAACGGAAAGATCACTTTTCTCGAAATTCAGCAAGGCATCAGTTACTTTCTTTTTTAATTCTTGAACTGCCTTGTCTTTGTCAGCAATTAACTGCTCAAGCTCGTTAACACGTTGCTCACGAATGGCTAAGTCTTTGGCTAACTCTTCATTTTTCTTCTTCTCAATGTTTAGGTCGTCTTCAATTGCCAATAATCGTTGTTGCTGTTGTGCTAGGTCTTGATTCAGTTGACCACTATTAGTTAATAAGTTGTCATACAATTGCTTGATTCGAGTGTATTGAGATTTTACTTCTTTCAACTCAGTATCAACGGTGTTGAAGTCGCTTTGGAGTACTGCATTGTCTTCTTTTAGTTTCGCAACCTGCACCTCAAGGCGATTGATTTTTTCTTTAGCGATCTCTAATTCTTCTTCAAGTTTTAAGTTGTCTCCTTCTAAAGAAGATTTCTTGAGGAGTAATTCGTCATAATCTTTTTGGGCAACACAAGAGGAAAAAATGAGGACGACCGATAGAACGAGTAGAGAGGTGAATTTTCTTAACATATTCAAGTTTTGTACAAATATCTAAAATCTATTCTAAACTTCAACAGACTTATTATCAAAGGCAATTCATATATACAGATAAGCACGTTATATTTTATGCTGCATGCATAATATTTTATATCTTTCTTTTCTAAAACGATTTTATGAAAACAGACGGAATGTTGAAGGATGATGCTTTAAAAGGGCAGACTATCATCGTAACTGGCGGAGGAACAGGATTGGGCCGTTCTATGGGGACCTATTTTTTAGAATTGGGTGCCAACCTGGTGATCACAAGCAGAAAGTTAGAAGTGCTTGAAAAAACGGCTTCAGAAATGGAAGCCGAAACAGGTGGGAAAGTATTAGCAGTGCAATGTGATGTGCGCCATTACGATCAAGTGGAGGCCATGATTGAAAAGAGTAAAGAAAGGTTTGGTCAAATTCATGGCCTGTTGAATAATGCAGCCGGCAATTTCATTAGTCCAACCGAAAGGTTGTCACCAAAGGCCTTTGATGTAGTCATTGATATTGTGTTAAAAGGAACTACTAACTGTACGCTGGCATTGGGCAAACATTGGATCGCCAATGAACAGGCTGGAACTGTTTTGAATATCACCACGACTTATGCATGGACCGGCTCAGGCTATGTTGTGCCTTCTGCATGTGCCAAGGCTGGTGTGCTTGCTATGACACGTTCTTTGGCTGTAGAATGGGCTAAATATAAGATTCGTTTGAATGCCATTGCTCCTGGTCCATTTCCGACTGAAGGCGCTTGGAGCAGGTTGCTTCCTGGCGATCTGGTGAAGAAATTTGATCCTGCTAATCATGTGCCAGTCGGTAGGGTAGGTGAACATCAGGAGTTGGCAAACCTTGCCGCTTATTTAATGTCTGATTATTCTGCCTATGTAAATGGCGAAGTAATGACCATTGATGGAGGAGAATGGCTCCAAGGTGCTGGTGAATTCAATCATTTGGAAAAGATACCACAGGAGATGTGGGACATACTTGAAGCTTCTCGATCAAAAAAAGCATAGGCCCCAAGTTGCTTTGGGGCTATTGGAAAGCCAAACGAAAATTAAAGGGCATCGAATTCTAATTGTTCAGCCAATCAGAGTCACACAAAGTGGACGCTGATTTTACTTTTACTCAGCGTCTTCTGTGAATGACGCTGAAGGAAGAGGCAAGGATATTGAGTTTTGAAAGGAGTTTAAGATTCCGATCAGAGTTACGTGAAGTGGAACCTGATCATAGTTTGACTCAGAGTCTTCTAACGAATGACTCTGAGGGAGGTTAAGAGGACTCAGAGTCTTCTAACGAATGACTCTGAGGGAGGTTAAGAGTCCTCTAAAATGACGCTGACGGGTAAATACTATTTAATTCGATACTCGACAAACATAGTGGCATTCACTTTGATCGTTCCTTTGCTGATGTTGATTTGGCTAGATGCAGGAGTATTGGATTTTAATGCTATTTCATCTGCGAATCTTGATTCATTTGCCGCTGTTGTGGATGCGGAAATTTGAACATTGCCCATTTTGAGTATTTCCTTTTCCGATGCTGGAATTTCTTTTAACAACCTGTCTGCAGTCATTCCTGCATTTGTTAGTGCATTTGCATGCGCTTCGTTTTTCAAACTGTCCATTTTTGAATGGGTATAATTAAGTCCACTCAGTTCTAAATTAGCATTCTCCAATAGTGCGGAATAGATTTCATCTAACTGGTCTAAATCCCTGATTGTAATATTGACCCTTGTGGAACCTTGATAGCCTTGAAAGATTCTTTTACTGCGTTCATAGGTATAGTTTTTGTTCATGTTCACCGATGAAGTCATGATGTCTTTTTCTTCTATTCCAAAAGCAAGCAACTGCGTATGCAAACTTTCGGATTTATCTACTAAGCATGTTTTTGCCTCGGTGATTGATTTTTTAAGACAGCTTAAATTGATTTGAAAACTGGCCATATTTGGGAGTGTTTCCACTTCTCCAACGGACCGGATCATCATGGTCTTAAAATTCCCTTGAGTTGAATTGTCCTGGCAGCTCGCCAAAATCATTATTCCCATTAATGTTCCTAATATCCTTTTCATATTTAAATCATTTGTGTTGTTGTTACTCTTCAAGAACTGTGCCTTTTTTGGGTAACCTAATAATTTCTTACTGCGCGAACTCAATTTTAGCATTCTGATTTTCAACCTGGGTTATGTGCTCTTCCAATTTGAATTTTGATGCTTTAAAACTTGCCTTCCGCTCACTTGCTTGTTCTTGTCTACTCACCGACCTTGTGAATCTGCGAATGTCCTCTTCCGAATCCAAAATCAGTCCAGGTACTGGCGTGCTTTTTCCAGATTCATCTTTGGCAACCATAGTGAAATAGGAAGAATTACAATGCTTGATCACCCCAGATTTTATATTCTCAGATTCTACCCTGAGTCCAACTACCATCGAGGTTCTTCCTGTATAGTTAATAGATGCTTTTAGTGTCAAAAGATCACCAACTTCAATAGGATTTAAAAAATCTACTTTGTTCACTGAAGCTGTTACACAATAATTACCTGAATGCTTAGAAGCGCAGGCAAAAGCAACTTGATCCATCAGGCTTAATACATAACCACCATGAATAAAGCCACTAAAATTAGAGTGGGAGGGCAGCATGAGTTGTGTCATGGCAACTTGTGAAGCTTCTATATTCTTGAATTTCATATTTTGATACTTAAGAGGTGGTCAATTATTGCACGTGTTTTTCATTTTCAATCGTTCTAAACGTGAGGTTCACTCTTGGATTTAGAATCTTTTTCGACTGTGTGAGTCTGTGTGTCCAATGCGATTGAGTAATGCCTTTCATAATTAGAAGGCTGCCATGCTCGAGGATGAGGTATACCTTTTCATCAGTGGCCTTATGTTTGAAACCAAATTTTCTCGCTGCACCCAAGCTTACAGAGGCGATTGCACCATCCTTTTTTAAATCCTTTTCTCCATCACTGTGCCAAGCCATGCCTTCATTGCCATTATGGTACAGGTTTAATAAACAGGAATTGAAAGTCTCATTACTTTGTTGCTCAACAATGGCTTTAAGTTCGAGTAGCTCTTTGGTCCAAGGGAGTGCTTGTTTCGTGGTATTTGAATAAGTGTAGTCAAAGCTATGGTCACCGTACCAAGCTACTTTCCTTTTTGTAATGATGGTTTTACCATACATTTTGGCTTGGTCATGTTTCCATTCAATGTTTTCTAAAAGTAAATGGAAATATTTGTTGGCATCACTCTGGTGAATCACCTTTCCGTAATAATAAACTTCTCCATCCATTGGGAGTAGGTTCTTTGTGGAGTCAATTATTGTATCAAATAATTCCATCGTCATTGTTAATCAATTCTGGTGCCTCGTTGCCCCTGAACATCAAAGCCGATTACTCTTCCATCTAGAATATCAAAGTTGATTTCAGTGCCATCATTTCGATCGAAAAACTTAGTTGCACTTTCTGACGCCAAGTGAATAGTCTGCCCAATGAAACTTGCTTCGAAAGTAAGGTGGTCTCCTGAAATTTTCACCTCTAATACACCCATTTCTCCCACTTGATATTTGCCTTGGTACTTTTGAAGATCGGCATTTGATATTTTAATTACTTTCCTGTAGACCGTCTGATTTTCTGGTAGTTTATATTCATTTCCTATAGCCAACATTATTTCGCTCATGATACGGCCATTGTCTGAATTGACCATGATTACAACTGCGTGTGGTTCATTTTTCCAAGCAGTTAACTGTGCTCGAAAGCCTTCATCCGCACCACCATGCCCAAATGTTGCCTCAGTTATTCCTGGGCCTAGGCCGTGTCCATTCATGCCCGCCTTTAACATTTCATTTACTGTTTCATATTGAAGGATTCCAGTTTCCTTTGTATTATTTATTTTTTGTATTTCAATGGCGTATTGGATAAGTTGTGAAGGTGTTGTCCACAGGCCAGCTGCCGCCATTTCTGGGTATATAGGCCATTTTCCTTCTACTTCTTTTCCATCACCTCGATAACCTGTTGCTGCAATACCATGGTATTCTTCGGGAAGCGGGTTTTCAAAAGAACTCTTCTTCATTCCAAGAGGATCAAGTACATGCTGTTGCATTGTTTCAGGATAATTAGTTCCCTCAACGTCTGTAACCATTAATTGCATGATGGTATATCCACCACCTGAGTACATCCAACTTTCGCCAGGCTCTTTGTAAACTCTAACAGCGTCAGTATTTCCTTTACCGTCTAAGACATCTGGTACAGATGGAATTTCATCTCCTTTATCATAGCCAGGAAATCCCCAGGTGGTCAGTCCAGCAGTATGATTCAATATTCTTCTTAAAGTCACCTTTTCCTTAGTAGTGAATTCATTGTCGGGAAGTTGCCAAGAAGTGAGGTAGTCGTTTACATTACCATCTAGGCTTAGCCTTCCATTTTCCACCAGTTGATGCGCTCGGAGGGCGGCTATTGGTTTGCTTATTGATCCAGCCAAAAGCATTGTTTCACTTGTCATAGGCCTATTTTCAGCGATATCAGCCATGCCGTAACCTTTTGCCCATTCTACTTTACCATTGGTTACCACGGCAATACTCACACCCGGAATGCCCAATTGTTTAAGGCGTTCATTAATGTTGTAAGTGACGGCTTCCTCTCCTTCAATTTGAAGGCTGGACATGAGTCCATTTTCTATTCGCTGAATTCGAGCCTCAAGGTCTGAATTGGAAGCTTCCTTTGGTGTTGAACATGCAAATATACTTAGGAGTATGAGAAGGGCAAGTAGTTTTTTCATTTGTGCTGATTAGAATTAATTGGAATAAAAATAGTGATATGTTCATCCTCGTCCTAGATGGAAGCTAAATTCACTAATTAGGATTTTGTAAATTATACTATGAAAAAGATTTCAGCTATAATTCTCATAGTACTTGCTTTGGTGATGTTTTACTTGGCTTATCAAATGGGGGGATTACCTCCAGCCGTTACTGGAGTTGGGTTTTTAGTCATTGCATTTGTGTTTCTAAATGAAGAAAAAAGGGCTCAAGAGTAATGCTATCTTCTTCTTCTCCAATAAGATAAAAAAAAAGACTGCTGATAAGCAGTCTTTTAAATATTTGAACAGAGGGTTAATTTTTAACCTCTATTAGATTTTAATCTAGAGTGCTCATCCAAATGAATTTTACGCATACGCATGCTTTGAGGTGTGATCTCTAAGTACTCATCCTTCTGGATATACTCCATCCCTTCTTCCAATGAAAAAGGCCTGTGCGGAGCAATCTTTGAATTAGAATCAGAACCAGAAGCTCTCATGTTTGTTAACTGCTTTCCTTTTTGAATGTTAATGACCAAGTCATTCTCTCTTGTATGTTCTCCAATTACTTGACCTGTATATAAGTCTTGCCCAGGAGGAACGAAGAAGATACCTCTGTCTTGTAACTTATCAATTGAGAATGGAGTAGCTGGTCCATTTCCCATAGAAATTAATGATCCATTTTGACGGCCTTTAATCTCACCTTTCATAGGTTCGTAAGCTTTGAACCTATGGTTCATCACTGCTTCACCTTTAGTTGCTGTTAAAACATTGTTTCTTAATCCAATAAGGCCCCTAGAAGGAACTTCAAATTCTAAATGCTGTTGATCTCCTTTTGGCTCCATGATCTTCAACTCACCCTTACGTTGAGTCACTAATTCAATCACTTTACCTGATACGTTATCCGGAACATCAACGACCAACGTTTCAATTGGTTCGCACTTTTTGCCATCAATTTCTTTAATAATTACTTGAGGTTGACCTACCATTAATTCATAACCTTCACGTCTCATCGTCTCGATTAAAACTGAGAGGTGGAGAATTCCACGGCCAAAAACTAAAAACTTATCTTCAGAATCAGTTTCTTCAATTCTAAGTGCTAAGTTCTTTTCAACTTCTTTGTACAAACGTTCTCTAAGGTGTCTTGACGTTACAAATTTGCCTTCGTTACCAAACCCAGGTGAGTTATTGATCGTGAAAAGCATGTTCATCGTTGGCTCATCAATGGCAATCCTTTTAAGTGGTTGTGGGTCGTCATAATCAGTTAATGTATCTCCGATTTCAAAATCTTCCAATCCAACGACCGCACCAAGTTCACCAGCGTTTATCTCCTCAACTGTCTTTTTACCAAGGCCTTCAAAAACTTGTAATTCTTTTATTCTCACTCTTTTTACTGTACCGTCACGCTTTGTTAATCCCATTGAGGCATTTGTTTTTAGCGTGCCTTGGTACATACGTCCAATAGCAATTCTTCCAACAAATGAAGAGAAATCTAAAGAAGTGATTTGAAATTGAGGAATTCCTTCCAGTGCAGGAGGCTCAGGAATTTCTTCTAGAATTTTATCTAAAAGTGGGAAGATGTTGTCCGTCGGTTCCTTCCAGTCATTACTCATCCAGCCTTGCTTTGAAGAACCATAAACTGTTTCAAAGTCAAGTTGCTCTTCTGTAGCACCAAGGTTAAACATAAGGTCAAAAACCTGCTCATGTACCTCATCAGGACGACAATTTTCTTTATCGACTTTATTCACTACAACAATAGGCTTCAATCCTAGGTCAAGTGCTTTACCAAGTACAAATCGTGTTTGAGGCATAGCCCCTTCAAATGCATCTACAAGCAAAAGCACGCCATCAGCCATTTTCAGTACACGCTCTACTTCACCGCCGAAATCTGCGTGACCTGGAGTATCAATGATGTTGATCTTAACACCTTTGTACCTTACAGATACGTTTTTAGAAAGGATAGTGATTCCACGTTCTCTTTCTTGGTCATTACTATCCAGTATTAGGTCTCCAGTTGCCTGATTTTCTCTAAAAATCTGTGATGCGTGAATGATTTTGTCAACCAAAGTTGTTTTACCGTGATCAACGTGTGCGATAATTGCGATGTTTCTTAAGCTAGTCATGAGGGTCTCAAATTCAAGCCGCAAAGGTAGCGTTAATAATTGGAATTAAGACGGTTAGATAGATTATTTTAAGGTTTCATAATCGGCCTAAAGCGGCTTGAATTCCTAATTTCCCCCCTGTTTTATTAATGAGCAAGGATAAGTATCCATCTCCATGTTGATGGATCGGTTGCCACGGCTTCATACAGATAGATATATCCATCCATATTATTATTCGTGATGTTATAAGTGATTTGGTAATTTTTAATGATTTCCCAGAATTCTCTATATTCAACTGCTGGCGCTTTCATAGTGGGAATTAATTTAAAACCTGTTATAAACCCAGCCTGCTTTGGGGAAGTACCTAGTTCATCCGCAGGTGTAAATTGAGGTGTTGTTATGCTTGCGTTTTCATTAAAAGACAGGGAGGCATGAAATATTTGTGTGTCTTCATTGGGGTAATAAACACTTGCAAAACCATTTTCTTGTGGTGTAGCTTCTAAAAAATCTATTTCTAATGGAATATTTTCGTTTGGGCGCAATTTTGGGTTGGTGAATGAGTATAGCGCTGCGCCCTCTAACTGCGAAGTTTCATAATTGATTTCATAGACAACAAAAGTCAAGAAGGCATTAAAATCGACTCTGCTACAACTCGGGAAGAGCAGCAATGGCAGAAAACAAACGATTAAAACAATCCTTTTCATAGCAAGGGTTCTCAATTACAACAATTAGATAAGTACTAAACCCTATTTTTTACGTAAAAATTCCCTAACTGTTATCTTATTTAAATATCCCCTTTTTTTATCCTGAGATCAATAATATTTGTTCTATTTTGTTTTTCTGGAGAGAGAATATGGGTGTTGAAAATATTGAATCCAATCAGCTCATCCTGGGGTAACGTATATGAATTACCCTAATGTGCAAGAACCGATATCCATTTCCATGTGGAAGGATCTGTCCTCACTTTTTCATAAAGGTAAATATAACCTTCCATATCATCGTTAGTCACGGTGCTAGTGATCTTGAAATCTTTTATGATGTTCCAAAACCTTCTGTATTCGACAGGTGGAGCTTTAATTATTGGTTTCAATGTAAATCCTGTAACAAAATTAGCCTGCTTATTCGAAACAGTCAGGTCATCAGGGGCCTGGAATTGAGGTGTAGAAATTTCAGCCTGTTGATTAATAGAGAGTGAAGCTTGGAATAAAATAGTGTTTTCAATTGGGTAAGTAATGCGTGCAAATCCATCTTTTTGAGATGTCGGGACCAAATAATCAGAAGTGATTGGTATATCTTGGTTAAATGGCAACTTAGGATTAGTAAAAGTAAAAATTGCTGCTCCTTCTAATGCTGTAGTCTCATAATCAATTTCATAGACCACAAATGTTAAGAAGGCACCAAAATCAACTTTGTTACAGCCCGTGAAGAGGAGGAATGGTAGGCAAAAAATGATTAAAATTATTTTTCTCATTTATTAATCATCCTTTATCAAAAATTGAACCACTAATTATCTGAAGGTACTCATACATCATCCAATTTGAGCTTAACTCTTTCTATCATCTTGATTGCACGATCAATTTCATCAATCTTGGTACGAAAGGATAGTACAGCAACTCTTATGACAAAAATACCTTTAATGGTTGTTGAGCTAAAAAATATTTCTCCATCCGCCATCATGAGGTTCATTAATTCCTGGTTATACTCGTTTTGCATTTGCTTTTTTTGGAACCAGAAGTAACTGACAGATAAATCTGGCTCAGGGCCTACTTCAAAACCTATAGCTTGAATTTGATCCCTGAAGTATGCTAGGAGTAGCAGTTTTTCCTCTAAGCATGCACTAAAAGGTGCAACACCATGTAACTGTAAAGGGAGCCACATCCTCATACCTCTAAAATGCTTTGTGAGCTCGGGTGATAAATCCATTGGACTTACATGACTTTTATCGAATGTATCCTGCATATAGCTGGCCATGTAATAATGAGATTGCATCACCGCTTCTTGGTCCTTTACAATTACAGCGCCTATGCCATAGGGTAAAAACAGGCCTTTATGCGGGTCTACTACTAGTGAATCTGCCATTTCGATCCCCTTGAATTTATCTTTGATTTTATCAACAAGAATAAAAAAGCCACCATAAGCACCATCAACATGGTACCATAAGTTATTTGCCTGGCAAATTTGCCCAATATCATACAATGGGTCTATTGCTCCTGTGTCAGTTGTTCCTGCAGAAGCAATAACGATGCTTGGAATTAGGCCAGCTTTCTTGTCATTCTCTATCGTTGTTAGTAGCACACCTGTCTTAATTCTGGATTTTTCATCGAGTGCAATTTCTCTAACAATTATATCACCAAGACCAATAATTCGTAATGCTTTGTGAATACAGTGATGCACTTGTTCACTCAAGTAAACTACGCTTTTTTCAATTCTTGCTCCTTTGATTGAATGCTTGTCCCTTGCTGCTGTAAGTGCTATAAGATTGGCTATTGAACCACCGGATGTCAAATTACCGACAGCACTTGTTGGGAAATTAAATACTGACTTCATCCAGTCAATACATACATTTTCAATAGCAACACCTCCTGGCGATGCAAACTTGCTACCAACGTATTCATTGGTTACATCAGCCAGGTAATCACCGAGTGATGAAGTATATATCCCGCCACCGGGGATGTAACCTAAATGCCCACCTGAGGCAGCATTAATTCCTTTGGAAGCCACCTCGGATTTGTATAGGTCAAGTATTGTCTCAATCGATTGCTTTTCTTTCTTAAAGTCTAAATCCTGGTTGATGAGTTTGTTAGAATAACTCGGAGTGGATGAAATTGTATTTATGAAGTCATTGGATAGCGCATTGACTTTGTTTAATAATGAAGTTCTAACGGCCTCCGAAGGCTCTAGTGTTGCTGATGTAATTTGGAGTGCCTTTATCTCTTCTAAAAGTGAATTCATACTTCCAAGATGTAAAGCCTGAATTGAATTTCCAAGTAAGAATTAATCCTTCTTTTTATTGGACTTCTTTGTTTCAAATCCCATACGTGTTATCGTATCCATCGCATCAGTAACAGCTAAATCTGTTATTTTTAAATTAGCCTCTGAAACTACATGCAACTGACCAATATTAGCAATAGGAGATAAAGGTACATAAACTAAATGCCTGCCATCTTCAAGCGTATCTGTCATGAGTCCTAAAACCCTATTACTAGTGCCATATAGGTCTACTTCTACCACAGGGTAGTTAGATTCCTCAACACCTACAAACTGATTTACAATTCCTTTAAGCGTTGAGTACATTGGAACCTTTTCAAGAACGTTTCCGTCCAACCATTTTGAAAACTTTTGCCAAAATAAGATTTCATAAGTAAGCCAACCATCAGAAGGATTAAAACGATTATTACCGCTACGAACAGCAGTGCAATTGCAGTTTTAGTGATTGGGCCTCCAAAAGCCAGTTTTGATGATATAGGTGTCGTAACGACTATTAATTTTTTTACGGTATCCGCTAATAACACTATGATGACCGCGATTGGAACGAGTATCACAAGGCCAGTTATAATGGTGTTTTTAAAAAATTCAATGGTTTTTTTCATGGGATGATTTTCTATGTGCTGTCGCATAAATTTAGTTATATGTATCCGATTAATTTCTATTAGAAAATAATGGGATACATATAACATCTTAAATCTATAAAGTATCTTTACAGCTTATGAGTGAGAAGGATTTCAAAAGACATACTGTAACGGCAGCACTGCCATACGCCAACGGGCCAATACACATCGGTCATCTAGCGGGTGTTTATGTGCCTGCCGATATATATTCTAGGTATTTAAGGTCAAAAGGGGAGGATGTAGCATTTATTTGTGCTTCTGATGAGCATGGAATGGCAATCACAATGCGTGCTAGAAAAGAAGGCACAACACCTCAAGCGATTGTTGATAAATACCATGAGATGATCAAGGATTCTATGAATCAATTGGGTGTCTCGTTTGATATTTATTCTCGTACCTCAAATGAAACGCATCACGAGACAGCGCAAGGTTTCTTTAAGGACTTACATGAAAAAGGCTTGTTCGAAGAAAAAACAAGTAACCAGTATTATGACGAAGAGGCAAAACAGTTTTTAGCTGACCGTTACATCACTGGAAATTGCCCAAAATGTAACCATGATAGTGCATACGGGGACCAATGTGAAAACTGCGGTTCTACTTTGAGTCCAACCGATCTGATTAATCCAAAGTCTACCTTAAGTGGTAATCCTCCGATAAAAAAGGAAACCAAGCATTGGTACTTGCCATTGCAGGATTATGAAAAATGGTTAAACGAATGGATAGTAGAAGGCCATAAGAAAGATTGGAAACCCAATGTTTGGGGGCAGTGTAAATCTTGGATTGATGGTGGACTTCAATCTCGAGCAATGACGCGTGATCTAGATTGGGGTATAAAAGTGCCAATTGAAGGTGCAGATGGCAAAGTCCTTTATGTCTGGTTTGATGCTCCTATTGGATATGTTTCAGCAACTAAGGAATGGGCTGCTGCAAAAGGAAAAGATTGGGAACCATATTGGAAGGCTGATGACACCAACTTGGTTCACTTTATAGGTAAAGACAATATTGTTTTTCATTGTATAATTTTCCCTGCCATACTTAAAGCAATGGGCGATTATACATTGCCCACAAACGTTCCAGCAAATGAATTTTTAAACCTTGAAGGAGACAAGATTTCTACCTCAAGAAACTGGGCGGTTTGGCTCCACGAATATTTGGAAGACCTGCCTGGCAAACAAGATGTGTTGCGTTATGCATTGTGTGCCAATGCACCTGAATCAAAGGATAATGACTTTACTTGGAAAGATTTTCAAGCAAGAAATAATAATGAGCTAGTTGCCATATTGGGCAACTTTGTGAATAGAGCGGTTGTATTGACCCATAAATATTTTGATGGTAAAGTACCGGCGAGTACAGATTTACAAACAATTGACCTAGAACTAATTGAAGCGATAAAGGAAGCTCCGAATAAAGTCGGAACTGCTATCGAGCGTTATCGATTCCGAGAAGGGTTGGCTGAGATGATGGACCTGGCGCGAAAAGGAAATAAATACCTGGCTGACACGGAGCCATGGAAATTGATTAAAACTGATGAAGCACGTGTTGGAACAATCTTAAATTTAGCGTTACAGATTGCAGCTAATATTACCGTAGTAGCTGCGCCTTTTATTCCATTTAGTGCTGATAAACTAAGGTCGATCTTGAATATTGAGGTATTGGATTGGGAAAAGGCTGGGAATGCTGAATTACTAGCAGGAGGTCAAACAATAGATAAACCTCAGTTGCTCTTTGAAAAGATTGAGGATAAAACGATAGAAGAACAAGTTCAGAAATTAGAGAATACAAAAATGCAGAACGAATTAGAAAACAAGCCAACCGCACCATTAAAAGAGACTATTCAGTTCGATGATTTTATGAAACTTGACCTTCGAGTAGGTACAATCTTAGAGGCAAAGAAAGTTGAGAAGTCGAACAAGCTGCTTGAATTCCTTATAGACACAGGTGTAGATAAAAGAACTATTCTAAGTGGTATTGCTAAGCACTATTCACCGGAAGACATGGTGGGCAAGCAAGTAACTATTATCGCCAATTTAGCGCCAAGAAAAATGATGGGGACTGAATCTCAAGGAATGATCCTGATGGCAGAAGACAATGCGGGTAACTTAAGGTTACTTCAACCCAATGAGGATGTTGAGCCAGGTTCTATTATAAGTTAATGGGGTTAATTTAATCGGTACTTGGTTTTATAAATTGCTATTGAACAAAAACTGTACTTTATGAAGGTTAATGCGCAACGAATTCTTCAAAATATTCACCGCTATGCTCAAATTGGTAAAACTGGAGAAATAGGAGTAGAGCGCATTACATTGTCTAATGAAGATAAACAGGCAAGAGATTTATTGAAATCTCAGATGGTTGAAGCTGGACTAGAAATTTCTATTGATGAAGTGGGAAATATGATTGGTCTCCGAAAAGGAACCAAAAATGTACCACCAGTTGCCATTGGTTCTCATTTAGACACGGTTTATCAAGGGGGTAGATTCGATGGTGCACTTGGCGTCTTAGCTGGTTTGGAGTTAATCAAAACTCTTAACGACTTTAATATTCTAACGGAAAAACCAATCGCATTAATCAATTTTACCAATGAAGAAGGTGTGAATTATGCACCTGATATGATGGGCAGTCATGCCTTTGCAAAACTTGGTGACTTAGATGCCATATTGAAAAGCCAAGCTTATGACAACCCAAATCGGACCGTTGATTCAGAATTAAGAAGAATTGGTTATAAGGGTAAGATGAAGTGTGGAGACTTTCCTTTAGATTGTTTTATCGAATTACATATTGAGCAGGGGCCAGTTTTAGAAACTGAAAGAATAAATATTGGAGCGGTAGAAATGGTTCAGGGTATTTATTGGACCCGATATACCATTCAAGGACAAGCTAATCATGCCGGCACTACGCCTATAGAAATGAGAAAGGATGCGGGTTATGCTGCTGCTCAAGCCATGCAATTTATTGGTGACCTAAGCAGAAAAGAAAATAGCCAATTGTTAACTACTGTAGGTACCATTGAATTTAAGCCTCATGCCATCAATATTGTGCCAGACAGCGCCAGTTTTACATTAGACGCACGAAGTATTGACTTGAAAGTACTTCAAAATGGGCAGCGTAAAATTGATACTTTCTTAAATGACTTGGTCGTTGCGTATGGTTTGACTTTAGAAAGAGAAGAAATGGTGCGGTTTAGTCCGGTCCAGTTCGATCAGGGTATTGTTTCACTCATTGATTCTGAAGCTAAAGGACTTAATCTATTGGTAAAAAAAATGCCTAGTGGGGCAGGGCATGATGCGCAAATGATGGCTTCTGTTTGCCCATCAGCAATGGTATTTGTACCAAGTGTGAATGGAATCAGTCATAATGTGGCTGAATTAACCCTTGATGTGGATGTTGAAAATGGTGCTAATGTATTGTTAAACACCTGTTTAACTTTGGCTAATCGTTAAATTCTGTCATTGTACGATTGACCCCAATTGTACAAAACCCTAGAATCATGTCTATCGCTTTGTCCATTGAAAATGGGAGTTCCTCGAATTCTTTTTTTGTGAAAGGACTCAATACATAATCTACTTGCCTGCCTTTCGAGAAATCGTCGCCAACACCAAATTTTAAACGGGCATAGTTTTGTCCGCCAATCAACTCTTCGATGTTTTTAAGTCCATTGTGTCCTGCTGCTGAACCTTTAGCTCTTATCCTAAGATTTGAGAAAGGCAATGCAATGTCGTCAACGACTACAAGTACATTCTCCTTGGCTACTTTTAATTCTTTCATCCAAAAATTAACCGCTTTACCACTAAGGTTCATGTAGGTCGTTGGTTTAATTAGATGGATTTGGCGGCTCTTGTACTTGAATTCAGTATGATACGCCAATCGGCCTATGTCGAATTTAGCGTCCTTATTATCTGCTAGTCTGTCAAGTGTTAAAAATCCGATGTTGTGCCTTGTGAGTTCATACTCAGGACCAATATTTCCCAAACCAACAATAAGATATTTCATGCTTTTATTATGATTACCTAATAATAAAAAAATCCTGCTCACAGAGCAGGATTTTAAATTGAATTTTTTGATAAAGTTTACTCAGCTGCTGCTCCTTCTTCGCCTTCAGCTCCTTCTTCACCTTCTTCGCCTTCAGCTCCTTCTTCACCTTCTTCAATTTCAACGCCATCGGCATCTAGTGCTTTAAGTGCTCTTGGTACAACTACAGATGCAACCGTAACCAAATCACTGTTTTGAATCTCAAAGTCTGTCTGATTGATACTAGCTACTTTGATAGAATCACCTAATTCCAAAGTAGTAATGTCTAAAACAAGTGTTTCAGGCATGTTCTTTGGTAATGCACATACTGTCAATTTAGGACGCTTCAATACCAATGAACCACCATTTTTTACACCAATTGGAGATCCTTCTAATTCAACAGGAATTTCCATTTTGATCATTTTTCCTTTGAATAACTGAAGGAAATCAACGTGTAAAAGGTTTTCACTTACTGGGTGAAATTGTGATTCTTGAACTATTGCTTCAAATTTTTCACCTTCAATGTTGAGGTCTAAATAACAGGCTTGCGCTGTGTATAAAACTTCTTTGAATTGGATAGTTGGTGCATAAAAATGCATTTGCTTGTCTCCACCGTATAATACGCACGGGACATTGCCATCAGCTCTTAAACGCTTCGACTCCGACTTCCCGAGATTTGCTCTATTATACCCTATAATCTCTACTCTTCTCATAATATATAATTGTTAAATAAATAATTTACTAATTGATTCATTGGAGGTGATGCTAGTCATTGTTTTTGCAAACAAATCTGCCACCGACAATACTTTAATTTTGTCAGATTCTCCTTTAAGCGGAATGGTATCTGTTACCACTAATTCAGTTAAAGCTGAATTATTAATGTTTTCATATGCTTTTCCTGATAGGACAGGGTGCGTAATTACTGCCCTAACAGATTTAGCTCCTTTGTCCATGATAATGCCAGCGGCTTTGCATATTGTTCCAGCTGTATCAACAAGGTCATCAACCATAATGACATTTTTGCCTTCAACATCACCAATGATTCTCATTTCAGCTACTTCGTTGGCTTTCTCCCTATGCTTGTCAATTACTACCATGGCAGAATTAAAATGCTGAGCAAAAGACCTTGTTCTTTTCACACCGCCAACATCTGGTGAAGCAAAAAGTACATCCTCTAATCCTAGTGATTTTAAATAAGGGATAAAGATGGCTGATCCATTTAAGTGATCAACTGGAATGTCAAAGAAACCTTGAATCTGACCAGCGTGTAGGTCACAAGTAACAACCCTGTCAGCACCGGCAGCAGTAAGAATGTTAGCCACTAATTTAGCACCAATCGCTACTCTTGGTTTGTCTTTTCTGTCTTGCCTGGCATATCCAAAATAAGGAATGACTGCAACACATTTATAAGCACTTGCTCTTTTTGCAGCATCGATCATCAAACAAAGCTCCATCAAGTTGTCTGCAGGAGGGAAGGTTGATTGAATTAAGAACACTGTTTTTCCACGTACAGATTCTTCATAATAAGTGGCTATTTCACCATCACTGAACTGTTGTGTTTTCATCGAACCTAAAGGTTTACCATAATGCTCGGCTATCTTATTTCCAAGATATTCGGATTCTCTTCCGGCAAATAATTGATTGTTCGATGTAGGCATAATTCTGTGCTTAAATTAAGGTGCAAAAGTAGTAATAAAATTTATAAAACCAGCTCAAACTGAGGAGGTTTTGAAGAGAGGAAGGATATAGTTTAATCCAACTCATTTTTCATAGCGACTATCAACATGTTTAACTGTTCAACAGCATCTTCATAGAGTCCGTTTTTCTCTTCTCCTAGCCTTATGAAAACCTGGAAAATGTTATTGAACTGATAAGTGTAAAGGGATTTAGGTTTTTTTACATCAAATGGTGCAATGCTGATGTATTCAAAGACTTGCGGTACGACTTCGAACATCAACGTTTCCTGATTCGATTCTAGTCTGTTGATATAAATATAAAGCATACTAATTTCCTGTAACTGATATAAGATTGTCTTGTTATCAATCAAATCGAGCTTGCCACTATTGGAAAGGGCTTCATAGGCCGATCCTGATTTTTTAAAGTCAGAAAAATCCATCAGCCCTATTGTCAGAATGCCAACGGAATCTGCCTTCATCATTTGTGGATCACTCTGGATTATTTCGCTGGCCCTTCGATACATTTTGAGGAAGCTATTATTGAATGCTGCATTGCCTTCTATTTCCACAAGGTCTTTTTGAAGCTCTTGGATAAAGTCTCCATAGAGTTCTTGTTTCAACCGTTCTTCTTTTTGTGCGTCACGCCAGCTCTCCAAGGTAAAAGCCCCCATGATACCTAATATCACTACTAAGACTTCAATGAGGTATCGGTACCATTCTTTTTTTAAATCGCTGGCCATGATTAATTTAATTGGGGTTAATAAAACTTAGTTCTGTTGAAATTGAAGATAGTCAATATCTTAGGTTAAAAGAGGCTACAATTATTTCAAAGGAGTTATGCTAGTCTATCTCTTCAATGATTTTTATTCTGAGTAGTGAATCTTGGGTCAGCCTTGTGTTAATTAGTTCAAGAAATTTCTCATGATAGGCCATCTTTTGCATTATCAAGGGTTGAATGTTCTTTGGGAATTCTATGTCTTTTGGTAATGCCAGCACTGGCAGACTTGCAAAGATTGAAGCACCTGCTACAATTCCAGTTGTATTTGAGTATAAAAAATCTTTTAACTCATTATTTTTATTTGGGTTTAGGATCTCCAATTCTATAAATTTGATATAATGATGTTGAGAATATTTTTGTTGGAGCATTTCAATAACCACATCATTTGTTATCTTTTCTATCAATCCTGAATTGCGCATGGCCTGATATTCTTCATCGTTATCAGAAAATACCGTTGAGAGTTGTACAGCAATATTGAAATAGATAGCCACTGAGTCAATATGCCTTTTTCTGATCTCTTCCAGATGGGCAAATCTTTTCGATGCATGTATGCTTGTTTGATGAATTGAGTAATTCAACTTAAGGTCTGCGATGTCTTGATCAATATTTTTAACGATACGCTGAAGTGACTGATTCTTAATCGCGTTTCTTGAGCGTTCTTCAATACGGGCCTCCCAATAAAAAGAGACACTTATCCCCAAGACTATTACTATAAATTCAAGTAGGTACTTAGAGTAATTTTTTTTAGTATTATTCATTTTTGATTGGCTTTTATCCAATTAACTATTGGTCTTCATCGTTCTTATTTTTTCAATTCATTTCTTGTCATCAAAAGTAGTTCATGCACTTCAATTTGAATTTCAGTGAGGCTTGCCAAAGCCGCTCCTGTAATGTTGTATGCTTCGCGCCCTGCTTGGCTTAATTTTTTAAAATGTTGTTTGAACTGATCTGGATTAACTACATTTTCGATTTCCTCCGTAATCTCAGGGATATATTCAATATCTCCAGCTACAACTTTCATCATGGCATACTGATATTTATCGTCAATAATATTATCAATATTGATGTACCGCTGATACTTATAGTCGTATAGTTCTACAAGTTTTGATATCATTCCGTCTGCATTAAGCAAATACATTTGGTTGTTGTTTGTGATTTGCTCCCATGTGCCATATTTCGGAAAAAAGCTCCATGCTCCAAACATGATGTTGTTCAGTAATTCCTCTAGATTTTCAGTTCTAATAATATCATCATAGTTATTGAATATTATTATTTTCAGACCGGATTCACACAGCTGTAATTTCTCAATGGTTTGGACTAGTTTTACTGAATCTGATTTGAGGCTGGCATTGAGCTCAGCGTAAATTTCCAATTCAATCTTTGTGTCTTTTCTTTGATCATTCCAGTTGTTCAGGGCATAGGCACCCAATATGCCTACCATCACCACTAAAGTTTCCAGACTGTATTTGATCCAGTGGTCTCGGATATGAGAAAATATTGCTTTCATAGAAATCGAAGATAATCAAAAATGAATGTTAAAAATAGGCCTCTAGGTTGAGAGGATCGTTCATCTTTTTTTGAAGTGCTAATAATTCTTGCCAAAGGTCATCTTTCTTTTTTGCAAATGAAGGATCGTTAGAAAGATCATTCATTTCAAAGGGATCATTCTCCAGATTGTATAACCTTAATTTGTTGGCGCTAGGGTAAGCAATTAATTTAAAGCCATCGGCTCTAATCATTCTTTGCCTCATCGTATATGCTCCATATACCGAAGCGAGTCTTCCTTTTTTACCTTTGGTTAAAGGAATCAAGCTATGAAAATCTACATATTCTGGTTTGCTAATTTTTGCTAATTCAAGAACGGTAGGCATAACGTCTTGCACATATACATCAGTTTCGATCGTCTTATTTTGTTCAATATCGGGCCCGCTAATCATCAAGGGAACACGAATACTATGCTCATACATGTTTTGCTTACCCAGCAAGCCGTGCTGACCTACAGACAAACCATGGTCAGCTGCAAAGATGATATAAGTATTGTCCATCTTTCCTGAGGCTTCTAGTACATCCAGTATTTTACCTATTTGTTCATCCATATGGGTAATGGAAGCATAATACTCTTGCCTGTTTACTTGAATTGAATATGCTGTACGAGGGAAGGGTGCTAAACGCTCGTCTCGTAATTTCCTACCACTTCCCATCGCTTCATTGTATGGATACTCTGTTAAGAAATTCGCGGGTACTTCAATTCCATCCACGGGGTACTTATCTATAAATGATTTTGGCGCTTGCCTTGGATCATGAGGGGCATTAAAAGCCAAGTACATGAAGAATGGATCTTTCTTTTTAGCCGCGCTGTCCAAGAATGTTGTTGCATCATCTGCCAAAACTTCACTCCAATGTTTACCGCCTTTCCAGAAACCTTCTTTTGATTTGTCCCATGGGCGCCAGGCAGTGTCCCTTTTGTTTAAAGGTCGATTATAACCTGATTCGGTTTGGTTGGGCATTCCTGGCCTTACATGGACGACATTTTCGAAGACCGCAGTTGCTGGCTTTTTGATATGCCATTTTCCAGACATGTAAGTATCATAACCGGCTTCTTCCATTAATTCACTCCAAACCGGTGTTTGGTAATTTTTCTTGCCCATTAAAGAATCTGCCTGAAATGCATTCCATATGTACTTGCCTGTAAGGAGCATGGTACGCGAAGCAACGCAAACTGCACCGTTCCAGCCCCCCATATTAAAGCTATTGGAGAAACTCACACTTTTGCGTACTAATTTATCCAGGTTTGGCGTAATGAGCTCATGACTACCCAGTGCGTTGATGCTATTGAAGGTCAAGTCATCCGCAAAGATGAAGAGTACATTGGGTTTTGAGTGGGCCAATTCCTTTTTCTGGTTTTGGCAGGATAGTGTAAAGAATCCCAATGCTACTATAAAGGAGAGGAGACTGACTTTTTTATTCACAATTCAATCTATGAATTTGTAGCCGCTAATTGAAATTTCTGCCTATCAGAGTCACACATCGTTGACTCTGATCTCTTTTGTAGAGAATTTTCAGAGTCCCTTTCAGGTGACACTGAGTGGCATCGTTGCTGCTTATTCATATTAACTGTGAGTAGCGTTCAAAAGTATGTGTTTGATTTAAATATTGAATAACATTTAAAATTTATTGTTTATCAATAAATATATATTGATATTTGAAAATCAATAATTCAAAACAACAACAAATACGATTATGGAACCTAAAACAAGAACAGCACAAATTCTAAATGTAATGCGCATCCTGACATGGTTGGCTTTTATTGGTTTTTCAATAGAGGCAGGAGCAGTGTTAGTGTCTTATGTCATTAGTTATTTTAATCCCGAAGGGTCTAGGGATTTTTATAAAGGGATGGATTTATTTGACCTGCGAGAAGTGAGTTTTTGGTACTACACTCAAGTAGTGTCTTTCATGGTGGCCGTTTCAGTAATGAAAGCTTATGTCTTTTTTCTAGTGATCAAGGTATTTTCAAAAATTGACCTTAATGACCCTTTCAAAATGGACTTTGCGTTAAGGCTTGAGAAAATAAGTTATGTGTTATTTGGTCTTTCAATTGTTGGTATGATAAGCAGGGGGCATACAGGGTATTTATTAAATGTTACTGGTGTGGAATACGGCTTGAAATTCACAGGAGAATTTCTGTTTATGGCGGGCTTAATATTCATCATCTCCCAAATATTCAAAAGGGGAGTGGAGTTACAATCTGAAAACGACCTTACGGTTTAGCCATGCCTATCATTGTAAACTTAGATGTGATGATGGCCAAGCGTAAGATGTCATTAAACGAGCTTTCTGATAAGGTGGACTTGACATTAGCGAACCTGTCTATCCTCAAAACTGGGAAGGCCAAAGCAGTTCGCTTCAGCACACTTGAAGCAATCTGTAAAGTATTGGAATGCCAACCTGGCGACTTGCTGGAGTTCAGTGAGTGATGCATTTAATCCTGATAAGAGTCAAACACCTTGGACTCTAATCTTCGTTTAATAACTCAGCATCGCTTTCAGGCGGCGGTAAGTGAGGTGAAAGGAGTTTATATAGACTTACTAAATGCGGCCATGTCTTTCATGGGTAAATATTCCTTTTGGCGTTCTGTTTCAAAGCTTATTTCCTGCCCATTGTAGGTGACTTTACAGGTGCCACCATTTCTAGAATAGATTGTAAGATCCGATAATGCTCCTGATTTCCATTTCATATCAACAACAAAACCTCCTCTTGTACACAGTCCTTTAACTTCTCCATCTTGCCACTCTGATGGTAAGGCTGGAAGCAAGCTAATCTCTCCAGAATGACTTTGGATTAACATTTCGGCTATTCCTGCTGTAGCTCCCAGGTTCCCGTCTATTTGAAAAACAGTGCCCTTCCCACCGATCAGGTCGAAGAGGTTGTCGCTTACTTGTTTTTCTAAAAGCTGAGAAACATGGTTATAACTCTCATTACCATCCAGAAGTCTAGCGTAAAAGTTAATCATCCAAGCCCGGCTCCATCCGGTTTGGCCACCACCTTTTGACAATCGTTTTATCAGTGTTTTCTTTGCGGCTTCATAAAGCTCAGGTGTATTCGTGCTTATCTGATTTGATGGATATAAAGCATAAAGGTGTGAAATATGTCTGTGGCCGATTTCTACTTCTTCATAATCGTCATACCATTCTTGAATGGTACCATCTTTCCCGATTTTAATCTCAGGCAGCTTTTTAATCCCATCCATGATTGATGCTGTTAGTTCGGTTTCTTGCTTCAATATTTTTTCCGAGTCCAAGCATGCTTTGAAGATATCTCGGATTATTTGCATGTCTATTGAAGCTGCGACAGTATTCTTTAATATTTTTCCTGTATTCGGGTCTACGTACCTATTTTCGGGTGAATAAGAAGGTGCTGTTACCAATTCACCTTTTTCATTCTCTGATAAAAAATCTAGAATAAATTTGGCAGCACCACTTAAGACAGGGTATGCTGTATCTCTTAAATAAGCTTCGTCATTTGTAAATTCATAATGTCTCCAAAGGGTCATTGACATCCATGCACCAGCCAAAGGGAAGCAATAGCCATTATTGACCTGTGATGCCATAGTTGAGCCAGATGCGGTCGTTCTGCCAAAAGGATTAGAGCAATGGTGTGCCATCCAGCCATCAGTATCTAGAAATTGCGATGCAGTTATCTTACCTTTTTCGGATAGATTTGTCATGAATGAAGACAATGGGCGCATGGTCTCGCTTAGGTTGGTGACCTCGGCAGACCAATAATTCATTTGTAGGTTAATATTTAAGTGAAAATCTGATTCCCAAGGCGCCCACATTCTTTCATTCCAAATGCCTTGTAAATTGGCAGGAAGTACCGAATTCCCTCCAGAACTAGACAGAAGCAAGTACCTGCCATATTGGAAAAACAATTCAGTCAGGTGCTTGTCTTCTTTATCCACTTTAAGCGCTTCTAATCTAATGTCTGTAGGGATGGTGTCTAAATCATTAGGGGTAATGTTGAAAGCAACACGGTTCATTATAGCAGCATGACTAGCGATATGCTCTGCTTTAATCGTTTCATAATCAACTTTCGAAGCTTTTTTAATGGTTTGCTGGCTAATTAATAATGGATCGATTGAGCGATCAAAATTCATGAGGTCCAGATTGTAGTCGGTAGCAGCTGAAATCATGACGGTAAATTCATCTGAGTTACTAATCATCAATTTGTTGTCAATTGATGATAGTTCACCTGAATTGGTTTTGATCAGAATATTCCCAGCGAATTTCATGTGATATCCACCTTCGCCAGAACCACCACGGTTGTCATCGTAGGCATTGATATCATCAAAGATTTGTCCTTCGATAATAAGGACATTGTTCTCAACACTTTGCTTGATGTCTTTTTCCCTTTCAAAATTCACCTCGCTTGTTACAACCGCACCATCGAGGCTTTTGAAATGATGGACAATAGTATTGTATTTCGTCGAAATAAATGATTCACGTAGAAACCGTTTCTCATCTATTGAGTATTGCACGTTGTTAATACCAGTTTGCAGGTTAAGCTCACGCTTGTAATTGTCAACATTTTCATGGTTTTTAAATGAAATAAACAAGTCGCCAAAGGGTTGATAAGAGCGAATTGAAGTAGGAGAGGTGGCCAGGTTTTCCATGGCATAATCTAAGGCCTTGTCAAATTCTCCTTCTAAATTGAGCTGCTGGAAATTGGCATAATGTGCTTTTGCATTCTCAGGTATTGGCTCTTCGGGTGAGCCCGCCCATAGACTTTCTTCATTGAGTTGAAGATGCTCTTTTTCTGGTACACCATGGACCATAGCGCCTAATTTCCCATTTCCAATTGGTAGTGCCTCAGACCATCTTTCCGCTGG
>Ga0209223_10001156_pt1 | contig 29156 bp, 25 predicted proteins | sample COG_06_FD_184750 | JGI IMG/M metagenome (GOLD analysis project Ga0209223, IMG submission 184750) | Pelagic Microbial community sample from North Sea - COGITO 998_met_06 (SPAdes) (version 2) | ecosystem: Environmental > Aquatic > Marine > Neritic zone/Coastal water | place: Helgoland, sampling...
AAATACGGTAGCTCCTATACCAGCATATTTGTTTTGTTCGCCATTAGAGCAACTATCAATAAGTTTAAGATCTACGCCAGAACAAAGAAGGAAGAATTTTTTAAGCACAGGAATGGGTTTTAGATTGGTTGTTTACTTATAACGTGTTTATGGGTAATTTGTTACTTAACAAAAAGTTAAAAGCCATTTCTTAAGAAATGGCTTTTAACTTTTCAACTATTTGATAGGTTTATTAAAAATCGAGATGCTTTAAATTAAAATCATTTTTGCTTTAGCCTAGAAATCATTTTTTCAGCATTTGTATTTTTTGGATTTAATTTCAATGATTTTCTGTAATACTTAATAGCATTTAGATTATCACCAGAAAGCATATAGGCTTCTCCTAAACTGTCAAAAGCATTTGCGCTATTTGGATATAAATCTGTATTAATTTTAAAAATTGTAATCGCTACATCATATTTTTTTTGTCCTAACTGCTGATAACCGAAGTTATTTATGGTTGATTCTTTGGCTATGTGGCTCTGAGGAATATTTCTTTTTAGGTTTTGATATGCTTTTAATGCATCTTTATAGTTGTTTTCGAGAGCAAGTTCATAAGGAAGTTTACCAACTATACTTTCGTACATAATTTCAGAAGGTACATTTGATTGTCTTGAATACTCAACCTTAATAGTCTCTCCTTCAAAAACAAATTTAAACTTTCCAGGAATCTCATTGGTTACAAATGAATTTTCACCTATGTATATTAAATTGTTTCTTACACCATTCCAAAATTTTGGAATGTAAAGTTTGTTATCTTGCTCTTTTATTTCAAATAGTTCACCAAAAGTTAAATCTTGATAGCGACCCTTAATTTTTGAAATTAATGAATTAGGAAGTTCTTCTTTGTTTTTCCATTCATATTGAAAACCCCACTCATGAGTTTTAACAATATTGTCTCTTACTAAATCTGTTGTTGGAATACGAATTGAATTTGGACCATTTCCAAATAAAACAATCCCTTTCCCTTCTTTCATACTTGCATATATATGACCTCCAATACCCGTATTAGCCCCTCCATGAGAAAACCAATCTAAATTTCCATAAGCATATCTACGTTCCCAACCCAAACTCCATCCTCGCATTACTTTTAGAGTTACAATATCAGTGATTCTTTTTGCGACTTTTTCTGAAATCACTTTAGACTCTTGCCCATTTAAAGCTCGCTGAATTTCAATTAAAAATAGTGATAAGTCAGTAGGATTAGACCATAAACCAGAGGCAGAAACTTGTGGTGTAATAGGAATACCTGTTCCAATTACTTCTCCTTTACTATTATGAGCTTTAGCTACATTTGTTAAGAAACCATCTTCATTTGGTTGATACATCGTAGTATGTTGCAAGTTTAATGGAGTAAAAATATACTCTTGAGCTAAATCTGCTAATGACCTTCCTAAATGATCTTCTAAAGCCATCATAGCTACAGTATAGCCTCCTCCACTATATGCCCAATTTGACCCTGGTTTAAAAGTAATTTCAATCTCTTTATGGTTTGAAGAAGGTATCTCTCCTTTTACAGATTCTAAAATAGTAGGTATGGTGTCTCCTTTATAAAAATCTATAAAACCTCCTTGAGTTGTTCCAGAAGTATGACTTAGTATGTGCTCTAAAGTAATAGGAGTATCTTTGTTGAATTCATTTACAGGGATTTTCCATCTTTTAAGATACTGATTCACAGGAACTTTTAAATTGATTAATCCCTTATCCTCAAGTATTGCAAGTAAAGTTGCTGTTATGGGCTTAGCTATTGATGCTGTTGAAAAAGCCGTATTAATATCTAAAGGAACAGAGTCATACTTAACGCCCCAAGCATCTGCCCAAACAATCTTATAATTATCAAAAACGGCTACACTTAAACCTTTAAGCCCTCTTTTAGACATTAATTCTTGAATAGATAATGTATCTCCATTTTTAAATGGAATTTTAGAAATGGCTTGTTGTTTTTCTAAAGTATAGTTTTTTTGTCCTGAAGAGCAGCTATAAAAAATAGTAAGCGCAATTAAAACTGCAATTACCTGAATTCTGTTTTTTTTCATGATTTTATGTTTTTTCTATAATTATTTTTTGGTTTATTTTAATAAGGAAATCCTATAAATTAATACTTCTTCAATTGTTTTTTTATTTGAGCTGGAGTGAGTTTATTCTCAAAAAAAAGAACAATTATTTTTTTAGGGTTATTAGCTACTCGTTTCACAACAAAATCAGTAGATTCTGACAATGACATGGCCTTTTCTCTTGAAATCTCTTTTCCTTTGTAATCAAAAAGAACATTTTTGTTAACTAATTCAGAAATAAGTGCATTAGTAATATTATTAGATATAGATACTTTAGGAGTTTCTTCATTAACATTTGGCACATTAACATTTACGTCTATATCTACATCCGAATCTATATCTATATCTGGATCTACACCTAGATCTACATCAATATTTGGAGATAAAGTATGTTGTAATGGAAACAGAGGAAAAGGTTCAGTTATATTTTTTTGCTCTTTACTCATTAAACTATATAGATACTCCATACGGCTTAAATCATTAGGTTTAAAAATTCTTTTATCTCTGGATATAGCATTATACTTTTTTGCCAATTTATTATATTCAACGATTTGCTTTTGAGTAGCGGTGTTTTCTTGAAGTAGTTTACTTTGTATTTCTAATGTATTAAGCTCTTTCTCTATAACTATGGTTTCAGTACTAAAACTAAATAATAAAAAAGCAAGTATTGGGAGAAGAAACACACTTCGTAACCAAACTATTTTTTTTGAGGTGTGTTTGCTCATAATCATAAATCTTTTTTTTGTAAATGAATAATAATTGATAGCATTTGCCAATTGAGGTTGTCGAGTATTTGACGAAAATTCTAACAACATATTTTGATAGGTAGATATATCAATTCCTTTACTTAGAACGGCTTTGTCTGCTAAAAACTCATGGTTTAATTTTATATCACGTTTTAATATATATATTAACGGATTAAACCAAAATACAACTTGAAGCAACTCTACACATAAAACATCCCATGAGTGTTTCTGTAAAACATGTTCTTTTTCATGCAATATCACCTCTTCAGGTATTTGTTGTGTTTCGAATTTATGTTTATTTAAAAATATATAATTGAAAAATGTATGTGGAAATACAAAATCTTGTAAAAGAACTATTACAAAATGATTATTCTTTAATTTGCTGTTCTTTTTAATATTAAAGAAGATTTGAATTAAGCTTTTAAAAAAAAATGTACAAGAAACTAAAACTCCTAACCCATAAATGCTCCATAAAATAATTTGAATATAGCTATCATCGGTAGCATTGGTTTCAAACTGTGTATTAGTTTGAAGAGGAATATTTTCTAAAATTTTCGAAACTTTTTTAATTGAAGTTTCAACATATCGGGTAAACGTCAACAATGGAATACCAAAAGACAATACAATGGAAGTTAAAAGATAAAAACGCTTAAACGTATGTATATTTTCTTTTTCTAAGAGCAACTTATAAAAACATAAAAAAACTACCAAACAAACACTTGACTCTAAAATATAGGTTAGCATAATTATTTCTTTTTTATCTCCTTTTCAATTATTGCTTTTAAATCTTCCAGCTCGGTCTTGTCAAAACTAGTTTCTTGAGCAAAGAAAGAGACAAATCGCGAAGGACTATTGTCAAAAAAACGTTTAATTAAGCCATTAACATGTTTAGAAAAATAGTCTTTCTTTTTTACTGCTGGATAATATTCGCGAGATGTACCATAGAGCGTGTAAGCGATAAAACCTTTATTTGTCATACGTTTTAATAAGGTAGCTACGGTAGTTTTGGCGGGTTTAGGTTCAGGATAAGCTTTAAGTAAATCTTTCATAAAAGCTTTTTCCAGCTTCCATAAATATTGCATTAATTGTTCTTCAGTTGTTGAGAGTTTCATTTAATCTGTTACAGATTGTAATTTGTTCTACAAAAATAGAACAAAAAATTAATTCAACAAACATAAAAAGGATTTTTTGTTATACTTAAGATTTTAAAATCTTAAAAGGGAGTCAAAAATTCTATCTTAATTATGAAAAAGTACTTTTCTTCTAGCTGTTATTATCCTTGCATCATGTAGCCAAAAAAGAATTTAAAGAAAAACAGGTAAAAAGATAGCGGTAGAAACTTTTAAAGCTCGATTTGAAACTACTTAAAGTAATTTTGATATATGTTAGCTAAAAGTGAATGATCTCTTTAAGATGTGGATCATTCTATCGATTAATTAAGAATGAGTTTTGTAGAGATATACCTTTCTCAGAAGGATTATTTTTTAAAGAGTATAGTTTATAATATCACTTCTGATTATTTAATTTTATTGGAATGAACGATTTTTTTCTAATTCTTCAAGGAATGTTCTTTTTGAAACTCTATTAGAATTTTCATCAATAGCTATAAAGTTAGAAGCTAAATTAATTTTTTTGCATTCAATGTTATGCTTAAATTAAACTCAGGTTTTAAATAAATGGGGACTCTTTTTTTTTCAATAGTTAAGTTATAATATCCTTCAGTCAGATTTATTGTGTCAATGAATGTGTTATTATTATTTAATCGGATGGTTTTTATGAGTTCATCACGCATATTATATAAATCCAATTTTTTGGATATAGAATTCTGAACTTCCCCAGACAATATTAGTGAACTATTTTTTTGTCTTTTCTGCAAGAAAGACAAAAAAAGAATGAGATGATTAATAATAGCGAGTATAATTTTTTCATTTCATTAGGTTTTTATTAAAAAATATTGGCACCTAATTCTAAATAGAAGTTATTTTTACTTTAAGCTTCTCATTATTCAGTATTTTTTGACCATTATCTTGTCTTAGCTGAGCTAACTGTTGCAATGCTGAATCATGTTTGTCTCTCTTTTCTTTGTACACAGGCCCTTTTCCTAAGAGCAATGTTCCTTTTCTACTTTCGGCTTCGGCAATATACATTTCATACAAATCATTGACTTCAGTTTCTTTGGTAGTTATTTCTGTTTTTAGTGCAGTAATTCCATTATTTAATTTTACTATTTCGGGTTCAAATTGTTTTGCAATTTGATCCTTGTTTTCCAAGGTCATTTGATTCTTTTCAGTTAACAACACTTGATTAATTTCTTTCTCAAATATCTTTAATTCTAGAGGTTTTGAAATTACCATAGCAATAATCATAGCCAGTATTAGTCTTGGAGTAGCTTGTAATAATTCTTTCCATTTAGAATTACTCTTTTTAATTGTTGAAACAATAAATCGATCTAAATTAAAAATAAGTAGCCCCCATATCAATCCAAAAAGGATGGATGAAAAGATATTGTCAAATACAGTATACAAAGCATAGCTGGCAGCTAACATAGCCATCATAGCGGTAAAGAAGACTGTGGCTCCAATGCCTGCATATTTATTTTGTTCGCCGTTAGAACAACTATCAATAAGTATAATATCTACACCAGAACAAAGAAGGAAGAATTTTTTAAGCACGGGAATGGGTTTTAGATTGGTTGTATGCTTATTAGTAATTTGTTACTTAACAAAAAGTTCAAAGCCATTTTAAACAGTATTACTGTTTAAAATGGCTTTGAATTGAATTTATAATAATGATTCTAATTGACCTTTAAGAGTTGAATCTGAGGGGCGTTTGGCATTTGAATTAATTATTTTTCCTTCTTTATCTAATAGAATATAACGAGGAAGCCCATTTACTGAATAATCTTTAAAGAAAGGTATGTTGTCGTCAGGGGCAAAAAGTTGAACACCACTAAGTTTTTTTTCGAAAATCATTTTTTCCCATTTTTCCTTGGTGTCACTTTTGGAAATACTAATAAATACAATATCAGATCCTTTGAAATCTTGTTCCAACTTTTTTAAACTAGGCATTTCTTTTATGCATGGCACACACCATGTGGCCCAAATGTCTATATATACAACTTTTCCTCTAAAACTTTCAAGTGAAATCAATTTTTCATTTAAATCATATAATTCAAATGATGGTGATATGGCTCCTTTTTGAGTTCTCTTTATTTTGTCATAAGACTTTCTTATTTCTTGCTTATACTTTTCATTGACAAGCATTTCATCTATTTTCGTATAAAAGGTCTCCAACTCTTTTGTATATCCTAAAGACCAGCTGCCAATATTATAGGCTAAAGACTCCTTTATTTTATTACTCTTTATTTCTGAATCGATAATATTTGCATATGATAGGTAATAATCGGTGCTGTTCTTTTTAGCCTTTCTCATTGCATTTTTTTCTATATATGATTCTACAAAATAGAAGAAATCAGGTGAGATAAAAAGTTTTTCATTATTTAGATTTATTTTATCAAAAGGATTAGGGAAGTTTTTAGAAGTTTTAAAATCTTTTTTCCCACTAACTAATCTATGTAAATTCTCAAAACTTGAAATGATAGTTAGGTTTTTGTATAATAGAGATTTAGATTCTATGAAAATAAAGTCACGATCAAATTCTTTTTTATGATTAGAAAATAAGTTTTTATTTAATTGATATATTGAATCCATTAATTTTAGAAAACTACTTTCATTTAGTTTAGCATAGTATTTATAATTTGTTACTTTTTTTAATTCCTGATTTAGTAATTTTTTCTTAAATAAATATTCATTTTCGTTTGCACCAATACCTTTGTAAATAATAGAATTATGTATGTCTTTTGCATCTAGAATAATGCTTAAGTTAAATTTAGGCTTTATATAAACCTGTAATCTTTTTTTTTCAATAATTAGGTCATAATAACCTTCGGGCAAACTTATTGTGTCAATGAATGTATTATCATTATTTAGATGAATAGTTTTTATGAGTTCATCACTCATACTATATAAGTCTATTTTTTTTGATGTAGAATTTTTAACTTCTCCTGATAATACTAACAAACTATTTTTTTTACAAGAAAAAAACAGAAAAAGAATAGAGATAGTTAGTAAGAAAAATTTATTTGATTTTTTCATTTCAAGAAGACCATTTATTTATTTTTAAACGGAAGTTATTTTTACTTTAATTATACCTTTTTTGTTTTCAACTACTCTAATAGTTCTAATATTTACGTGTTCTTGTACAATCCCTTTAACTTTCTTATAAGAAATAATTTTCTCATTTAAATAAAACTCAGCATTTTTGTTTTTAAGATTCTCAAAATCTAATTTCATTACTCTTAATGTATGCTTTTTCCCTTTTTTATGTGGGAATTCGATAAAATCTAAGGTTTTATCAAGGTAATTTTTCTCCTTTTCAATTTCCTTTTCTTCTGTAACTTCAATTACTTCTAAAACTTCAGTGGCTTCTTCCTTAATTTCTCGTATCTCAATTTCCTTCTCTTCAATGACTTCAATCTCCTCTATTTTTTCTAATTCTTCCTTTATTTCCTCAACAACTATGTTCTCTTTTTCTATAACTTCAATTTTAACAGGCTTTGGAGGAGGAGGCAAAAACTCATAAACGTTTTTAACGGACTTTTTTTGTTTTCCAGACATGATATTATATATATATCTTAGCCTTTTAATTTCTTTAAGAGTAATAAGAGACTTTTTATTGACTCCTTTTATAAATTCTTTATACTCTTTCATTTGAGCTTTTGTAGCACCCTTTTCAACTACTTCAACTTTAACAGATGTAGGTTTTTTATTCTGTTTTGTTTGTGCTTCAACTCTATCAGCAAAGAGAAATACTAATCCAGCTAATAATGGTAATACTACGATCTTCTTCAAGAAAATCTTCTTTTTTGAGTTTTGTGTTTTCATCATTAATAATCTTTTTTTTGTGAGTGAATAATTCAAATTACTGGCCAAGTAATATTTGTTTTTCCAAGAAGCTTTACTTAATAGTAAAGTTTGATATCTTGAAATATTGTCATGCGATGATATCACTTTATCATCGGCTAAGAATTCGTGATTTAATTGTACTGCTTTTTTTAATAAAAAGAACAAAGGATTGAACCAAAACAGTACTTGCAAGATTTCTAATATCAGTACATCAAAAGTATGTCTTTGTGTAACATGTGCTAACTCATGTGTGAAAAGCTCTTCTTCAATTTTTTGATTGGAATAGTCTTCTTTATTGATAAAGATGTAATTCCAAAAAGTATGTGGTAAAATTTCATCTGCTACAGGAACAAATTTTGCATGGTCACCCTTAATGATTTCATTTACCTTAATTTTTTTAATAATATGATGTAAGTTGTTTATAAATCGTATTAAAAAAATTACTGAAACTACCAAATATAAAATAATGAGTGTGTTTTGAAGGGTTACATATTCATCAAAGAAACTGAGGTTAGTTAACTCTACTTTTTCAGTATGATCTATTGTTGCCTGAATTGCATTTTTTGCTTCGACATAAATAATAAAACTAGGTGCTAGGAAAGAAAATATAACACTTCCTAATAAATAGAATCTGTTGAATTGATGCATTTTCTCACGCTCTAGTACTAAGTGATAGAATGCTAGTAGGATAGCTAGGCATAATCCAGATTTTATGAAATAGGTAATCATTTCTTATTGTCTTTGATTTGTTGATCTATGATTTTACGTAATTCTTGTAATTCATCATTGGAAAGGTCTGTCTCTTTTGTAAAGAAAGAAGCAAATTGACTAGCAGAATTGTTAAAGAAATTTTTAATCAACCCGTTTACATGCTTAGAAAAGTAATCTGATTTTTTAACTAAAGGATAATACTGTCTTGACTTTCCATGTAAAGTGTAATTAATAAAACCCTTATCCGTCATTCTTTTTAGTAAAGTAGCTACAGTAGTTGTTGCTGGCTTAGGATCTGAGAAATCATCCAACAAGTCTTTCATAAAAGCTTTGTTACGCTTCCATAGATATTGCATTAATTGTTCTTCTGATTTCGATAATTGCATAATTTCAATAATTATTTGTTTGATTTTTTTCTTAAGACAAAACTTTTCAATTCTTCGATTGAAGGGTCTATTGAGAGAATTTTGCCATGGTTGTCGACTAAAAATTGTCGCCCACCTAAATTTTTAATATTGTACTTTTCCCATAAATTGTTGTAGCTTTTTATTTCAGAAACCATTACCCATGGATAGGAATATTTATTTGTGATTCTTATAAATTCCTCCCTACTTTCTATTCCTCCTAAGACACCAACAACGTCAAATCCTTTTTTATTAAGCTCTTTATAAAATGGAACTATTTTTTTACTTTTTTTAATACATGGGGCACAGGTAGGAGTCCATAAATCAAGAAGTACATATTTCTTCGTGGATATATAATTAGAGATAGTAATCTTTTTTTCATTAGAATTTGGTGCAGTAAAATTTATGTAGTGACCTCCAATTTTAATATTTGTAAGTGCATCAATTCTAAATTTTGAAATTTCATTATAAGGATGATTTGGGAATTTCTGAACAAATCGATTTTGGAATTTTTTTAAATCCTCATTGCTGAAAAGTCTTTTTCTTTTTTCTTTTTCTAAAATTTCTAGAAACCTATAGTACCCTAAAATAGTAGTTTTTTGAATAAAGTTTGTTTCAAAAGAGATAATTTTATCGTAATCCACACCTAAGTTTAATCTTTGTTGATCCAACTTCTCTTTTGCGTCATATAATTTGCTACCAATCACTTTATTCATTTTCGCTCTTTTAAAAGAGTATAAAATAAACTCAATTGAATCATTATCTGGGAAAAAAGTTAAAGGCTTATACAATCCAAAACGTTGATCTTTTAAAAAAAGATCATAAGCTTCTAGAAATTCATATTTCAATATGTAGTTGAAGGTCTTGTCTTTGTTAATAGGAATTTTAACAATACTTTCCCCCGAAACCCCAGATTTTTTTTTAAGAATTAAAACTTCTTCCCCGCTACTTTTTATTATACCCGAAATATGACAAATATTTTTTTTCTCAGAGTTAGCTTTATTATAGATTTTATCTTCTGGAATCTCTATAAGATTGAATGATTCTGAAATAGAACTAGAATTGTCTTTTTTTTTGTGACAACCAACAAAAAGAATATAAATTAAAACTATATAAATTGTTCTTTTCATTTTAAAATTGAAATATTTTCCTTCTACAAACATAGAATAAAATTTTTAATTCTACAAGTGTAGAGTTAAAAATTTGTTAAGCATATTTTATATCTTTGGTATTAATCAAGAATTAGACCTTAATTATGAAAAGAATATTTTTTCTTCTAGCTGTTATTATCCTTGCATCATGTAGCCAAAAAGTTTTTAAAGAAAAATGGACAAAAAAGAAAGCTCCGGAAACTTTTAAAGCTCGATTTGAAACTACTCAAGGTAATTTTGATATTGTTGCTAAGAGAGAATGGTCTCCTCTAGGTGTTGATCGTTTGTATCAACTAATTAAAAATGAATTTTATAAAGATGTAGCTATTTTTAGAGTAGTTCCCAAATTTGTTGCTCAGTTTGGAATTCATAATGATTCGGTTATCAATAGAAGTTGGAGAGGAGTTAGAATTGATGATGAACCTGTCATTCAAAAAAATGATTCTATGGCTATTTCATTTGCAAGAGGAGGGAAGAGGTCTAGATCTACTCAAATATTTATCAATTTAAAGAACAACAACCGATTGGATTCTGTTGAATTTAATGGAGTAAAAGGTTTTCCTGTAGTTGCTAAAATTACATCGGGAATGGAAAACGTATTAAAATTCTATGATAAATATGGAGATAAATTAGGACGTCGTCAAGATTCGATCAATTTGTATGGAAATAAATTCATTAGAAAAAACTATCCTGAAATTGATTTTATTAAAAAAGCATACATTATTAAATAAAAGAAGTTATCTAAAAAGTAAAATCTATGTCTATTTGAGCATTAACGAATTCAAAATATTTTTTGAGTGTAGCTAGCTTACGAAGTAACTCGAGAACTCATTAAGTTCTATCTTTCAAATACATCTCGACTCCGCTCGATGTGACACTCTTAATCTTTATACCTTTTTAGATAACTTCTTTTATTTAGATAGTTCTGTAAAATATTTATAAAAATAAGGAATGGTTTCAATCCCTTTTAAGTAATTGAAGATTCCAAAATGCTCGTTCGGTGAATGAATAGCATCACTATCCAATCCGAAGCCCATTAAAATAGTTTTGCTTTTCAATTCATCTTCAAACAAGGAAACAATAGGAATACTACCACCACTTCTTTGCGGAATAGGAGTCTTGCCAAAAGTTTGTTCATAAGCTTTGCTTGCAGCCTTGTATCCTATATTGTCAATTGGAGTTACATAGCCTTGTCCACCGTGATGTGGGTTTACTTTTACCGTAACCGATTTAGGAGCAATACTTTTAAAATGCTTCGTAAATAGTTCAGTAATCTCATGCCAATCTTGATTTGGAACTAAACGCATTGATATTTTTGCATAGGCTTTAGAAGCAATTACTGTTTTTGCTCCTTCTCCAGTATATCCACCCCAAATCCCATTGACATCTAACGTTGGACGAATGGAATTTCTTTCATTGGTTGTGTATCCTTTTTCACCATAAACTTCCTCAATATCTAATGCTTTTTTATAATTCTCTAATGAGAAAGGGGCTTTTGCCATTTCATCTCGCTCTTCTCTAGATAAGTTTTCTACTTTATCGTAAAAACCGGGAATCGTAATATGATTGTTTTCATCGTGTAAAGAAGCAATCATTTTAGTTAGAATATTAATTGGATTAGCAACAGCACCACCATACAAACCAGAATGTAGATCTCTGTTTGGACCAGTAATTTCCACTTCAACATAACTCAATCCGCGTAAACCTGTTGTAATAGAAGGAATATCATTTGCAATCATACCTGTGTCCGAAATTAGAATTACATCATTGGCTAATTTCTCTTGATGTTGTTTTACAAACCAACCTAAACTTTCTGAACCTACTTCTTCTTCGCCTTCAATCATAAATTTCACATTGCAAGGAAGGTTTCCTGTTGAGGTCATATATTCCATTGCTTTCACATGCATGTACATCTGACCTTTGTCATCACAAGCACCACGAGCAAAAATGGCTCCTTCTGGATAGATGTCTGTTTTTTTGATGATGGGTTCAAACGCAGGAGAGTCCCATAAATCTAAAGGATCAGCTGGCTGAACGTCATAATGACCATACACTAAAATGGTAGGTAGGTTAGCATCTATTATTTTCTCTCCATATACAATGGGATATCCAGGAGTCTCACATATTTCTACATGATCACAACCCGATTTTTCTAAACTTTCTCGCACAGCTTCAGCAGTATTTAATACATCTTGATTGTATACAGGATCTGCACTAACGGAAGGTATTTTTAATAGTTCAATAAGCTCATTAATGAAACGATCTTTATGAGTTTCTATATAATTTTTTACGTCTGACATGGTTTGTTTTTAATGGAATCCAAAAATAGTAAAATTCCCAGGAAAGAGCTTTGCGAATTCAGACGAATGCTTATATTTGCAATCCAAATACTGAAAATATTTTCAGTAGACCTGCAGGCGTGGTGGAATTGGTAGACACGCTAGACTTAGGATCTAGTGCCGCAAGGTGTGAGAGTTCGAGTCTCTCCGCCTGTACAATACGAGAAAGCTGACTTTAATGAGTCAGCTTTTTTATTTTCTAAAAGCTATATAAAATAGAAGAGACGAGAAGTTTATCCTGAGCGTAGTCGAAGGGAGTCTCTCCGCCTGTACAAAATAAAACCTTCTTGAAATTTCAAGAAGGTTTTTTTATTGATATACTACACTTAATCCTATCAGTTGTTAAATCATTAATCCCTGTTTCTAGGGATGAAAATTTACCCTTTTACAGGGATTGATTTCACTAATTTTTAAGCTTACATTTAGTTTCTAATAACCTTTAATACTCATACTATGTTAAAAAAAATTTCAAATTTAGGTTCGGTTTTAAGTAAAACTGAACAAAAATCTATTTCTGGAGGAGGAAGACTAATTTGTTGCGAATGGTGTTCTTATGGATGCTTAGATTGGACAACACCTGGAGTAACATGCCCTTTTTCAGCTGGATGTTAAGCACAATTAAAATTCATTAAAGCGATCTTCTGGTCGCTTTTTTGCCTTATTGTTTCATAATTCTACTGTTTCGTTTTAATTTGTTCATCACTCAAGATCTCGTAAACTGATTTTTTGTATTCTCTACAAATAGGAGTGTTATCTTAAGTTCTCATAGAAAATGAAGGAACTGCATTTGCATGCATCTTTCTTTTCTACGAATACAATTCATCGATAATTTCTTACCACTCACATAAAGAAAACGATTTTCAGTCTTTTTCCCCTATCATCATACTTACTTAGAAAGTACCTTTACTGTATAAAATCAAAAATATATAGTATGAGTCAGGGACAATTTACTTCAAAACAAAAATCAGTCTTATCTGTATTAATTAATGAACATTTGACAAGTGTTGAAATACTAAACAGAACGAAAAGCATTCCTCACCTTCTAAAGCTATATTCTGTTCTGGATGAATTAAGAAACATGGGAGTAATACAAAGTTATATGAAACAAAACTTAAGGTACCACGTTGCTATTTAATAGAAAGTAAGCTTTCTAAAAAATAAAGTGAAAAATTGGGTGTATTTTTAGAATCCAAATTTACCATATGAAAGCCGTTGTTTGTAATGAGTTCGGATTGCCTTCTTCGTTATCCTATCAAGAAGTTTCAAATCCTTCGCCTCAAAAAGGAGAAATTTTAATTTCTGTGAAAGCGTGTAGTGTCAATTTTCCTGATACATTAATCATTCAAGGAAAGTATCAATTCCGACCCAAATTTCCCTTTTCTCCAGGAAGTGATGTTGCAGGAGTTGTTTCAGAAATTGGAGAAGGAGTCAAAGGATTTCAAATAGGCGATGAGGTTGTTGGATTTATTCAACATGGAGGATTTGCAGAAAAAGCGATTGTTGCTGCCAGAGATTGTTTTCCAAAACCGAGAGGAATGTCTATGGTAAATGCTTCGGCTTTTTTATTGGCATACGGAACTTCTTATCATGCATTAAAAGACAGAGCAAAGTTAAAAGAAGGTGAAACAGTTTTGGTTTTAGGAGCTTCAGGAGGTGTTGGAATTACAGCAGTAGAATTGTCAAAGTTGATGGGAGCAAAAGTAATTGCTGCAGCCTCTACTGAAGAGAAATTAGCATTGTGTAAAGAGTTTGGAGCAGATGAACTCATCAATTATTCAAAAGAAAATCTAAAAGATCGAGTAAAAGAATTGACTAATGGAAAAGGAGTAGACGTGATTTATGACCCTGTAGGAGGGGATTTTTCTGAGCAAGCATTTCGAGCCATCGCATGGAAAGGGCGACATTTAGTTATTGGGTTTGCTAATGGAGAAATCCCAAAGATACCATTCAATCTTCCTTTATTAAAAGGGGCAGATATTACAGGTGTTTTTTGGGGAGCTTTTGCTCAGAAAGAACCGCAGAAGAATTTAGAGAATATTCAGCAATTACTGACTTGGTTTGTAAAAGGAGAAATCAAACCACATATAGATGCAACCTATTCATTACAAGACGCTCCAAAAGCTTTAGAAGATATGATGAATAGAAAGGTAAAAGGAAAGATTGTGATTGATATGGAGAAATAACAATATTGTTTATACAATTCAAAAGCCCCTCAAAGAAGGGCTTTCTCGTTTGTTGATGTATCTTGAATAAGGGGACGAGTATTCAAGTACGACAAACAATTGTTTATATAAAAATGTTCTAAGAGTTTATTATTCTACTGACCTTGTTTTGAAACAATACCACCTTTTTCACTATCAACCGTTACGGTAAACTTTGAATTCCCTTTCACAATCCAACGTACTTTTACTACGTTGTTTCCTCTAATATTAGCAACCTTTATTTTAGAAGGGTTTACCTTTTGCTCTGTAGTAAAGTTAAAATCTTCATTGGTCACAATCATACCAGCAATTACCTTTACTCCACTTATACTTATAAAGTCTGGTCGAGTGATTTTATATTTTAAATCTTGACTCGCATGTGTAGGCATTAATCGATCATTTTTAATGATAGCTGTTACTTCTTTCAATCCACCTTTTAGCTTTTTTACTTTGATTTCAGCAACGGATAAATGAGGCATATGAAATGCATGGTAAAATGTAAAAGCCATATTTCTATGTGCTTCTTCTTCCAACATAAAACCTGGAGTAGCACGCCCGAAATTTTTCTTGAATCCACCTATTTCAATCTCACCATATGTTGGGTGTTTAAATTTTTTCCAAGGAGTAAATCCATCATAAAATTGTAAGTCTTTATCAAAATTATACTGAACATCTTGTCCTCTTTTGCTGTTCTTGTAGTAAGCAAATCTTGAAAAGATTTCATTGGTAAATGTATAGATTCCTCTACTTCCATAGAACCAATCTAATTCGCCTCCAAAAACAGAATATAAATCTTTATATACTGTTAAGTAACGATATCCAGGAAGCATTTCTTCTCCTTTTTTACCAATAGCATCATAGATTCTAATGTCTTGTCTGTTATAGGTTGAAAGATCTTCTTTTGCACCAGGCCCTCTTAAAATCATTCCTCCAGAGTTGTGGTAACTTTGAGCCCCAGCAATATTTGGGTGTTTTAAAACAAAGTCTGCAACAGCTCTTGTTTCTGGAGCTGAGAATGGATATTTGTATGCACCTCTTTGAATATAATCTGGCTGCCATTTCCAACCCCAATCTCTGTTTGGATCGTAGTACCCATGAGTATCTTCATTGATTCTTCCATCATTGTCATTGTCAATTCCTTCTCCACCTAAAAACTCATATCGCTCAGCTGTAACAACGTCATCTGAGCCAACTTGAATCATTCTTCTTGGATCTTTTGGGTCTATAATCATGTTTCCATGTGGACTCTTACGACGCATTCTTGTAATAGAACCATCTCCATCTAAATCGTCATAACCATCTTCATCAAACAATCCATCTCTATCATCATCTAAGGCAATCATACCTGCTCTTGGACTATGTGCGGTATTTCCTTCTAGCATGTAATCATTACGTGCATCTGGATTGATGGTTGGAACGATATAGAAAATACGCTCGTCTAGCATCTGTGTGATGTAATCATTTTTACCGTAGTTTTCTGTCAAGTACCAAGCAGTATAGGTGCAAATTTCTCCACCTTGAATTTCATTGGAGTGTATATTACCATCTACGTAGAAGCCTGGTTTTCTATCGGCATCTCCTTTTTTATAATTTGTAACAGCCATCATCCAGATATCTCTACCTTCTGTAGATTTCCCAATGGATTGCCTTCTTACTAAATTAGGATGAGCATCAGCTATTTTTTTACTGATAGCTGCTAATCCTTCAGAAGTATAGTATCGATTAAAAACTACCTGAACTTTAGGGTTTTCTGGAGATCCAGTTGCTTTAAAAATTTCTTTGCCTTGTTGGGCGTTGATTGCTAATGGGAAAATAAACAAAAGCAATAATGACTGAATTGTATATCTATAGATTTTCATCTTTTCTACCGTTTATTTTAATTGAATTGTTGCTTTGTCTATTCCAGTATGAGAAGTTCCTGCTTCTAAACTAACAGAACCTTTCCCTTTAATAAGCCAAGTCATTTTTACAGAACTGTCACCATCAATACTATTGATTAAGGTTATCTTTCTTCCTGAGATAATTTCTTGATTCTTGTTTAAGCTGATGGCAACTTTGATTTTTCGTAACCATCTAGATCGTTTCCCCATTTCAGTATGAGTAGGTAATAAGCCTTTGTTATGAATATCTACAGTAACTCTTGTAAATCCATTATCTACAGATTCTGTTTTGATATTCTCTAGAACAACGTTCGGTTGAATTTTTGTCAGTTCTACAATAAAATCTGTATGCTTTTTACTAATATCATCCACCATTTTAAATGGAGGGTTGTACATAATGTAAGGAGAGATTCCACCTATTTCTACTTTCTGATTTGGAAAATCAGGGTGATTTACCTCTGTCCAAGGAACAAAAGCATTTTCGATTCCCTCTTTATCTGCCCATTGTAAGAAATTAGCATATTTGTTTTTCTTTGCTTTGACAAGTGAATCTCCTTTAAATTTTGGAGCCCACCACCCTGGGGTACTTAAAGCTAGTTTACCAAAGTGAAAATAAGACCATTCAGAGAAACTACCACCTTTTCCATTGGCAGCTGGTGCCCCTTTTGTTTTTGTGATCTTATTGTATTTTCCAGATAAGAATTTATTCAAGCTAGCATCATTTTTTAAGATGCTGGTTACCACTCTTTTTCTAGCACCTCCAGCATTATACTTTAAAGGTTTAGATAAGTTGTTTTCAGGACCTAAAGTGATGATCGCAAAAATATTCCACTGCTGATATAAAAAATCAAGTAAAGCTCTATTCTCTTTTTCAGAAACTGCATGCTCACCAGCACCAGCCTTAAAGTATGGGTAATTAAAGCTAAAGTTTTTGTTGAATTGAATTCCACCTTTACCATCTTCATTGAACTTTCCATCCTTATCATTGTCAATTCCCTCACTAACTACTTTGTATTTTCCTAGTTGACCTTTATTTTTGTCAGCAGGAACAACAATACGATTGTCTTCCTCTAATTTGATGTAGTTTCCTGTAGCGTCTTCAATTCTCATTAAAGTAATCACGCCATCTTTATTTAAATCCTCAAAAGGATCTTCGTTGGTAGTTCCGTCTCTGTCATCATCTGTCTTACGAGCATTTCCGTTTTCGTAATGCTTTAAAGAAGAAAAGTAATTTTCTGTAGCATTCGGACTCATATTTGGAAAAATATAGAAAGTGGTAGTCTTTAAAATATCAGCATGATTTTTCACGATATTTTCTGCAATAGAAACGGCCATTTCAGGGCCTAAAATATGTTTTCCGTCTACACCACTAACAATGGCAATAGCGGGTTTGTTTTTTGCATCACCTTTAGACAAGGTTAGAGACCATATGGTATGACCGCCAACCGTTTTGGTAAGTGCTTCTAGTTTACAAACCGGAGAATTTGAACTTTGTAAGTTTTTAAGTCTTTGAGATAGTTTACTGTAGTTACTGTAATCAGATTGTGCCGATAGTTGTAATGAAGTAAAACAAATGAATATCCCAAGGATTAGAGATAGTTGTTTTTTTTTGAACATAATAACAAGAAGTTAAGTTGGTTTTACCTAAATTTTTATTGGGGATTTGAAGGTAAGCAAACCTATTTGTTATTTAAATACGTTCTGAAAAATTAAGTTTTTTTTAACATTACAAAAAACAATATAACTTACCCTTTTCGAGTTTCAATAATTTCAAAATCTTCAGTCTTTTCCAATCCTTCTAATAAAGAATCATATTTTTCAGAGGGAATGGCTACTTTTCTTTTTACTAAATCTATCCAAGTACCATATACTTCAATAATGGCGGCTACTTTTCCAGATTCATTAAAAATTTCATGGCGAATCTTCCATCGACTTTTATTTTCTGATAAACCAAAAAGCTTTGCATTTACCACGATATTCTCTCCAGAGTGAATTTCCTTCCTGAAAGAAGTATGTTCTGTAAACAAAATAGGTCCCAAATTATCTTTAGAGATTTCATCAACAGGAAAGCCAGCATGCGTGAAATAACGAATACGAACTTCTGCAGCATAATCATTATAGGCTGTATGGCGCATATGCCTGTTTGGGTCAAAATCAGACCATTTTGTAGCAAATTCTACTTGGTAACTCATATTGTCGTTTTCAAAAAAGTAAAAGTAATAAGTTCAGAAAGATTTCTCGATACAATTTTGATTTAATCAAAATCACTCGAAATGACATTAGTTTTTTACATCTAAAGTGTCTCTCAATGTGTTCCCTACTAGCATGAATGACATTACTAAACTCATAATAGCCAGTCCAGGAATAACAGCTAAATAAGGTTTTCCTAAGATAATATAATTGTAGTGATTCTTAATGATTGCTCCCCAGGATGGAGTAGGAGGTTGTGCTCCTATACCTAGAAAACTCAACCCGCTTTCTATTAAAATAGCAGAAGCAAAATTAGCCGCAGAAATAACAATTACTGGAGCCATGATATTGGGTAGGATATGACGGAAAATAATTCTAAAGTTAGAAAAACCAAGAGCTCTTGCTGCTTCTACATACTGCTGCTGTTTGGTAGTCATTACTTGACCTCTAACAACTCTTGCAACTTCTACCCACATAGTTAGTCCAACAGCAATAAAAACTTGCCAATATCCTTTTCCTAGCGCTAAGGTGATTGCGATTACCAAAAGCAATGTTGGAATTGACCAAGTAATATTGATAATCCACATAATAAAAGTATCAATCTTTCCTCCAAAATAACCAGCTGCTGCTCCCAGAAAGATTCCTATTAATAATGAGATGAATACAGCAATGAATCCAATAAAGAATGAGATTCTCGTCCCGATAATTAATCTACTAAGTAAATCACGACCGTATTTATCCGTACCAAAATAAAAAGTTCTCTTTTGAATAAACTTTTTAGGGTTGTTGTTAATGAGGTTTAATTCGATGGATTTAGTTAATCCATCTGCATAGTTAATATATTCTAATTGATCTCCTTGAATTGTAAAAGATTGAATGGAAATTTCAGTTTGAGAATTTTTATCACCAATAAACACTTTGCTGAAAGAAGACTGCTCTTTTTTTTCTTGATTAGGAATAGTCAACATCAATACTGAAAAACCTGGCTCTTTTGAGTGAATTTCTAAATGCATTTGATTTGCATTTGAGCTATTGTCGGGAGCTATGAGATATCCAAAAACAGCAACAAACCCGCAAACAACAATAAACCAAAAACAAACAAGACCTAATCGATTCTTCTTGAATTTTTGAATAGCTAATTGAAAAAGTGAATAAGATTTGTTTGACATCTCTACAAATGTAAAAAACCTGATAGGTTGTGCAACGTATCAGGTTTTTATTTATAAACTTTATCGGTTTAGTTTTTAACGATTTCTTGAGGCACTCTCAATTTTAATTGACTTAAAACAGCCAATGCTTCAGAAACATACATGTCTTTGGATAAGTTCTTATGCCAAACATCTCTCTTTTCTTTCAAGTCCTTGTCTTTTTCTAAATTTGGTAATTCATGTTTTGGTGAGAAGAAAGTAAAGTCAGATTGATATTTAAACACGGAATTAAATTTCTCAGCATACTTCTCTCTTTTTTCTATATCCTTAGTGTACTCACTATAATTTAAAGAATACGTAGAGTCATCCTGTTCTTTTTTCAGCCACTTAGCATATTCATTCACTAGTTGAAACTTTGAATCGTTGGCAATTCTTTCTTTACTATTGTTGACAACATCAGAAAAATTACTGTAAGAATTTACTTGAGTATATGTTGCTTGAGGGACTTTATCCCATTTCAAAGCTCCTTCTATATCGCGTTCTCCATAATTCATGTAACTAAAACGGGTAGGCATTGCGATATCAGAATAAACTCCTTCTACTTGAGTAGATCCTCCGTTAATTCTGTAAAACTTTTGAATAGTCATTTTTAGAAACCCTAAGTCTTTTTTATATTCTGGGCTATAAAATCGATTGATAGGAAGTATATTTTGCACTGTTCCTTTTCCATGAGTTTGGTTTCCTCCAATGATCACAGCTCTGTTATAATCTTGCATTGCTGCTGCAAAAATTTCTGATGCAGAAGCTGATAATTCATTTACTAAGACAACCAAAGAGCCACCCCATTGAATTTTAACATCTTCATCGTTTTTTATGATAGGATTTTCACCTCTGTATTTTACTTGAACAACAGGTCCTTGGTCTATAAATAATCCAGAGATTTCAATAGCAGTTTTTAAAGATCCACCTCCATTATTTCTTAAATCGATTAATAAACCTTCTACATTTTCTTCCTTCAAGCGTTCAATTTCTAATGCCATATCTTTTGCAGAATCTCTTCTGGCAGTGTCGGAGAAATCTATATAAAATCTAGGTAAATCTATGAGACCATATTTTTTACCGTCTACATTAACAACAGTAGATTTTACAAAAGTTTCTTCCAGTTCAACCACATCTCTAATAATGGTAATGATGCGTGTTGAACCATCTATTTTTTTCTTTACTGTTAAGCGAACTTCCGTTCCTTTAGGTCCTTTGATAAATTTAATAGCATCATCTAAACGCATTCCCACAATATCGAGTGGTTCAGCATCAGCTTGAGCTACTTTTAAGATAATATCACCATCTTCCAACTCCCCTTGTTTCCATGCAGGACCTCCAGAAACTATTTCTGACACATGTGTATAAATACCTTTCTTAAATAACCGTGCACCTATACCTTCAAGTTTTCCAGACATTTCTACATCGAAACGTTCTTTGATCCTTGGTGCCATATAGGTAGTATGAGGGTCGAAAGCACCAACGACACTATTTAAAAAAGTAGAAAACCAATCTTCATGCTCTAATTCCTCAATACGGATGTATAGATCTCCCATGCTTTTCATTACTTCAGCACGTGCTACTTTTTCTAATTCTTCAAAAGATTTTAAGGGATACTTTTTATCTTTTTTATTCTTTTCTTTCTGTAAGGCTTCTTGTTCTTTTATTTTACCTAAGGTTTGTAATTTGAGCTGTTTACGCCAGTAGTCTATTAATTGGTTTTCATTAGAAGCAAAAGGAATCTTTTCATAATCTATGTCAATAATTTCTTTCTTTTTATAATTGAAAGGCTTCTCTAAAATAGCTCCATAATAATCTTTAGCTGATTTTATTTTTTCTAAAAACCTCCCATAAACCAATTTGTAAAAATCTAAATTGGATTCTTTTAACTGGTTATCTATTTGGTATTTGTATTTCGAGAACTCATTAATATCTTTTTGAGTGAAATAACGTTTAGAACCATCAAGTCCGTTTATGAATTCTTTAAAAACAAACTTCGAGAAATTATCATCTAATTGTTTTTCAACAAAATGACCTCTTGTTAGCATATTTCGCAATACATAAATGATTACTTTGTCTTTTTCTGGGTCGTTGTTATAAGTTGAGCTAGATGCATAGGTAACATTGCTAATTAGTAAGAACAATGTGAAAAATGGGATAAGTAGTTTCGTCTTCATAAACCTTCTGTCGTTAATAATTGTATTTAATTTCTTATGATGATTGGCTAATGTACTAAAATGATGCCAAATTTTAATTTATACTTTGTTTAGTTTTTCTTTTATAGATAACTCTAAAAACTTCTCAAATTACTTTCCTTTTTTATTTTGCTGTGCGCTAATTGATAAAGTGAAAGGTAACAATAGAGATGCTTCAATAGTTTTTATCATGATCTAAATCGTATACAAGTTTAGTTAAAAAAATAGTCAATCAATCTTTACAAAATGTTAAAATAACTTCCATGAATTTCACTTACATTTGTGTAAAATTCTTTACAAAATGAGCCAAGAAAGACCTTTGATTTTAGTAACTAATGATGATGGAATAACTGCTCCAGGAGTTCGAGCATTAATTCAGACTATGAATAAAATAGGAGATGTTGTGGTTGTTGCTCCCGACAGACCTCAGAGCGGTATGGGGCATGCAATTACAGTAGACAATGTTTTACATTGTAATCCAATAACTATAGATGACGGTCCGCAGATTGAGTATAGCTGCTCTGGTACACCAGCTGATTGTGTAAAAATGGCCATTAATGAAATTTTAAATAAAAAACCAGACCTGTGTGTATCGGGAATTAATCATGGCTCAAATTCTTCAATTAATGTAATTTATTCTGGAACCATGAGTGCTGCTGTTGAAGCAGGAATAGAAGGAGTCCCTGCGATTGGTTTTTCATTACTTGATTTTAATTATCATGCAGATTTTAAACAAGGAAAAGAGGTTATTAAAAATATTACATTGAGTGCTCTAAAAAATGGAATTCCAGAAGGCGTTGTTTTAAACGTGAACATTCCGAAATTAAAAGAAGATGATATTAAAGGAGTTAAAATATGCAGGCAAGCAAATGGTTACTGGAGAGAAGATTTCGATAAACGTAAAAGTCCTTTTGGAAAAGAGTACTATTGGTTGTCTGGTGAGTTTGTAAATAAAGATAAAGGAGAAGATACTGATGTATGGGCTTTAGAAAATGGATTTGTTTCTATAGTCCCTGTGCAGTTTGATTTAACGGCACATCATATGATTCAAAAATTGAATTCATGGGACATATAAGAAAAGAAATTTCTATTGGATTTTTAATTTCAACCATAACTACTGCATGTGGCATTTTCTTGTATTTACAATACTTTTCTAGATTTGGTTTTGATGAAACATTGCAAATGATCAAAGAAGGAAATTTATATACACAAGTGATTTCTTTGGCTGCTCTACCTAATTTATTTGTCTTTTTTATATTCATCAAAAAGAAACAAGATTATAGGGCAAGAGGAGTTTTAATGGCTTCTATATTAACGGCTTTAGTTACCTTTGTGCTAAAGTTTATTTAATCAATACAACTTAATGAAGTACTACATCATCGCTGGAGAAGCTTCAGGAGATTTGCACGGTTCTAATTTGATGAAAGCCTTGTTGAAAGAAGACAAGAATGCCGACATTCGATTTTGGGGTGGTGATTTAATGAACTCTGTTGGTGGAACTTTAGTCATGCACTACAAAGAAAGAGCCTTTATGGGCTTTGTTGAGGTATTGATGAATCTTAGAAAGATCCTCGGAATGATTTCTTTTTGCAAAAAAGACATAGCCGAATACAATCCAGATGTGATTATTTTTATAGATAACTCTGGCTTCAATTTACGTATTGCTAAATGGGCAAAACCACTAGGGTTTAAAACCAATTATTATATTTCTCCACAAGTTTGGGCTTCCAGAGCTAGTCGTGTCGAAAGTATCAAAAGAGATGTAGACAGTATGTATGTAATTCTTCCTTTTGAAAAGGAGTTTTACAAGAAATATAATTATGATGTGAGCTTTGTAGGACATCCTCTTATAGATGCTATTGCTGATAGAAAGCAAGTTGAAGAAGCTACCTTTAGAAAAGAATACAATTTAGGAGAGAAACCCATTATAGCTTTATTGCCAGGGAGTAGAAAACAAGAAATTACTAAAATGCTTTCTGTCATGCTTTCTCTAGTTGATTATTTTTCAGAGTATCAATTTGTGATTGCTGGGGCGCCGAGCCAGAATTTCTCTTTTTACAAAAAGATTATTGGAGATAAAAACGTAGCCTTTATAGATAATAAAACCTACGATTTATTAAGTGTTTCTAATGCCGCTTTGGTTACTTCAGGAACAGCTACTTTAGAGACAGCCTTGTTTAAAGTGCCGCAAGTAGTTTGCTATAAAGGAAGTAATATTTCGTATCAAATAGCAAAACGGATTATTACATTAAAATACATTTCTTTGGTCAATTTAATTATGGATAAGGAAGTGGTGAAAGAACTAATCCAAAGCGATTTTACCAAAGCAAATTTATCTGCTGAATTGACAAAAATTCTTGATAACAACCATCGTAATCAATTGTTCGAGGATTATTACGAATTAGAACAAAAGCTTGGTGGAAAAGGGGCCTCTGAGAATACGGCTAAATCAATAGTTAAGAGATTGAATCAGTAATTTTTTGTCATTCCTGCGAAGGTAGATCTGAGCCTTACTATCTTATTTAGATTCCTACCTTCGCAGGAATGACATTTATTTTTAGTAACTTTATCGAGCTATGAAAAAGTTACAAGGTTATCTTCCTTTTCACTTTTTGCTATGTCTCATTGTAGGAATTTATATTCAATACGCTACTGATTTTTGGAGTCATGGTAAAATGTGGTTGTTTATTACAATCTTACTTATTATTGTGCTTGCCATTCTTTTGAAAAGAACAAAAGCGTTTGCAGTACTTAGTTGGATTGCTTTTTTTTCTTTAGGAGTTGCTACTGTACATATTAATGATGATAGGAAAAGCAATCGATATTTTGAAAAGTATATTTCAGATAGTGATTCAGTAGTTTTAGTGATTACAAAAGTTCTAAAGAGAGGCAAGTTTCATGATAAATATGAAGCTGAGGTTGTTCTAGTACAAGATGAAGTTACCAATGGGAAAATGCTATTGAATATTGAAATTGATACTGCTAGTAGTGTATTAAAGGTTGATGATAGAATCTATATAGCATCCGAATTTTCAACAATAAGCACATCGTTAAACCCACATCAGTTTGACTACAGAAGTTACTTAGCGAGACAAGGAATACATCAACAGTTATTTCTGAAAAAGAATCAGTTTTTAAAGGTTGAAAAAACAGGTTCTTTTTTAGGTTTTATTGCTAAAATTCGCTCTAAAATTCAAAATTCATTGCAGCAAGAAGAGTTTTCTGATGATACCTATGCGGTAATGAACGCATTACTTTTAGGTCAACGACAGGATATTTCTAAAGAATTAACCAACGACTATGCCAGAGCAGGAGCCATACATATTTTGGCTGTTTCAGGATTACACGTCGGAATTATTCTATTGATTTTGTCGTTCCTTTTAAAACCTTTGGAGAGATTGAAAAAGGGGCGTATTATAAAGTTGCTTTTCATTGTATTATTTCTGTGGTTTTTTGCATTGTTAGCGGGAATGTCAGCATCAGTTGTAAGGGCAGTTACCATGTTTTCTGCCGTTGCCGTTGCTCAAGCATCTCGAAATAGAAATAGTATAGAGCATTCTTTAATTCTTTCTATGTTTATTCTGTTACTCTGCAAACCCATGTTTCTTTTTGATGTTGGTTTTCAGTTGAGTTATGTTGCTGTTTTTGGAATTGTCTGGATACAGCCTAAACTGTATAATCTTTGGGAGCCTAAGCTTAGATTGATAGATAAACTATGGCAATTGTTCACGGTTTCTATTGCTGCTCAATTAGCTGTTTTACCTTTGAGTTTATTCTATTTTCATCAATTCCCAGCACTGTTTTGGTTGTCTAACTTAGTGATTGTTCCTTTTTTAGGAATCATTTTGACAGGAGGGATTCTTATGATTATTCTATCATTATTGTCTCTTTTACCTAACTTTTTAGTTCATTTTTATGATGGAATTATTTCTTTGATGAATGGCTTTATAGAATTTATCTCTAGACAGAAAGCCTTCTTGTTTACAGATATCTCATTTTCGGGATTAATGACGTTTGCTAGCTATCTTGTTATTGTTTTTGGAATTCATCTTTTTTATAGGGTGAATGCAAAGCGATTAATATTATTTCTTAGTTCAGTTGCCGTATTTCATATAGTTTTAACTTTTGAAAAATTTCAAATAAATAATAAAAATGAGTTGGTTATTTTTCATAAAAGCAGAAACTCAATATATGGAGTTCGAGAAGGAGCTCAAATGAAAGTTTATCATTCACTAGATTCAATACAAGTGAGTAATGAAGGAACTCTGATTTTCTACAAAGTAGGTGAAGGTGTTCAGTTAAAAATATTTCAAGAGCAACTTAATTATATGGAGTTTTTAGATCAGCAAATATTGATTGTAGATAGCTTAGATGTTTATAATATAAAAGGAATGAACTTGCCAATTATTCTGTTAAAGAATTCGCCCAACATAAATTTAAAGAGATTGATAGCGAATCTACAACCAAAGCAGATTATTGCAGATGGTTCTAATTATAAAAGCTCCATTGAACTTTGGAAGCTAACCTGTCTGAAAACAAAAATTCCGTTTTGGGTAACTGGCCAAAATGGAGCGTATATTTTAGAATGAAAATGTAATATGCGGATGAAAATGTAATATGCGGATTTAAAATCCGCATTAACACTATAAACTACTTTTAAAGTTTTTTACAAAGTCATCCCACTTTACGGTCTCGTATTTCTTAGTTCCGAAAAAAGTGATTACTTTTTCCATGATTTTAGTATCCAAATATCCAGGAACTCGATCTAGTAAATCGAGATTTTCATTCATGAAAATAGTAGTAGGGTAACTTAGTTTTCCATTTAATAAAGCTGCAGCAAACTCATTGTATTTGGTTTTTCCTTGTTGTTTAAACTTGAATGTGTGATCTTTGTATTTGATATCGTCTTTACCTTCACCATCTAGCTTTACAGGGTAAAAATTATCATTAATATAATTTGTAATTATAGTATTCTGATACGTGGTTTTGTCCATTTTCTTACACCATCCACACCAAGTAGCAAAGACACTAATCAACAAAGGTTTTGGGTTTTCTTTATTGAGCTCAACAGCTTTTTCAAAAGAAATCCAATTAATGTCAACCGTTTTTGTCTCTTGAGAATTGATTTGAAATGCAAGAAAAAATAGCATTGTAAAGATTAAAAGTTTTTTCATTTTCGTTCTGTCGTAATCGATTCTACAAATTTACAAAAAAGAAAGGCACCAAAAATGATGCCTTTTATTTTGATACAAGAAGTTGTTTAACGAACTCCGTGCATTAGTTTTTTGATAATTGGATACATGGCTACAGAGATAACTCCCAAACCAACAGCAATCGCTGTTAAGATCCAAAAGAAGTAACTAAGTCCTTCTGTTTTTGCAATGCTCTCTGAAGCTTCTCCAAACATACCAGCCATTTTCATTCCAATAGCAATAGCTAGATACCATATTCCAAACATCATTGCAATCATTCTACCAGGAACTAACTTGCTTACATAAGACAAGGCAACAGGAGATACACAAAGTTCACCCATTGTATGGAAAAAGTAAACTAAAATTAACCAGATCATACTGACTGATGCAGTTTGAGCTCCTACAGGTATAGATGATGCTCCGATAGCAACGCAAGCCATTCCAAGACCAAGCAATACCATTCCAATCGCGTATTTCATGTTCGCATTAGGGTTGTACTTGCTTTCCCACCATTTTGAAAACAATGGAGCCATGGTTATAATGAATAAGGAATTTAATACTCCAAACCATGAAGCTGGAACTTCAGCGACATCTTTAAGAAACTCATTGTATAACATCCAACCTGCTATTCCCCATATAATAACAAAACTTGATGCTAAGATGATATTTGAGATAGCGTATTTCTGAAAAGTTTTTTTGAATAAAAGCCATAAGACCCAAGTAATTACACCTAAGGGTAAAATTGTCATTAATGTGTTAACTATTTTGAAAATCATTGCTGAATCGCCTTCCAAGACTCGTTGAGTATAATCTCTAGCAAATATGGTTAAAGAACCTGGTGCTTGTTCAAAAATAGCCCAAAAGAAGATCGTGATAAAAGCAAAGAAGATGACCGCTAACATTCTGTCTCTAGTAATTTTAGCATATTTAGGGATTCTTATTACAAGTAATAAAATAAATAATAAAAGAGCAGTTAAGATTGCAAAGTTAGAGCCACTTAAGCCAAAAACTTCGAAGTTAAAGAGATTGTATTCTCCTTCGGAAATTTTAGAAACAGGATCATTTAATATCCAAGCTAAACCAAGTGCAGCAGCAGCAGCAATTAAAATTAATTGAAAATTGGTAAAAGGATTTAGTTTTTCACCTTCTTTAAGTTGTATTTCTTCACCTTTTCTTTCAGGTTTCAAACCAATATCCCCAAAAATATTTTGTGCTAACCAGAATTGTAATAATCCAAATAACATAAAAATACCGGCAATTCCAAATCCCCAAGACCAACCAATACGTTCTCCAAGGTATCCGCAAAGTAATATTCCTAAAAATGCACCAGCATTAACTCCCATGTAAAAAATGGTGTAAGCACCATCTTTCTTTTCGGGTTTTTCAGCATACATTTCTGAAATAATGGAGGTCATATTTGGTTTAAAGAAACCACTTCCAAATACTAATAAAGTAAGACCTAGGTATACGAAAAACTCAGTTTCTAGAGCCATACAGGCATGTCCAAGAGTCATTAATAGCGCTCCAACAACAACAGCATAGCGAAATCCAATAATTTTGTCAGCAAAATAACCACCCAACAATGTAGATAGGTATACTAACGAAACATAGGTTCCAAAAATAGCGAAAGCATGCTCTTTAGGCCATCCCCAACCGCCATCCATTAATGAGGCTGTAAAAAACATAATAAGTAATGCACGCATCCCATAGTAAGAAAAACGTTCCCACATTTCGGTAAAGAATAATACGAATAACCCCGCAGGATGCCCGATTACTTTGTCTTTAAATAAGTGATCTAATTTTGAAGTTTCCATAAAACGTATTTTAAATTAGTAGTAAAGAAAAGCCTCATAGAAAAGTATCTATGAGGCTTGTATGTTTTATATGTTATTCAGCAGTAGTA
>Ga0209223_10001158_pt1:2500-29121 | contig 29121 bp, 23 predicted proteins | sample COG_06_FD_184750 | JGI IMG/M metagenome (GOLD analysis project Ga0209223, IMG submission 184750) | Pelagic Microbial community sample from North Sea - COGITO 998_met_06 (SPAdes) (version 2) | ecosystem: Environmental > Aquatic > Marine > Neritic zone/Coastal water | place: Helgoland...
GTCGAGTTGCAGACTCCGATCCGAACTAAGATTACCTTTATAGATTAGCTCTCTGTCACCAGATGGCATCCTACTGTAGTAACCATTGTAGCACGTGTGTAGCCCAAGACATAAGGGCCGTGATGATTTGACATCATCCCCACCTTCCTCACTGTTTACACAGGCAGTCTTTCTAGAGTCCCCGACATTATTCGCTGGTAACTAAAAATAGGGGTTGCGCTCGTTATGGGACTTAACCCGACACCTCACGGCACGAGCTGACGACAACCATGCAGCACCTTGTAAATTGTCCGAAGAACAATTGATTTCTCAATTTAGCAAAATACATTTAAGTCTTGGTAAGGTTCCTCGCGTATCATCGAATTAAACCACATGCTCCACCGCTTGTGCGGGCCCCCGTCAATTCCTTTGAGTTTCATTCTTGCGAACGTACTCCCCAGGTGGATCACTTAACGATTTCTCTAAAACACTGACAATATATCGCCAACATCTAGTGATCATAGTTTACAGCATGGACTACCAGGGTATCTAATCCTGTTCGCTCCCCATGCTTTCGTTCATGAGCGTCAGTAATAGTTTAGTGAGCTGCCTTCGCAATTGGTGTTCCATGTCATATCTATGCATTTCACCGCTACATGACATATTCCGCCCACTTCATCTATACTCAAGAATTTCAGTATCAATGGCAGTTCTATAGTTGAGCTATAGGCTTTCACCACTGACTTAAAATTCCGCCTGCGAACCCTTTAAACCTAATAAATCCGGATAACGCTTGCACCCTCCGTATTACCGCGGCTGCTGGCACGGAGTTAGCCGGTGCTTATTCTTACAATACCGTCAAGTTGGTACACGTACCAAGGTTTCTTCTTGTAAAAAAGCAGTTTACAACCCATAGGGCCGTCATCCTGCACGCGGCATGGCTGCATCAGAGTTTCCTCCATTGTGCAATATTCCTCACTGCTGCCTCCCGTAGGAGTCTGGTCCGTGTCTCAGTACCAGTGTGGGGGATCACCCTTTCAGGCCCCCTATCTATCGTAGTCTTGGTGAGCTTTTACCTCACCAACAAACTAATAGAACGCATGCTCATCTATAACCACCGGAGTTTTAAATATTTAATGATGCCAAAAAATATTATTATGAGGTATTAATCCAAATTTCTCTGGGCTATCCCTCAGTTATAGGTAGATTGCATACGCGTTACTCACCCGTGCGCCACTCGTCATCAAGAGCAAGCTCTTATGTTACCGTTCGACTTGCATGTGTTAGGCCTGCCGCTAGCGTTCATCCTGAGCCAGGATCAAACTCTCCGTTGTAAAAAAAATTTGTAATTGACTGTAATTGGATGTAATTTAATTCTATCTTCAATAATTCAATGAACTGTTTTCAAAATGGTCGGCAAAAGTAATATAAAATATTACTCAGCAAGTTATTTTGAAACTTTTTTGTTCTTACTAATAAGTAAGTTTTTATTCCTTCAAAAAGCGGCTGCGAAAATAATAAAACTTTTAACTCTCACAACTTTTAATTAATAAAGATTTTAAACTTAAATATTTTAAAGAACAGTTTTTCTCTCAAAAAGCGGTTGCAAATATATACTGATTTATTACTTAAGCAAAAATATAAAAAGAATTTTAAAATTATTTTACATCTCTCTATAATCTAATCCAAAACAGCTAGAAACAAGCATGTTAAGTAAGTCATTCCCTATATGAAACCACTCTTATCTATTGTATATTAAGTAAAAACAAATGATAGGGCACAAGAAAAACAGCTGTTTTGAAAATAAAAAAGTGGTTTTTGACCCAACAACAACCTTATTAAGCAAGAAAAATTAGCCTTTAACCATATATAACAGAGCAACACACTTAAAAAATACATTGAAAAATCATCATTAACTTCTAAAAGACACTGGCAATAGTCAGAAACATAATTATACTATATATATAATGTGTATCTATTATTTTTGACAAACAATTTTTAAATTTACAGAAATCTAAATTATTAAAATACTATTATTTCTACTTGCAACTTTACAAGCAAACACATGAAGTGCACAAAATGATTTTAAGTTTTCTTATAATATTTACCCATCCTAAAAGGGTTCCTAGAAAACATCTCACAAACTAAAACACATCTATCTGATAAAACTGAAGAAGTAAAGAATTATAATGGGCTTCCTATATATTACGGAAAGATGGAACACTTGAAAAGAAGCTAATTATAGAATAAACAATATATTTGCAGTTAAATTAAAAAAATAAACAAATGAAAGCAGTAATAAGTATAATAATGGGAAGTACATCTGATATGCCAGTAATGAAAAAGGCTGCAGAATTTTTAAATGATATGGAAATTCCATTCGAAATTAATGCCTTATCAGCACATAGAGTCCCTCAATTAGTGGAAGAATTCGCTTCAAATGCAAAAGCAAATGGGATAAAAGTAATTATTGCAGGAGCCGGAGGAGCAGCACATCTACCTGGAGTAGTTGCAGCTTTTACAACAGTTCCTGTAATTGGAGTTCCTTGCAGATCCTCAATTTCAATTGATGGATGGGATTCTATTCTTTCAATCTTACAAATGCCTCCAGGAATACCTGTAGCAACAGTTGGTTTAGATGCATCCTTAAATGCAGGAATATTAGCAGCTCAAATATTATCTACAGATAATGAAAAAATTCATAAAAAAGTAAGCACTTACAAAGAAAACTTAAAGTTAAAAATTGTAAAGGCCAATAAAGATTTGGCAAGCCATGAATACTCTTTCAGAGTACAATAAATTTACTATTTTAGGGACCTCCAATGAGGTCCTATTTTTTTATCATATTATTTTCAGTTTTAAGTGCAACTACTTTTGCGCAAAATACTGATGTAACAAGTAATTCGCTAGGAGGCTGTGGACTTACACAAACGAATGTTTGGAGTAACCTTTCCAATCAATCAGGACTTGCAGAAATCACTCAATTATCAGTAGGAGTTAGTACAAAAAACTCATTTGGAATCAAAGAACTTAGCACGCATGTTGCAATTTTTGCGCTTCCTGTAAGTGGTGGAGTTTTTGGTTTAAATGTTGCTTACACTGGATTTGAACTCTACAATGAAACTAAAATTGGACTGGCTTTTGGTAAAAAATTAAGTAAGAGTTTTAATTTAGGGATTCAGGTAGACTATTTAGGAATTTATGCAGATGGAAGCACAAACAATAAGAACAGCTTTACCTTTGAGATTGGTGCTCAAAAAAGATTAATGCGAGATTTAACTCTGGGTACCCACATATTCAATCCTATTGCAGTAAAACTAAATGAGACGGAAGTTATTCCTGCTATTTTTAAATTAGGATTGCGCTATGATGCCAATAGTAAAGTAAGTGTTTTTACAGAAACTGAATTGGAAAATGGTGAAAATGGAATACTTAAAGCAGGATTAGAATACAAGATGATTGAGCAATTGCAATTGCGAACAGGATTTAGCACCAATCCTGCTAAAAACACATTCGGGATTGGATATTCTCTTGATAACATTCAAGTTGATATTGCAATATACCGCCATCAACTTTTGGGGTATTCACCACAGTTTTCGGTAAGCAGTACTTTTTAAGATGAAACAGCTTATAATATTTTGCTCATTGGCAGGGTTTTCACTACTATGTTTTGGGCAAGATAACAACCAACTTCTAGAGGAAATTGCTGAGCAAATTGCAGAAGATAATGATGAAGGATTAGATTATGCTGAACTTTATGAAGCGCTCTATTATTTTTCAGAAAATCCAATCAATTTAAACAAAACTACTAAAGAGGAATTAAGAGAACTCTATTTCTTAAATTCCTATCAAATTGATAAATTATTAGTGCATATTGAGAGAAATGGCAAACTTCTCTCGTATTTAGAATTGCAAACTATTGCTGGCTTTGATGTACAAACAATACAGAATCTTTTGCCTTTTATTTCCATAAAATCATCTGTAACTACACAACAACTTTTAGCGAATATCAACCAATATGTAATTGTGCGTGATCAGTTTTATTTGCAAGAACAGAGGGGTTATATTCCTGATGAAGATGAGAATATCCATTATTTTGGAAATGCCCATAGAACTTACTTTAAATATAGATTGAAAAATACCTTTTTGCAAGCAGGAATTACAGCAGAGAAAGATGCTGGAGAAAATTTCTTAGGAGTAAATCAACCTTATGGCTTTGACTTTTATTCAGCCCATGTGCAAGCTAAAAAGATTGGTAAAATAAAGAATATAATCCTTGGTGATTATCAAATGAACTTTGGACAAGGTCTAGTGATGCAAAGTGGTATGAGTTTTGGAAAATCATCAGAGGTAATTAATATTCAGAAAAGTGGGAATTTGATAAAAGCCCATACTGCGGCTGCAGAGAATCTGTTTTTCAGAGGAACAGCAATTCAAATTGAGCCCCTCAAGAATTTGGAACTAATTTTCTTCTTGTCTTCTCATAAAGTAGATGCAAATATTGTGGATACTTTAGAAAATGATGAACTTGCTTTTTCCTCTATTCAAGGGACCGGAATGCACAGAACAGAAAGTGAGCTGCTAGATAAAAATGTGATCCTACAGAATCATTTTGGAACGCATGTAAACTACAATTACAAACAACTGAACTTAGGGTTATCCTATTACAAAACTAAAATAGAAGGAGAATATCAAAAGAATATCTCAGCTTATAATCAATTTGACTTTAATGGAAATAGTAATCAGAATTTTGGGATTGATTATCAGTATCTATATAGAAACATGAACTTTTTTGGAGAGGTAGGAAGGAGTAAGAATGGAGGGGTTGCTCATATAAATGGAGTAATGCTGGGGCTTGACAAAACCATTTCTGCATCCTTACTGTACAGAGATTATGGAGAAAAATACCAAAGCGAATATGCCAATGCTTTTGGAGAAAGAAGTTCCCAGAATGAAAAAGGCGTTTATTTTGGATTGGAATTCACCCCAAATCATAAATTCAAGATTAAAGGATATGCTGATAATTATGAGTTTCCTTGGCTTAGATTTGGAGTAGATGCACCAACAAAAGGTAATGATTATCTTTTGCAAGCAGATTACAAGATTAGCAGAGCAATTAAAATGTATGTCCGATATAAATCAGAGACTAAGGAAGAAGAATTGTCTGAATCTACTGCAATTAGTGGAAAAAGAAAAGATAATTTTAGGTTTCATATAAATTACAAAGAAGGAGACAACTGGGCTTTTGCCAACCGATTTGAAACTTCATTAATTGATTTTGATAATACAAGAACAAATGGCTACATGCTTTATCAGGATATAAAATACAAACCTCTCTTTGGAAAATTTAGTTTTACAAGCCGTTATGTTCTATTTAATGCAACTGAATATGTTAATAGAATTTATGCCTATGAAAATGATGTGCTGTATGGTTACTCCATTCCTGCTTATTATGGAAAAGGAAGTAAAATATATCTAGTAGCTAAATGCAATGTTATACGGAATTTAGATTTTTGGTTAAGAATTGCGCAAACGACTTATACCGATAGAATAGTGTTAAAAAGTGGCTGGGATGAAATTGATGGAAATAAAATGACTGAATTAAAACTCCAGTTACGATATAAATTTTAATTTTATGCACGCATAATAAATTACAATGAAAAAAACACCTGTTAACGAATTACTTGAAGTAAAATACCCAATAATAATGGCTCCTATGTTTTTGGTAACCAATACCAAAATGATGATAGAAGCAATGAACTCAGGGATTGCAGCTTGTATTCCTGCTTTAAATTACCGAACAGATGAACAGTTCAGAGAGGCAATACAAGAAATTAGAAGCAATACAACAAGCAAAGGTTTAGGCATCAACTTAATTGTAAATAAGTCCAACATAAAAGTGCAGCAACAATTAAAGACTTGTGTTGAGTTAGGAGTAGATTTTATCATTACATCATTAGGAAGTCCAAAGGAAGTAATTGAACAATGCAAACCCAAAGGAATTAAAGTGTTTTGTGATGTAGTAGAAGAAAAATATGCCAAAAAAGTAGAGGAATTAGGAGCTGATGCTGTCATAGCTGTCAACTGCAATGCAGGAGGACATGCAGGGAAATTAAAACCTGAAGAAATTATTCCACTACTAAATAAGCATTGTAATATACCTGTAATTTCAGCTGGAGGAATAGGAGCTAAAGAAGGAATTGATACAATTATGAGTTTAGGAGCAGCAGGACTTTCCATTGGCTCACCCTTTATTGCTTGTGAAGAAGCACATATTTCAAAAGAATACAAACAGGCCTGTGTAGATTATGGAAAAGATGATATTGTTTTTACTACTAAAATTTCTGGAACACCTTGTACTGTTATCAATACTCCTTATGTCCAGAAAACAGGAACTACTCAAAATTGGTTAGAGAAACTGATGAGCAAGAATAAAAAAATAAAGAAATGGGTGAAAATGATTACCTATTTTAATGGAATGAAATCACTTGAAAAAGCTGCATTTAGCAGCACTTACAATACAGTTTGGTGCGCAGGGCCTTCTATAGAGCACACAACAGAAGTACTTCCAATAAAAGAAATTATAAAACGATTAACTACTTAACAGATTTTACTTTAGAGAAAGATATTTTTAAGTTTTTCTCATATTCTCTAATTGTTCTAACATCATAACCATTGGCTAAAACTAAAGAGACTCCCTCTTTACCAGCACGAGCTGTTCTACCACTTCTGTGGGTGTAATATTCATCTTGATCAGGCAATTGAAAATGCACTACGAAAGTTAAATCAGCCACATCAATTCCTCTTGCAGCAATATCAGTAGCAACAATAATACTTAGGTTTTTATTCTTAAAAACACGCATAACTTTATCTCTTTCCTTTTGCAACAAATCACCATGAATAGCATCAGCAGCAACATTTTTAGCTATGAGTTGAGCGGCTACTTTTTTAGCCGTATTTCTGGTTCTACAAAAAACAATTCCTCTTTGCCCCTTTACAGAGTTCAAGAATTGCAAGAGAATATGAAACTTTTCAGCATCTTCACAATGCACAAATTTATGTTCAATTTTTGCATTAACTACATTACTCCCACTGACAGTAATTCTGTGTGCAGTATTGCTCATGTGTTCATTTACAATTTGCTTAATTCCTTGAGGCATAGTTGCTGAAAACAACCATTTACTTTGTGCTTCAGGTAAAAAACCCAATATCTCATCCAATTCTTTTTTGAACCCCATGCTTAGCATTTCATCTGCTTCATCCAAAATAACTGTTTTTACTTTATTTAAATCGACTGCTTTTCTATTCACCAAATCAATCAATCGACCAGGAGTTGCTACTACTATATGTGTAGTCCTTTTTAAATTTGCTATTTGTCTGTCAATTTTTTCACCACCGTATACTGACTCAGTGAAAATTTTATCGGAATATTTAGTAAAACGAAAGAGTTGTTTGGCTACTTGTTGCCCCAGCTCACGCGTAGGACACAAGATTATACCTTGTACATAGTCTTTTTTAGAATCAATTTTATGCAAAAGTGGCAAACCAAAAGCAGCCGTTTTCCCTGTTCCTGTTTGGGCTTGCCCAACCAAATCATTATTTCCATCTAATAATAAAGGGATAACTTGTTTTTGTATATCAGTAGGATTGATGATTCCTAAATCCTTTAACCCTTTAATAAAATCTGATTTTACACCTAATGCTTTAAAATTTTCCATGCGGCAAAAGTAAGGATAAAGTGGTTAATTAGTAGTTGAATTTTATTTTTTGTATTGTTGTAAAAAACAATTTATTATGCAAGATTCTACTACCCTAATTATAACAATTTCTATTGGAATTATTTTATTTTTTATACTAAGAGGTGTGAATCTTTGGTATTGGAGAATCAATGATTTGATTAAAAACCAAGAAGAAAATAATAATCTATTAGAAAAAATATTTATTCAATTAGGTGGAAATTTTAACGAGCAAGAACAAAAAAATATTGACCTTTCAAATCAGAATAAAGAAGATACAGTTAAAATTAATAAATTATTAAATAATTTGAAAAATGATGAAGTAATAATCCGAATCAAAGCAAGTAATCAAATTGAAAAAATAAAGAAAACCGATTGGGAGGATATAATTAAAATTGGTAATCAAGAAAAGTTTGACTTACTTTCTTAGCAACCTATAATACATCAACTTTAATTCTACTCCATACTTTAGATAATAAATAAGCAGAAATTAATGCAATTAGCATAAGGATTCCTCCTAATTGTAAGTTTCCATATATGAAATAACCTGTTGCAAAAAGCAAACAGTAAATCATAGCCAAAGCCAAAAGCATTGCCAATATTCCTGAGGGAACTGACCAACCTTCATTTTTGATTTGCTCATTTCCTACTATGGCCTTCCAGCCTGGTCCTCCGGGAACAGTTTTTTTATAAAAACTCAGCAATACTTCTTTATCCTCAGCTGGAGTTAAAAAAGTTACCACAAGCCAAACGACAGTAGTAATCAGCACTACCATTGGGAATTTCATGTATTCTGGCATTAAGGCACTATCGCCAAATAGGACAGAAGATACCACTTCCATATTGAATAATACCGAAACAATTCCTGAAACAAAAATGGCTGAAATTTCACTCCAAGCATTTATTCTCCACCAAAACCACCTAAGTATAAAAATAAGTCCTGTTCCTGCCCCAAACATCAGAATAAAATCAAAGAGTTGCAAAGCATTAGTCAATAACAAAGCCAAAATTGCAGATGCTAAAAACAAAATAACAGTCGCCAAACGCCCTACATCTACCTTTTGTTTTTCAGTAGCAGAAGGGTTAATTTGTTGTGTATAAAAATCATTTACTATATAAGAGGCTCCCCAGTTAAGATGTGTAGAAATAGTAGACATATATGCTGCAATTAAAGAAGCCAAAACCAAGCCCAACAATCCTGTTGGTAATTTGGTTAACATAGCCGAATAAGCTAAATCATGTCCTAACTTATCCTCACTCACTGCAGGAAAAGCTTCTTGAATACTTGCAATATCAGGAAAAACAACTAATGATGCCAAAGCCACCAAAATCCAAGGCCAAGGGCGTAAAGCATAATGCATAATATTGAAAAAGAAAGTTGCTCCAATCGCATGGTTTTCATCTTTTGCTGCTAACATTCTTTGAGCAATATAACCTCCCCCACCAGGTTCGGCACCTGGATACCAAGCAGACCACCACTGCACAGCAAGCGGAATAATCAAGAGCATAATTAACTGTTCTGTATTGCTAAAATCAGGCAACATGGAAATTTTATCAGCAACATTAGGGTGGGTAATTAAAGCTTGAACCCCTCCTATTTCTGGTATATTCACCAAATAATAAGCTGCACCAATTGACCCAGCCATAGCTACAAAAAAGAGGAGAAAATCAGTATAGACTACTCCCTTAAAACCACCCAAAGTACTGAAGACTACCGTAATTGCTCCTGCAATTCCAATGGTTTCAAAAGCAGTAAGCCCCAACATTACTTGTCCAATTTTTATGGCTGCCAAGGAAATTCCTCCCATAGCCAATACATTAAAAACAACACCTAAATATACAGCCCTAAATCCTCTTAGGAATTTTGCAGGTTTTCCTGAATACCTGAGTTCATAAAATTCTATATCTGTATTCACATTGGATTTTCTCCAGAGTTTTGCATAAACAAAAACGGTTAATAGGCCTGTAAGCAAAAATACCCACCATACCCAGTTTCCTGCCACCCCATTATTCCGAACAATATCCGTTACTAGGTTTGGTGTGTCAGTTGAAAAAGTGGTTGCTACCATAGAAAGCCCTAAAAGCCACCAAGGCATGTTTCTCCCAGAAAGGAAAAATTCAGAAGCGTTTTCTCCTGATTTTTTTGAAACAATAAATCCTATCAGTAAAGTTAAGAGTAAAAAAGAAATGATGATAATCCAGTCGAGATTTGCGATATCCATAAGCGAAAATAATTTGAACAAATCTAAGGAAATCTTTTAGCTAATAAGCATTACATTTGCCGAATGAAAGATGATAATTTTTATATGCTAGCCAAAACCATGTTTGGCTTAGAAGAAATACTAGCTGAAGAGCTAAGAAAACTAGGTGCACAAAATGTAAAACCTATAAATAGGGCCGTAAGTTTTAAAGGAGATAAAGGGTTTATGTACAAAGCGAACCTAAACCTAAGAACTGCACTAAGAGTACTGAAACCAATTGCACACTTTCAGGCACATGATGAAAAAGAATTATACCGTAAATTATGTGAAATAGATTGGACTGAGTTTTTTGATCTTGATTCAACTTTTGCTACTCATGCTACTACTCATTCTGAAGTTTTTACGCATAGTAAATATGCTTCATTAGTAATGAAAGATGCTATTGCAGATACTTTCAGAAAGAAATTTGACAAACGTCCAAATGTTGATCCTGAAATGCCAGATGTGAGTATAAACTTACATATTGCAAAGCATACTTGTACTGTTTCACTTGATAGTTCAGGAGATTCTTTGCATAAAAGAGGATATAAAACTGATGCAGTTGTTGCTCCTATGAATGAAGTACTAGCGGCAGGACTTATTCTTTTAAGTGATTGGAATAGGATTGCTAATTTTCATGATCCTATGTGTGGAAGTGGAACTTTATTAATTGAAGCTGCACTTATCGCATATAATATACCTGCTAATATTTTCAGAGATAAATTCGGATTTGAAGGCTGGAAGGATTTTGATGAGGAGCTTTGGGAAATGATTAAAGAAGTTTCTCTTGAAAAAGAAACGTATTATTACGGAAAAATCACTGGAAGTGATAATTTTCAGAAAGCAGTGCGTATTAGCCGAGAAAATATTGATAATGCGTTAATGTATGATAATATTAAAGTTGCAAAATCTGACTTTTTTGAAACTGAAGTAGAACCAGGTACTTTTGTAATTTTTAACCCTCCTTATGGAGAACGAATAGATTTAGGGGTGAATGATTTCTATGAAAAAGTAGGGACTACATTAAAACATAAATATGAAGGATGCAGTATTTGGATTATCTCTTCAGATATTGAAAATATGAAATTTATTGGCTTACGCCCTTCACGAAAAATAAGAGTAATGAATGGTAAACTAGATTGTAGCTTCCGAAAATTTGAAGTTTATGAAGGAAGTAAAAAAGCTAAGAAACAAATTGAGAGTTAAACAATACTACTTATAAATAGAAAAGCCAGCTAAAAGCTGGCTTTTCTATTTATAATTTAAAATCTTACTTCATTAATTCTTTTGCTCTTTCCATAGTAATCCTTTCACCATCTAACTTAGGAAACACAAAAGCATCTGCAAACCCAACAAGTTTTGCTTTTTCTAATTGGATATTAGCATCCTCTAATGAGTTATATGTTCCTGCAAAATACCTATACATATCTGTACCCTTAGCTTCTTTATCAATACTACCTAGTTTACCCATTTTATTAAGATCAACTGCTGACAATGATGATTTCGCAACCATAATTTGAACAACAAATTCAAGATTAATCACTTCATCTTTACCTTCTTGATTTACAACCTTAGATTCTTTCTCAGTTTTAATTGCTACATTCAAACTAATACGCTCTCCATTTTTATAAGTAACAATAAATGCATCTTCAAACCCTCTTGCTTTCATTTGCGCTTGATAATCAATAGCGTCTTTATACTCAACAAATGAACCAGCCATATATCTTACAAGGCCATCTTTTCCTGTAAAAGAAATTACATTATCAACTCCAACAAAAACCTCATCAGAAAGTTCTGTATTAAATGCTCCAACTTGAATTCTATAAGTAGTTTCATTAGTCATTTCATCTTCTGTAACAGTTGTAACAACTTCTTCAGATATTTCATCTTCTGGAACTTCAACAACCACTTCATCTTCATCAATTTCTGGCTCAGGAGTTGGCTCAACATAATCTGAAACCTCTCCATTATTATCTACCATCAAATAAGTATCCTCAATTCCTTTTTCTTCAAGATCATATTTTCTTCCTACAGCCCCATCTAAAGTTGAGTAAGACCCAACTAAATACATTACTACTCCATCATCAAGAGTAACACTTTCTAAATCATCAATACTTAAAAATTTATTAGCAACCTTTGCGGGAATTCCATCAGAAAATTCTCCAATTTTAACTTTATATACTAAACCTTTAATTTTCTCATCATCTTTTAATCCTTCATTATAAGCTATATTAAAAGCATTTGCCTTAGCGATTAAATACTCATCAACTGTTTTATAATTTTCTCTTTTAATTTCTGATTCATTATAGAAGTTAGCATATTTTCTTGATGCTACTTCATAGTCAGAATACATGCTATGATACTTATCAGCAGTTAATCTAACACCATGTTCATCAACAATTGACCCTTCTGGAGTATTCTTTTGTGCGTCAAGATAATTAGCAATTCCATCATTATCATCATCTAAAGGGCAACCAGTTACATCAACTTTTACACCAATAGGAGTTTTAGGACAATAGTCATCAACATCTAAAACCAAATCTCCATCCTCATCCTCATTTTCTAATTTAGCAAAATCAACATCAGCATAATAACTGTCATCAAAATACTCTTCATCACTATTCGGGCCTGGAGTAAATAAATCATAATGCAATGAAATATTAAACGATTTATAGTTATCGGATCCACCTTCATTCTGAAGAGATTTATCAATATCACCCATTCCAACAGCCCAATTTAATGCAGCATCAAACTCTAATCTATCAGTAACATTAATTCTGATTCCAATTCCAAAAGGAACTGCAAATGAATTATCTCTAACATAACCTTCTGTTTTAAAACTTAAAGATTGTGCTCCAACAGAAATTAAAGGGCTTATTTTTGATTGTTTAAATAACTGATTTAAAGTGTAAGTAAAATGCAAACCAATACCATCTATTTCAGATGAGAAATCTTCACCTGACGCACTATTATTTGCTTGAAATGTAGATTTCATTAATAAAAATGATAAATCAATATTGTCAGAAAGTCCAAACTTCATACCCGCATTATAACCAGGATTAGTTCCTCTTAAAAAACCAGACTCTTCATTCTGTATATCTCCAGTTAAAGTATAAAATACTGTTCCTAAAGTAAATTTAGGATTAAAAGGTTTCTTTTTCTCTAAGTCAAAATCAAGATCTTGTGCGTACACAAAAGTTGATGACACTAGAATTAATAAAGTAAAAAGATGTTTCAAAAATTGATTCATTATTCTGATTTTTATATTGCCGTAAAAATACTAAAAAAAACAGAATGCAATCAGATATCCTAAAAATTAGGTTTTAAAGTGTATTTTCTATAGAATTCTTCAATGATTTCTACTGCCTCCTCAGGAGTTTCAACAATATTAAAAAGGTCTAAATCTTCAGGACTAATATTTTTTTCTTCTACTAGCATAGTGGCTTTTATCCACCCCATTAATCCTTCCCAATATGATTTTCCGACAAGCACAATAGGGAATTTTCCAATCTTACCTGTTTGTATTAATGTAATCGCTTCAAAAAGCTCATCTAAGGTTCCAACACCACCTGGCAGTACAATAAATCCTTGTGCATATTTTACAAACATCACTTTTCTTACAAAGAAATAGTCAAAATTTAAAATTTTGTCATTATCAATAAATTCATTGTGTGATTGCTCAAAAGGAAGTTCAATATTTAATCCAACTGACTTTCCATCCCCTCTCATTGCACCTTTATTTGCAGCCTCCATAATTCCGGGCCCACCACCAGTAATTACACCATATCCTTTTTGAGTCAAAAGGTAGCCTATCTCATCTGCTTGTTGGTAATATTTATTATCTGACTTAGTTCTTGCTGAACCAAAAACTGATACACAAGGTCCAATTTTTGACATCTTTTCAAAACCCTCAACAAACTCTGACATTATCTTGAAAATTTGCCAAGAATCAGAAGTTTTTATAGCATTCCAATTTTTTTCTTTAAAAGCTCTTCTTATTTTAATCTCATCTGCACTCATCATTCTTCATCTTTTAATTAAACGTTCAAATATAGCAAAATTAAAACAATTCATCTTTTAAGAACTTTGCCGTATAACTATCCTTACAGCTAACGATTTTTTCGGGCTTTCCGTTACAAACAACATAACCACCTTTTTCTCCACCCTCTTTTCCAATATCAATAATATAATCAGCTACTTTAATAACACCCAGATTATGTTCAATTACTAAAACAGAATTTCCCTTATCAATTATCGTATTTATTACATCAAGTAACACTTGAACATCCTCAAAATGCAAACCAGTTGTTGGTTCATCTAAAATATAAAAAGTATTTCCTGTACTTCTTTTAGATAACTCTGAAGCCAACTTAATTCTTTGTGCTTCACCTCCTGAAAGAGTAGTTGCAGACTGCCCCAAAGTGATATAACCCAAACCAACATCTTGTATTGTTTTAATCTTTCTATATATAGAAGGAACCTTTTCAAAAAACGCAACAGCTTGATTAATTGTCAAGCTTAAAACATCAGAAATTGATTTTCCTTTAAAGCGAACTTCAAGGGTCTCTCTATTATATCTTTTTCCATTACAATCCTCACAATGCACCTCTACATCTGGCAAAAAGTTCATTTCAATAGTTTTCATTCCACCACCCTTACATCCTTCACACCTTCCTCCAATTACATTAAATGAAAATCTCCCAACTTTATATCCTCTAATTTTAGATTCAGGAAGATTAGAATATAAATTTCTGATATCAGAAAAAACCCCTGTATAAGTAGCTGGATTAGACCTTGGAGTACGCCCAATTGGAGATTGATCAACAGCAATAACTTTGTCAATATTTTCAATCCCTTCAAGAGTTTTGTACGGCAAAGGCTCTTTTTCTCCTCTGAAAAAATGCTTATTTAATATTGGATAAAGCGTTTCATTTATTAAAGTAGACTTTCCACTGCCAGAAACACCAGTAACACAAGTGAGTAAACCAAGAGGGATTTCAATATCAATATTTTTCAAGTTATTACCTCTAGCGCCATTTATTTTAAGAAATTTTCCATTTCCTTTTCTTCTTTTTTTAGGGATCTCAATTTCTTTTGTTCCTTTCAAAAACTCAGATGTAGACTGATTAGCATCAATTATACTTTGATATTTCCCTTGAGCTACAACTTCTCCTCCATGAACTCCAGCACCTGGACCTAAATCAACAATAAAATCAGCTTGTTTTATCATATCTTTATCATGCTCAACAACTATTACTGAATTACCAATATCTCTTAATTTTTTTAGAGAATCAATCAACTTTAGGTTATCCCTTTGATGCAACCCAATGCTGGGCTCATCCAAAATATAGAGCACATTTGTTAATTGAGTTCCGATTTGAGTAGCCAAACGAATTCTTTGCGCCTCACCTCCACTTAAAGTTTTGGAACTTCTATTTAATGAAAGGTAAGAAAGCCCAACATCAACAATAAACTGCAAGCGTTTACTCAGCTCTTTTATTATTTGCTTTGCAATTTTAAGTTCGTTTTTATTTAATGATTTCTCAATAGTTAAAACCCAGTCTTCAAAAGAGGAAATATCCATATTGGATACTTCATGAATTCCTTTACCGGCAACTTTAAAATGAGATGACTCTACATTTAACCTACTTCCCCTACAACTTTTACAATCATTTTCGGACATGTATTTTGATGCCCATTTCTCAATTGATTTTACATAGGAATTCTTAGATTGTTCTTGTATAAAATTAACAATTCCATCAAAATTTAACTTATATGTTTTCGAGATTCCTGCTGTTTTTAATTTTACTTTTAAAGTATCGGTTTCTCCATACATTATAGCCTCAACTGCTTTTTTAGGAATATCTGAAAAAGGAGTAGAAAGTGTAAAGTCATATTTTTTACCAATTATCTCAATTTGAGAAATTATCCAATCAGATTTACGATTTGCAATTGGTGCTATTGCCCCCATATTTATGCTCAAATCATGATTTGGAACAATCTTTTCCTCATCCACAATTTTATATTTACCCAAACCATTACAAACCTTACACGCCCCTTTTGGTGAGTTGAAAGAAAAAGAATTAGGCTCTGGGTTTTTATAAGCAATTCCAGTTTCAGGACACATAAGCGAACGACTAAAATATCTTGCATCTGTTTTACCCTTTTCAATAACCATCATCACTCCATCCCCATCTTTCATAGCAAGTTTTAAAGAAGAAAGCAAGCGTTTTGCATTTTTATCAGAAACTTTTAATCGATCAATTACTACTTCAATATCGTGTGTTTTATATCTATCCAGTTTCAATGATGGAGTAATTTCAATTATCTCTCCATCAACCCTAACTTTGATAAATCCCTTTTTAGCTAATGAATGGAAAAGCTCAGCATAATGGCCTTTACGAGAACGAACAATTGGAGCAAGTACATTTATCGCTTTATTATTAAAATCCTTTTGCAACAATTCCAAGATTTGATCATCTGTAAAACGAACCATTTTCTTTCCTGATTTATGGGAATAGGCCGTTCCAACCCTTGCATAAAGCAATCTTAAATAATCATAAATCTCTGTAATTGTTCCAACTGTTGATCTTGGATTCTTGGACGTGGTTTTCTGCTCAATTGCAACAACAGGGCTCAGTCCTGTAATTTTATCAACCTCTGGGCGCTCCATTTTTCCTAAAAACTGACGCGCATATGCATTGAAAGTTTCAAGGTATCTTCTTTGCCCTTCAGCATGAATAGTATCAAATGCTAAAGATGATTTCCCACTACCACTTTTACCCGTAAAAACGACTAATTCATTTCTAGGAATCTCAATATTGATATTTTTAAGATTATGAACTCGAGCTCCATATATCTTTATAAAATCTTTCTGGCTTGACATCTTATCTTACTGAATCTGTATCAACTGCAAAATCCTCAAAAACCATTAAATCAGTATCTGTAGGTATTTTTAAAATATATTTTCTTCTTGATTTATCAGGAAGTGATGTTGACCTCAACCAAGGATTAAACTGCTTTAATAATTTATAATTTATTCCATTTTTTTTTGCAAAATCAGCTAAATCAACAATAGTCGAATCTACCTCAACTGTTGTATAGTTTGGCATAGTATACACATCCTTATCTCTGAACATAAAACCATACTTTCTAGGATTTTCCATGATTTCCTTTACAGCAATAATTCTAAAAACATAACGAGCTGTTTCAGAGTTCAAAAACAAATTATAGTAATTATTACTTCCTTGTTTCTCTATTTTTCTTCTCGCTCCATTTTTACCCATATTATAAGAGGCAGCCGCCATTGTCCAATTACCAAACTTATCATAAGCATCTTGCAAATATTCACAAGCCACAATAGTTGATTTTTCTAAATTATAGCGTTCATCTATTGAAGCGTTAACTTCCAGGCCATGCTCACGAGCTGTACCTTTTAAAATTTGCCAAAACCCTGAAGCTCCAGCAGGAGAACGCACATTATCCAAACCACTTTCAATTACAGCAAGATATTTAAAATCATCAGGGATATTATACTTTTCTAAGATGGGCTCAATAATCGGAAAGTATTTATTTGCCTTTTTAAAATACAACATTGTATTGGATTGCCAATAAGTATTCTTCAACAACTCCTTATCAATTCGCTCCCAAATTTCAGAAGAATAAATAGGAATTTCTTCACCTGCAAAACTCAACTCCTCTGGCTGAACAATTGCAAAAATTCCATATTTCATATTAAAATGTTGCTGATGGAGTTCATCCTCAGTTTTTAAGTCAGCTGAATAAATAAAAAGCTGAGAAGCAGCTAATATAAACACCGAAAAACCTAAAAAGTAAATGTGTTTATTCTTCATATTAAAATTTACTCTCAAAATCCTTAAAACTTCCAGCAACCAAATCTTTATCAGAAACAAGTGGGTTCTCTACTCCCCAATGAATTGCAATATCATCATCATTCCAAATCAATGACCCTTCTGATTCCTTATTGTATACTCCCGTACATTTGTATGTAAATATAGTATCATCTTCTAGAGTAACAAAACCATGAGCAAAACCTGGAGGAATCCAAAAAATAGTTTTATTTTCTTCTGAAAGTTCAACAACAAAATGCTCACCATAAGTTGGAGAATCTTTACGAATATCTACAGCAACATCAAGAACTGAACCTTTAATCACTCTTACTAATTTGCCTTGCGCAAATGGTGGATTTTGAAAATGCAAACCTCTTAACACTCCCTTTTGAGATAAAGACTGATTGTCCTGTACAAAATCTAAATCTAAACCAATATTTTTAAAGGACTCTTTACTCCAACTTTCAAAAAAATGACCTCTATCATCTTCAAAAATTCTTGGTTTTATAACTAGTAATCCTTCAATAGGAGTTTTTATTATTTCCATTATTTATTTTTTAGTTTTCCAAAAGCCAAATATAAAAAAATTGCTTACTATTTTTTCAATTTAATAAACAATAATTGTAGTTTTGCCAACAAAATTTTATATCATGAAAAAAATCAATTTATTAATCGTAAGCATTGCACTAATCTTTAGTTCATGTACTGATACTGCATCTTACAAAACACCAGAAACAGAGATGGAAAAAGTAAGTTACTCACTAGGAGTGAACATGGCATCAAGCGTTAAACAGCAAGGAATGGAAACAATTGAGGCACAAGCAGTAGCAAAAGCATTTACTGATGTATTTGAAGGAAATGATTTAGACATTTCAGAAGAAGAAAGTATGACAATTTTACAAGACTTCTTTGGGAAAATGCAAGCTAAGAAAAGTGCAAAAGCAAATGAAGCTGGAAATGCTTATTTAGCAGAAAATAGAGATAAAGAAGGAGTAATTACAACTGAAAGCGGATTACAGTATGAAGTTATTACTTCAGGAGATGGAGCAAAACCAACTACTGATGATCAAGTAACAGTACATTACCATGGAATGTTAACTGATGGAACTGTATTTGATAGTTCAGTAGATAGAGGGCAGCCAGCTACATTTGGGGTAACTCAAGTTATAAAAGGTTGGACTGAAGCATTACAATTAATGAGTGTTGGAGATAAATGGAAGCTAACTATCCCTTCTGGATTAGCTTATGGAGACCAAGGTGCTGGAGGAATGATTGGACCTGGAGCAACTTTAGTATTTGAAGTAGAATTGATAGGAATTAACTAATCCCTTTCAGGAATATGAAAGAAAAGCCGAGCAAATACTCGGCTTTTTTATTAAAAAGAGATATTATTTATCTTCTTTTCCATCTTTTTAATTGCGGAATACTGCAAGTATAAAACCATCTTTTAACTTTTCCTACTCCTTGTTCTTTCAATACTCCTTTAACAAAAATTTGCATTTCTTTTGCTGTAGTGATTTCTGGTTGAGTAAATGCACCATCTACATAACACATTTTACAATAATCATTACTTTCACTTCCATCCTTTTCAGTTCCTTTATTAAATAACTCATGCATTTTAGGAAGCATACAACTCTGACAAAATTTATCAAATCTCATAATAGTTCTCTTTTTTGTTAATCTAATTTTCTAGTCCAAGTAGAAGATCTACCAATAAATGAAAATCCAATATACCCTCTTAAGTCAAGTGTATTTTCATCAGCAAGTGTAATCATTCCGCTATAATCTTTTCCTTTCTTAGGGTCGTACAAATTTCCATCATCCCAAACATTACCTTCAATATGAGTAAAGTTATTCATCATAACCATACCGAGTCTTGCTCTACTTTGCAAACTTTCATCAGGATTTAAAGGATCCGTTTTAGGATTTCCGTTTTCATCATTAGGAAATTTCATCCAAGTAATTTTACCTGAAATTGTAGAGCCATCTTCATAAAGTGTAATAACTGCATCTTTTTCGGCATTATACCACTCTCCTACTACATCTGCATTTGTTTGTGCAAAAGCAAAAACTGAACTCACAGCTAATGCGATTAATAAAATTGTCTTTTTCATAATATTTATTTTTTGTTAAAAATAGTAAAATTTATTTTATCCGTGTAAGCTTAAGATTATTCTTATCCTTTGACAACATTTTACTCAACTGTACAACACTTACATCATCAACAATATACTCTTCTGAGTCGTCACCAAAACCATAATTTTTTAATCTTACACCTACAACATTAAAAATTTCTTTGTTATCATTTGTTATTTTCGGATGAAAAAAGTCAAAACCTTCAAAACTAAGGCATTTTACAACTTTTACAACTGTTAAGGAATACACACTATCCTCTAAGTAATTTAAGTAATAAAAATTCCCTCTTTTTTTTACAATTAAGTTTTTCCCTAAGGTATCCTCCCCAATAGTATTTGAAGTTACAATTATAGTGTCATTAAATGCATAAGTTCCTTGCAGATTTTCTGGAATTTCAGTCAAAGGTTTTACTCCTTCAGGTTGTGACTTTACAAAAGAAATATTTGTGCAAGATGCTAAAGTTAAAACTACAGCAATTAAAAAAATTAATTTTCTCATAATTAAATTGTATTGATTAATATTGGTAAAACTAAACAACACAAAATAAAGTATTATGCTTAGCATAATACTTTGTCATTTACTAGACTAGAATAATCTATTTTTTACGGAAATAAATTTGGATAGGAACTCCTGAAAAATCAAAATTTTCACGCAATTGATTCTCAATATAACGCATATATGGCTCTTTAATATATTGAGGCAAATTAGCGAAAAATACAAAAGTTGGTGTTTCAGTTGGTAATTGCATACAATACTTAATTTGTATGAATTTACCTTTTGTTGCTGGTGGCGGATGATGACCAATAAGAGGTAACATCGCTTCATTAAGTACAGAAGTTGCAATTTTTTGAGTTCTATTTTTATGTACCTGAATTGCAGTTTCCAATCCCTTAAGTAATCTTTGTTTCTCTAATGCAGATACAAATACAATAGGAACATCAGTAAAGGGAGCAATTTTCTTTTTAATCTGCTCTTCCGCTTTTTTAGCAGTTTCAGTTGATTTATCAAGTAAATCCCACTTATTTACCAGAATAACAATTCCTTTTTTATTCCTATCAGCAATATGAAATATCCTTTGATCTTGTGCTTCAAATCCTCTTTCAGCATCAATTACATGTATGCAAATATCAGAATGTTCAATAGCACGAACCGAACGCATTACAGAATAAAACTCTAAATCCTCATGTACATTTTTCTTCTTTCTAAGTCCTGCAGTATCTACTAAAGTAAAGTCAAATCCGAATTTATTATAGTTTGTATTTAAAGAATCACGAGTTGTACCCGCAATATCAGTAACAATGTTTTGCTCTTTTCCAATCAAAGCATTTATAATTGAAGATTTTCCAACATTTGGCCTTCCAATTACTGCAAATTTTGGCAATTCCGAATCATCAAATTCTAAATCATCATCAAAATTCTTAACCAATTCATCAAGTACCTCACCAGTGCCACTCCCACTTATTGATGAAACGGGAATATAATCGCCTAAACCTAAATTATAGAACTCAACTGCTTCTTCTAAGAGTTGAGTATTGTCAACTTTATTTACAGCAAGAACCACTTTTTTATTTGATTTTCTGAGTAGTTTCACTACTGCCTGATCCAAGTCAGTAATTCCAGATTTTGCATCAACAATAAACAAAATCACATTTGCCTCATCAATAGCTAATTCAACTTGTTTTCTGATCTCTGCCTCAAAAATATCATCACTCCCTTGAACATAACCACCAGTATCAATCACTGAAAATTCACGCCCAGACCAGTCTGCTTTACCGTAATGTCTATCACGAGTCACTCCACTTGTTTGATCGGTAATCGCTTGTCTACTCTCAGTAAAACGATTAAACATTGTTGATTTCCCAACATTTGGCCTCCCTACTATTGCTACAATATTACTCATTATTCGTATCCGAATTTTTTTAACTGCTGATTATCATTTCTCCAGTTCTTTTTTACTTTTACTGGAGTTGCTAGAAATACTTTCTTATCAAGCATCCTCTCTATATCTCTTCTTGCTTCTGTCCCTATCCTTTTTAAGCCCATTCCTTTATGCCCGATTATGATACCTTTTTGACTTTCACGCATTACATAAATAATAGCTCTAATTTTGATGATATCTTCTTCCTCAAAAAACTCTTCCACTTCAATTTGTACAGAATAAGGAATTTCTTTTTTATAATGCTTTAAGATTTTTTCACGTATAATCTCTTCAATAAAAAAGCGTTCGGATTTATCTGTAATTGCATCCTTATCATAATAAGGAGGAGAAACAGGCAACATTTTAACTAACTTTTCCTTAATCACATCAAGGTTAAAATTATTCAAAGCTGATATTGGTAAAAGCTCAGCATTTGGCAACTCAGCTCCCCACCTTTGCATTTCCTGTTCAACAAAATCTTGTTCTGCCAAGTCAATTTTATTCAAAAGCATTAAAACAGGAACTGAGGTTTTCTTTAATCTTTCGAAAAGCTTTTGATCCTTCAAACCTTTTTCACCAACTTCAATCATATAAATAAGCACATCAGCATCTTGAAAGGCTGAATGCACAAAATTCATCATGTTTTCTTGTAACTTATAAGCAGGTTCAATCACTCCTGGGGTATCAGAAAATACAATCTGATATTCTTTTTCGTTTAAAATCCCCAAAATCCTGTGGCGAGTTGTCTGTGCCTTATGTGTAATAATAGAGAGTTTTTGCCCTATTAAAGCGTTCATTAAAGTAGATTTACCTACATTAGGGTTCCCAATTATATTTACATATCCTGCTTTATGCTCCATTTTGCAAAGAAACGAAAAAAGGGCTAACCAATTGGCTAGCCCCTTATTATAATTTTAGTGTTTTTATTTCCCTAAATTGAACCCAACCATTACTGAAACTCTTGCTCCTGTTGGATGCGTAACTGTATAATTCTGCTCTATATAGTCAAAGATTTCATAACCATCTTCATCAACATACGATGTTTCTAATAATGGACCATCATGACTATAAGTCTTATCAAAACTTGGTACATAAGCAATATTTATTGGAACATTCAATTTTCCAAACTTTAATGTTTTACCAATCCCAATTACCATTGCAATCCCTCCTAAAGATAAATTTGGACCTGCCGCAAATTCAAAACCACTTGCAGTTCTTAAACCAACCATAGAGGAAACTGAAGGCAAGAACATTCCTTTTTCCATACCACCAACTAAGGCAATCCACTCAACTAATCCTACTACATCTCCACCATCTAAAAAACGACTTTCCCATTGCCAACCATACTGTGACATAATAGCTCCATATTTTCCTGTTGATCCAGTCCATTCTTGTTTAATAGGAGCATCATCATCAAATGAGAATGGAACATCTTTTCTTAAAATACTAGCTAATGAACCTGCAGAAACCATAGTAATACCAACTTTTGGCCCTGCTAATTTATCTACTTGAGCATCTACTAATAAAACAGAAACACTTAATAAAACTGTTATAATAATTCTTTTCATTTTTTTGTTTTTTGATTAATATAAGAAACTAATTTCTGTTGTAGCAGCTATAACTATTAGAATTATTAATGCTAATCCAGCAAGCCATCCAAATGCTAAAGATTTTCTAAAATTTTTCTTATTAATAAATAATAAGGCGCATGGCAAACCATAAAAGAGAAGAAAAGGCATTGTTACTATACCTATAATAAAACCCCAAGTATCTAAGCTAAATTTCTCTGGGTCTGCTTCCGTTAATAGTATTTGTGATTCAACAGGAAAAGCTGCAAATGCAGCTAAACCTATAAAACTTAATAAAGATAATAATCCTATTTTTTTCATAATGCTAAAATAGTTTATTTAGCTAAATTAAAACCAACCATAAGTGAAATTCTAGCTCCTGAATTATAAGTATAGCCACCAAATTTATCGCTATCGACATCTTTACCTGGCATAAATACTAAGTTAACAGGCATATTTAAACTACCAGATTGGAAGTTTTTACCTATTGCAAAAACCATTCCAACAGCTTGATCGGTCTTACCATATAATAATGGAGCAATAGAAAGATTTGGTCCAACTCCAAACTCAAGACCATTTGCAGTTCTTGCTCCAATTACTGATGTGAATGAAGGCAAGAACATGCCTTGTTCCATACCAGATACTAAGGCAATCCACTCTACTATTCCAACTACATCACCACCACCATCAGCAAACCTACTTTCCCACTGCCAACCGTATTGAGTTGTCAAAGCATAACCAGTTTCTCCTAATTTATGTGTAGCATCGTTATATGCATCCTTATATTCAACGTAATCTGAGCCTTTATGAAAGAAATCCGCAGTAGATCCTGCTGTAATGAGTGTCATTCCAATTCTTGGACCTGCTAATTGTTGAATTTGTGCACTAGCTGTTAGCAATCCTAACCCTAATGTTAATGTTAATAATACTTTTTTCATAATTTTTAATTTTAATGATTAATTCTGGGACAAAAATAAAACACTCAAACTTAAATACTATGCTTAGCATAGCTTACTATTTACTAGATATAAATACCTACTTAATAGCCTCTAATTGCACGGCAGCCTTTTCCCACTCAGCTTCCAATTCTTGTAGTTTTTGCTGATTTTTCTCGTATTCTGCAAAAAAACCATCTTTTTGTGATAATTCAGTGAATTTTTCAGGAATAGCCAAATCAGCATCTATTTGCTTTTGTGATTTATCTAAAGTGTCAATCTCCTTTTCCAACTTACTCACCCTATTCTGCAATTTCTTTATTTTCTTCTGATAGGCTTTCTGCTCAGCATAAGATAATTGAACATCTGATTTATCTTGCTTTGTATTCTTTTGTTCTTTTTGTGAACTTTCTAATTGTTTAAAATTCTCTAAATCCTTTTCCTCCAAAAAAGTATCTATATCACCAATATATTCTTTAATATTTTGATTTTTGAATTCATATACTTTTTCAGTAAGCCCCTGCAAAAACTCTCTATCATGAGAAACAACAATTAAACTTCCATCATATTTTGCTAATGCTTTTTTCAAAAGTTCCTTTGAGGTAATGTCCAAATGGTTTGTTGGCTCATCCATTATCAAAAGATTATAGGGCTCTAATAATAATTTACAAAGTGCAACTCTAGCTCGCTCCCCCCCAGAAAGAACTTTTACTTTCTTTTTCACTTCATCATTACTAAAAAGAAAAGAACCCAATATAGAACGTACTCTACCTGAAGTATCCTCAGTTGCTGCCTGTTCAATTGTTTCAAGTACTGTTAGATTCTCATCCAAAAATTCAGCTTGATTTTGAGCATAATAACCCATTTTAACCTGATGACCAAGCTCAATCTCTCCAACAAAATCTAACTCATTTACTATCATCTTTGCTAAGGTAGATTTACCCTCACCATTTTTCCCAACAAAAGCAATTTTATCTCCCTTTACTATCTCTAAATTAACTTTATCAAGAACTTTTAAATCATCAAAGCTCTTTGAGGCTTCATCAATTTTTAAACTTATTTTACCTGAATGAGGAGCAGGTGGAAAACGAAACTGCATACGAGCTACATCTTCTTGCTCTACCTGAATAATTTCTAATCTTTCTAGTTTTTTTATTAAAGTTTGAGCGAAAGCTGCTTTATTCTTTTTTGCCCTAAATTTATTAATCAGAACTTTTGTTTCTTCAATAAACTTATCTTGGTTTTTCTTTGCCTGAATTTGCTTTAAAACTCTGTCTTCTCGCAAAATTAAATACTTAGTGTATGAAGCTTTGTAATCATTAATTTTTGAGAACGCAACCTCAATAGTTCTATTTGTGGAAGCATCTAAAAACAACCTGTCATGTGAAACTAAAACCACTGCTCCACTATAGTTTTTTAACCATCTTTCTAGCCACATTATTGATTCAATATCCAAGTGATTAGTAGGTTCATCCAACAATAATAAATCAGGTTTCATTAATAGAATTTTAGCCAATTCAATTCTCATACGCCAACCACCACTAAATTCAGTAGTTTGTCTTTCAAAATCATACTGGGTAAAACCTAACCCTGATAAAACCTGGTTAATTTCTGCAGCCGTATCATTTCCTCCGGCCATTCTAAATCTTTCTTCCAACTCATTAAATTCATTAATAATATCTAAATAGGCATCACTTTCATAATCCGTACGCTCAGTCAATTGTTTATTTGCCTCATTCATTCTTGTTTCAACATCATTCAAAAATTCAAAAGCAGTTTGAGCTTCTTCAAGAACAGTTCTTCCATCCTCAAATTCTAGATCCTGCCTTAAAAACCCAACAATTAACCCATTTGGCACAGACACATTACCCTTATTAGGAGTTAAGTCTTTAGCCAACACCTTTAATAAGGTAGATTTTCCTGCTCCATTCTTTCCTGTTAATCCAATTTTATCTCCTTTATTTACCATAAAAGAAATGTCTTTAAAGATGTCCTGCCCTCCGAAATACAGAGATAAATTATTTACTGAAACCATAGCGCAAAAGTAAACCTTTTACACACTTAAAATAATTTTATAAGAATGATTGGAGAATTAATTTATAGCAGTATATTTGCAAACCTAAATCGCGGGGTGGAGCAGTTGGTAGCTCGTTGGGCTCATAACCCAAAGGTCGCAGGTTCGAGTCCTGTCCCCGCTACTAAAACAATAAAACGGTTATACTTTTATAAAGTTTAACCGTTTTTTAATTTATACATATG
>Ga0209223_10001161_pt1 | contig 29068 bp, 32 predicted proteins | sample COG_06_FD_184750 | JGI IMG/M metagenome (GOLD analysis project Ga0209223, IMG submission 184750) | Pelagic Microbial community sample from North Sea - COGITO 998_met_06 (SPAdes) (version 2) | ecosystem: Environmental > Aquatic > Marine > Neritic zone/Coastal water | place: Helgoland, sampling...
AGAAAGAGATGAAAGAAAGAAAAGATTATGTTTTGAAAATAATATAAATCTTATTGAGATTTCTTGTAAGTATAATTATAAGAATCTAGAAGAATTAATTTGGTATATAAGAAAAAGTATTGAAGAACAAAGTGAATGGATTTTTATTGATGTATGAATTTCTTATAATTAAATATTTTGTAAAATAAAATTTGAAATAACTATTTGATTATTTTTTTAAAAATAAATGTTTAAAGTTTGTAGTTGGAATATTTGTATGCAAGATTATAATTATAAATGGAGGATTGATTTAATTTGTGACAAAATTTTAAATGAGAATCCTGATGTTATTTGTTTTCAAGAAGTAATCTCTTCTTTTTTTGATATTATTAAAAAAAAATTACCAGAATATTCATCGGTTTTTTCAGAAATTTATGAAAATAATACGACTGAAAGAGCTTATGGAGAGGTGATATTATCAAAAAATCCTATTATATCTAAGGGTTTTGATAAAATTACTTCAAATCAAGGACGAGTTAATTCTTGGGTTGAAATTAATATTGGTGATAAAATAGTAAGAATAAATACATCTCAATTAGAAAGTACTGAAAATTATACGAAAAGTATGTTAAAAAAAGTTATGGGTGTAAGACAAGAACAATTATCAGATATAAAGAGAAATAATTCTAATAATGAGTATTGGTTATGGATTGGTGATACAAATCTTCTTGAAGAAGAAGAGCATGAAATGTTTAATTCAAGTATAAATACATATTTTAGTAATAGATTTACTGTAAAAGATAAAAAAGTATCCGTGTATAAACATACTTATGATAAAGTATGGGTAAATAAGCTTGGTATAAATTATCTTTACACTCTTAATGGGTTTGGAAGAGATTGTTATTATTTATCAGATCATGATGGATTATCAATTTGTATCCAAGTTTAAAATATTTTTATATTAATATAATATAAAAATGCCTTATAAAATAAAAATTAAACATGGTATTACTATGAACTCTGAATATAAACACCCACCTTTAGATATAATTGATAAATTAACAGTAAGAAGGGTAAAGACTGGTGAATATGGACCATTAGATTTATTTAAAATAATTAAAACTGGTAAAAGATATAAGATTAATTTTAATTATGAAAAAGAAACTATAAGTGTTCATTCTACTAATGATAAATTAAAATATAAAAAATTAAAGAATAATATTCCTGTAAGTCATTGTAAGCCTTTGGTATTAAAAAAATACAAATGGTATAACCCAGGTGAAGTTAGCGAGACTCTTAAAGATAAATTAGGGGGGACAGGTTCAGGAGATGCTAATGTATTTGGAGATTCTGGTTTTTTACAAATTAATAGAAAACACGATATTGATATTCCATTTATTAATATTTTAGATTGTGAAAAGGAAATGTATGATAAATTTGGTGTAAAAATTTATAATGAAAATGATACATTGCCTAAATTAAAAGGGAATAAAGATATATTTTTAGTTTCTTATAGAATTAATGAAAATTTTGCATCCCAGTATGTTCACCATTCTCAAGGTCCAGGTATATTTCTTGAATATCATGATTTTCCTCATTACTTTACACCAATAAGTCAAGATTATAGGGGTCCTGTTGTTGTAGGTAAGTTTAATAGTAAAAAAGAATTAGAACTAATTGGGTTAAATATTCCTATTGGTAAAACTGTTTATTTTCCACCAAATTTAATTCATAATGATTGGTATGTGGTTGGTAAAGTAGCAACAACTGTTAGTGTTGATGAAAGTAACACAGTTTTTTTAAGAGGGTTTAATGCTAAAAAGATAGCTATGCATTTTGGGTACAAACCTATTAGTACTTCATAAAAAGAATATTTTAATAAAATCTTATAATAAATGTTTTATAAAATTTTTATTCCATTATTAATAGGATTTTTATTTTTTCTTTTGTTATTTTCCTATATGTTTTATAAAAAAGAAAAGTATTTAGATAAATCACGAGCATCTAGTATTAGAAAAAATAGGAGAAAGTCTTTCAGACTGAAGAGAGATTCAAGGGATAGTAGAAGTTTATGATTATAATATATTAAATTGTTCTTGATATAAATCATTATTTATTTTTTCAGAAACTATAACATTTATTAATAATTTTAAAGCTCTCAAGTTAAAATAACAAATAAGTATTATAATTATTAATATATTTATTATTAAAATCTCAAAAAAGTTAAAATTAGTCTGATTGATAATCATTCAAATATAAAAATTTAAATAATAAATAAAAATCAAATTTTTATATTTGAATGATTATTATAAATGACAACAGCTTATCTACAAAATGGTACCGGTGCCAAAAAATACAAAGTTACTATTATAAAAAATGATGGGACCAAAAAAACAGTTCAATTTGGGGCTAAAGGATATTCAGATTTTACAAAACATAAAGATAATGATAGAAAAGAAAGATATTTATCTAGACATAAAAAAAATGAAAATTGGGCCAAATCAGGTATTTCGACTGCAGGGTTTTGGTCTCGTTGGTTATTGTGGAATAAACCAAGTATATCAGCTTCTTTAACTGATATTAAAAAGAGATTTAGTATAAAAATAATAAAAGGTTCCATACCAAAAAAGAAATCCCCTAAGAAATCATCTAGGAAATCCCCTAAGAAATCATCTAGGAAAAAATGTAAATCTAATCAGGTAAGGAATAGGTCTACAGGGAGGTGTAGATTAAGAAAATAAAAATTTTTATATAATTTATATAAAAATTTATTTCAATAATGATAATATTTTTATTTCTTATGTTTTGCATTAGTATAAGAAGTTGAAAGATCAACTGTCTCTTTTAAATAATTTCTTTTTTTTACTTATTAGTGTATAAATTTAGGTTTTTAGATTCCAAGTAAATATCAGATTCTGAATAAGATTATTCAATTATTTCTGATGTTAAAATAACTAAACTATCTTTAATACAGTCTGTACCCATTTTTACAATATTTTAATCAACTTCTTCAATTGTTGGGGGGGTAATATTTTCCTCGTTTCCCATGTCATTCATTTTATTAGTCAAGTCATCCATGTTTACATTCTCAGGCATTTGATTTGTATCATTAGAATACATTTTTTGGGCTAATGGTGTTAAAATTTTATTTAATTCTTCTTGTTTATCTTTAATTTCTTCTAATGTAGCAGTATCACCTGAATTATTTAGCCATTCTTCTGTATCTTTTAATTTTTGACTTACATTTGTTTTATCATCTTCTTCTAGCTTATCTAAACTATTTTTTGACTGTATAATAATAGATTCTAATTGATTTTTAGCTTCTATTATTTCTAATGTTATTTTATCTTCTTCTGCATATTGTTCTGATTCTTTTACCAACTTTTCAATATCTTCTTTTGATAGTCTACCTGAATCATTAGTAATAGTTATATTTTTAGTTGAACCACTACTTTCTTCCTTAGCAGTAACACTTAAAATTCCATCAGCTGAAACATCATATGTAACTTCAATTTGAGGAACACCCCTTGGTGCTTCTGAAATTCCATCTAATAAAAATCCACCTAATCTATTGCAGTTTTCTATTTTAGCCCTTTCCCCTTCATAAACTTCTATATTAGCAGCTGGTTGATTATCAGTATATGTGGAAAAAGTCTGTTTTTTAGAAATAGGAATTGTTGTATTTCTTTCTATAAGTTTTGTCATTATATTACCAGAAGTAGCAATTCCTAAACTAAGTGGGATTACATCAAGAAGTAGAATATCACTAATTTTATCTGTTACATTACCAGATAAAATAGCTGCTTGTACAGCAGCTCCATAAGCTACACATTCATCTGGGTTTAATGATTTGTTTAATTCTTTTCCATTAAAGTAAGAAGAAATCATTTCCTGTATTTTTGGTATTCTGGTAGAACCACCTACCAAAACTATTTCATCTATATCTGATTTGCTCTTTTTAGCATCATTTAGAACTTGTTCAACTGGATCTAGTGCTTTTCTAAATAAATCAGCACATAAATCTTCGAAACGTGCTCTTGTAATAGAAGAATAAAAATCACATCCATCAAATAAAGAATCTATTTCTATTGTAGCCGTTGCAGAAGAAGATAAATTTCGTTTAGCTTTTTCACACGCAGTTCGTAGTCTCCTCATAGAGCGTTTATTTTCGGTCATATCTTTTTTATGTTTTCTTTTAAATTCTTGACAAAAATGAGTAACAAGTCTATTATCAAAGTCTTCTCCTCCAAGATGGGTATCACCACCTGTTGATTTTACTTCAAAAATACCATCATCTAATGTTAGAAGAGAAACATCATGTGTACCACCTCCACAATCAAAAATTAGAACATTCTTTTCACCTTCTGTTTTTTTATCTAATCCATAAGCAATACAAGCTGCGGTAGGTTCATTAATGATTCTGAGACATTTTAAACCAGCTATTGTTGCGGAATCTTTTGTACTAGCTCTTTGTGAATCATTAAAATACGCTGGTACGGTAATTACGGCTTCGGTTACAGGTTTACCTAAAAATGCTTCAGCTGTTTCTTTCATTTTAGTTAGTATCATTGCTGAAATTTCTTCTGGGTTAAAATTTTTTTCTTCTTTTTTGTAATTAACTTTTATCATCGGCTTGCCATTTTGGTCAGGGAAAATATCAAACGAAAAATGTTTTTTATCAGATTGTACTGTATCATCTTTAAATTGTCTACCTATCAGCCTTTTTGCATCATAAACAGTATTTGATGGATTCATAGCAGCTTGATTTTTAGCAGAATCCCCAACAAGTCTTTCTGTTTCATTAAATGCAACATAACTAGGTGTTACTCTATTCCCCTGGTCATTTGCTATAATTTCTACCCTGTCGTTTTGAAAAACACCCACACAACTATATGTGGTTCCAAGATCAATTCCTATTGCAGTCATTTTTATATTATAATATATATATTTTTAAGTTGATTTTTAAATTTATAAATTTATAAATTTAAAGTGTATGTATTTCATTGTTGTTAGTATAATAAATATTTTTCAAGTCATATTTTTTCTTTTCCAAAAGACTTATTATACTATTATAACAAGCTATACATGGTTTTGCATTAAGATAATCTTTAGTATTAGTAATTCTAAAAATTAAAACATCTACTGATGTTTTATTCACTTGTTTCTTTAATTTTTTAAGACAGTCCATTTCAGCGTGAATAGAATTATTATTATTTAAACCAGCTTTTTTATTAATATTATACTGATTATACCCAAAGCCGTAAAACACATTGTTTATTTAATTTATGATCAACAATAATACATCCAAGTTTATGCTTACCGTTATGATTATTATCAATAGAAAGTCTTTTACAAGAGGCATCGTCTAACATGGCAATCAAATTGTTAATTTTCTTTGACATAATTTTTATATTAGAATCTGTAAGTTTAAAATAATTTTAATTTTATTTTTAAATAGGCCAAGTACCTATAACTTCACCTTCTTCTGAATAAATATTATTATTAATATCAACTAAATAAATCTTACCATTTTTTTCAATTTCTTCTACTTCAATTGAGTTTAATTCTTCTAATCTTTCTTCGAATAATAATTTAACTTCTTTTTGTAAATTAGGAATTTCAAATTTGTTATAATTTGTATTATTAGGATGTAAACAAACAATGTACAGACCAGATATTTTTGAATCATAATTTTTTTCTAATATTGCTTTATAAATATTAAGTTGAAGAGCGTAATGCCAAAAATTTGTATCTGTAATATGTTTTAAATGTTGATGATTAGATTTTTTACCCCAGTTATCAGTAGTTTTAATTTCTTTACATCTTTTCCAATCAAATATTAGTAAATTTCCTTCTTCATCTAAAAAAACCATATCTATCGAACCACATATTTTTAGTTCTTTATCCCATATACACCATTCAGTTCTATAAGGTTTAAGTTGTGGATATTCATTTCTGAAATTCAAAAAATATTGGTATTCAACAGAATCATTATCTACTTTTATCTCGTTGTAATAATTTTCTATATCTTGGTGTAATTTAGTACCCAACATTGATGCGATATTACCCTGTTCTTTCCATTCATTTTTAATTTGTTCTTTAGTTTTACCATAATATTTGCTATTTTCCCAGTTTTTAGAATTCGTCATTTTATCTATAATTTTATCAGAATTAAATTCTTCGAAAAATGTTTTAATCCATGTTGTTGTAGAAGTATAAGTTAAGTCTTCATCTACAGTATATTGATGCCCTTTCTCTTCAAAACTAATTAAGTTATCTCGTTGATGTTTGTTTTTTTCTTCCAAGAACATTTGATTTATTGTTTTTACTGTTTAAGTACGAGTTAATAAATAACTTTTTTATTTTTAACATACTTTTTTGTATTATTTTTACACTCGTAACATTCGGGATTTTTAAAAAGAATAGCTAATAAACAATGATATACTATTGATTTATCACATTTATAACAAGTTGTAATTACAGCATTACCCATTTATTAATATAGTTATAATATTTTATCAAAATCTGTTTTTGATAAATATTCATAATCTTGATCTTCTTTATTAAATTTAGGTGTGTTTATTATGATTTTAATATTATCTGTGTTTTTTGATTTTTTTATATTATTATCAGCACAAAAAATATCTTGAAAGCATTTTATAAAATTTCCCATTTTTTTTATTATAAACATATTGCTTTATAATAAAAAAATGGCATTATTTTCAATGAAACCATTGTATAAAGATTGGTTATCTAGTATATCTAAATTAGATATAAGTACAAAAATTGATAATTTAATGTATAGTATTCAAGATGTTAATAATAAAATACTTGAAGATAAAGTATCTAATAATATCTTAGATAAAGAAATTAAAGTTGTTACAAGAAAATTATTATATTTAAATTTAGTATATAATAATGAAAAATTAAAATATCCAAAAAAAGACTTTTCTAAAGAAGATACTAAAATGGATACTATAAATGATAATATCAAGAGTATACAAACATACGAAAAAAATATTATTTTAAAAACTCAAAAAAAGAATATTGATATATTATCAATAGTTAATTTAATATTTTTACCATTATCATTTATAGTAGGTTATTATGGCATGAATTTTGTTAGTATGGGAACAACTTGTAAAAACATAGGAGGACCATATAATTTTAAATATGGACAAGTATTTGTTTGGTTACTAGTATTAATTGTAATTGGGTTTATTTTTATTTTTAAAAAAGTATATTTCAAATAAATAATATAAAGAATAAGATATTTTGTAATAAAAATGTCAGTTTATAATGTTAATGATGAAATAGATAGCTTGGTTGATATTGTTTTTGAAAAAATTTCAAAAACTCTTAAAGAAAAACTTAAAAAAATAATTTTGAAAAGTGAAAAAACTATTTTAAGACAATATGTTGCTTCACAGAAAGAAACAGCAAAAATTACTACTAAAAATGATAATGTGGTAAAATCTAAAACTGGTGTAGTTAAAAAAAAAAGAACTAATAAAAAATTAGATTATTCATCGGTTTCTGAAAGTGATTATTCAGATTCTGATTAATTTACTTAAAATATTTGTTACTATATAATTTAAAAAGAACAAAATATTTATTAAATGAGCACTGCAAAAAAGAAAATTGTTTTAAAAAAATTAAAAGAACACAATACTATTTGGCATCCAGAGTCAACATTAGTATTTAAATCCCAAAAAGAACGTTTAGTAATAGGAAGATATATAGATGATAAACTAATACCATTAGATGATATAGCTATAGATCTTTGCGATGAATATCAGTTCAATCCAGATGAGAGTCTTTTTGAAGCAGTAAGTGGGGAAGAAACTAACTCTGAATCAATAGAAAAAAATAATTTAGATGATGGTGATGAACATAATGGTGATGGTGAACATAATGATGATGGTGAACATAATGATGATGAACATAATGATGATGGTGAACATAATGATGATGGTGGTGGAGAACATGGTGATGTTAGTAGTAAACTAATTGTTGACGAGATTCATGATTGTAAACAAGATACAGTTAAAAATAATATATCAGAAGAACTTAATAAACCAATTATTCAAGAAACTGTTGATTCCAATTTAAAATCGGGTGGGGAATGTCTACCTATAATAGAAATGTGTAGTAATTTATTAAACGAAGTAAAAAAGAAGGAAACCCAATTACAGAATTTTCTTTCTACAATTCAAAAAAATTTAGATGATGAAAGAGAAAAATCTAATATTTTATCAATAAATTTATTAAATAAAGAAAGTGAACTTTTAACTGCTTATAGTGATTTATCAGAATTACAGGGTAAATTTGATGTTATTCAGAAAAAGTTTGATACAATGAAGAGTATTTTTGCTTAAATTTTTTTAAATATATTTAATAAATGAGTTCAAAGTCAAATTATTTACAACTAAAATTTCTAGAAGATTTTGATAAACACTGTCCTGATGTAGATTTATATCTTACATATGATAAATATCAAAAAAATCTGCTACAAAAAAAGAAAACAACAGAAAATTTTATTAGTATTTCTAGTGCAGTTAGGTACCCTTGGTCTGATTGCAGAAATCAAAAAAATTGTCAGTATGATGGAGTAAGTTAATTTAAATTTTACATATTTTTATAATGTAAAATTTATATATGATATCAAATAAATAATTATATATACCTAAAGACTTTCCAATAAATGTAGTCGGCTCAACATATAAATTTTTTTGATAATTTATTATTATATAGTTATACTTTATTTTTTAAATTATAATTAAGGAAAAGCAGTAACATTTATAGATGATAAAAATCCTTGTGATTCAATTCCTTTTTGAGTAGCCATATCAATACCCCCAACAAGACTATCAGTTCCCCCAGATTCTTTACCCATAAGAGCAGCTAATGCTTGTCCTTGGTTGTTATCATAACCACCAAGGACAGCCAATGCACCAGTTTGGAGGTCGATATTAGGATTAACGGAAGGCCTAAACCAATCAGATTGACATGGAGCGATTGGTAGATCACCTCGAATAGGGTCTCCTAATGCACGAAGGCGACTATTTCTATTAGCATACATAAGTCTGTCAACCATAACATGTTGAACTTCTTGACCTAAAGAATCTAAAGTATCCATACTTGTGACTGGGAGAGTGTCTGAAGTTTCTGGAAACCTATTATCACCTGCTACTTCTTTATAATCACCATAATGATAATCAGGTGGAAGAATATCACCAGACATGTATGGTTTTTCTCTACAAGCACATTCACCCCCATTACACTTAGGACAATATTCTTCTTTAGTTGTAGTTTCTCTAGCCATATCTGTGAAATGTTCTTGAGAAGTCACAGGTTGGCCACAACTGGCTTGATTATTACAGCCTTGACCAGCCATGTGATAATTTAGGATAGCTTGTTGATTTAAGTTGGCATAACGCGGGGATAAATTAGCTTGTTTAGTTCCAAAATCACTTAGAGTATCTCCTGTTTTTAAACTTTTAGTAAACATATCTGTTTGTGTTCTTACTTTAAGAGAAGGCATCCATCCTTCTTGAATTTCTTCTTTTTTATTAGGGTTATAATTACAAATTACAATAACAGCAACAACTAGTGAAACCATTGTAGTATAAAATTTACTGTCGAACATTTATTATTAATACAGAGAATTAAAATCAAAAAAAAAAATTAATTAAGTTTTTATATGAAATATATTAACTTAAAATTTTAGTATAAAGTTTAATATATTCAAGATAATGTTGTGGTAATATTTCATCGTTTTTTATCTCTTTTTCTAACCATTTTAAATTTTTTTGATATATTTCACGTGACAATACTTTAAGTGTTTCATTATTACATACAAATCTTAAATGATCGAATACATTTAAATTTAATATTTTTAGTATATTTTTGTGTTGGAATATTTCTTCTCCAATAAAATTATATAGTGATTTATTTAAAAATAATTTTGTTAGTATATCTTTATATTCAATATAATTAGTAGTTTCTGTTGATTTAAACAAAAGTTCTGATACTGTTCTTATATTCATGAAAACTAGTTCATCATATATTTGAACTTTTGTATGTAATATCTCACCTACATCTAATACAGGTAAATTATCAAAAGAATATTTATGAATTAATTTTTCACATGTTATTTTATTCTGTTTTTTTAAAACTTTAGATTTTTCTGTATTCCCTAATAGTTTGATTGATTTAGAATATAAGCTATTAATATTAACTAAAATTTCATGTAAAATATATTTATTAAATATATTGTTATTTGTTGGATCTGGTATGTTTTTAAGTATTCTATCTATATTATTAGTACAAGATTTTATAATATCGAGAACGGAATCCAAATAAAATGATTCATAAACTTGTACCGGATTTTCAACATGTAAATCTAATGTTATATTATTTTGTCTATTAATATCAAAAGTATAATATGATAATTTACCAAGGATATAATTTATTAAATCCATAGGATTTAAATCTTCTAATTCATATTTATTATCGTCTAATAAATTTCCATATTTTTTCGACTGCCTACAAAATTTCTTTAAATCATGTATATTACTAAACTTGTTTTTTCTATACTTAGTATTAGTTATGAAATTTGATAATATAAAAATATGATTCAATTCTTTACCTGTAAGTTTTCTACAACTTATTAAAATTTCTACAGAGTTTAATAGTAATGTTAAATAATCCTGGCAAACACTTAATTTAAAATGTTTTACATATCCATGGTGTATATTATTGTAAATCACATGTGATTTACCAAAGTCTATAATAACAGGTAAAATATCTGTTTTAATTTTAAATATATTATCATGACTTAATGGATATTCAATTTCTATTTTTTTAGGTAATTTTTTCAAAATAATATTCCAAGGAGTTAAATCATAATGTATAAAACCATACTTATTTTGTGCTAATTGTAATGACAAACAAACTTGTATTATTATGAATAAAAATACTTGAAAATCAAATGATTTACTATGTAAATAACTAAACAATGTTTCCCCATCTATTTTTTCTGTTACTACATTAAATGATTTATCTTTTTTATATAAGACAAATATATAGACAAAGTTTGGTATATATTTAGAAAGCAAATTTGTTATTTTTGTCCCTATAAATGTTTCATGTATATGCTCTTTTATTTTTTGAGTATCTGATGTTGTTTTTATAGCTAAATTATAATCGAGGAATCTATTATGATGAACTTTACCTAATTTATTTTCAAATATTAATCCTAAATTATATATTAAATTATCAACATTATTTTCTGATATTACTTTTCTAATAAGCCATTGTATAGCATTTAAATTACCATAGTTTCTTTCTAAATTATTTAAATTATTTATCGATAATTTGTTATAATTACTAGGATATGAATAAGATAATTGTTTATATTCTATTCTAATCAAAGTATCTGTTAGACTTTCCGTATTAAATAAATATGAACCATTAAAATTTTTTATGTCTACTAGTATTTTTTGTAAATAATCAAAAATACCATCTTTTTGTAGATATATTTTATAAAATTCTTTACTTTTTTTAGATATTTCTTTACATTTTTTATCATTATTTCTACACCATTTAACCTGTTCTATCAAATCAGATAAATCACTTTTGATAGGAATGTAATGAACATAAGGTTCTAACATATAAGAAAACCACAACTTCCATTCAGAATCAACTAGTAAAACAACACTATTCATTGAAAGTTCAATTGACAGACGATATGCTGAAACATGACCATCAATATTTAATATATATTTATAATTTGACTGTTCTTCTGGTGTTAAGTAATCTACTAGTCCAAAAGGAAATTTTGAGATATCAATTGTTTCTAAATATTCCGATTTTTCATGTTTTCTTGGTCTTAAATTCCATTTAGTGATACCAGCGTCTAGATAATTATCACTATTATCTTTTTTTGAATGACTTAATAATGAAGCTTTTAATCTCATGTTAGTATCAGTGGTAACACCTGAACCAGTTGTACTTCCTCTAAAAACAGCTGTTGGTTTTTTACTTTCCCAAGATGTGTTAAAATTAAAAGTATAGTCTTTACAAGTACCTTTATACCATTTTTCTTCATAACTTTCTACTCTAGCCCAATCATCCCATGTAGGTAAAAGAATATCAGCATATCTATCGCTTGATGATCCTGATAATATTGGGCAATACGTTTGGTAATTGTTAGATAATAGTTTTAAGTTTTTACTTCCCCATATATTATTATATGGTTCTGTTTCATTTATAGTTAAAAGAGGGAAATCTCTTCTATTATAAAAGAATGATATATTAGGTATTTCTCTATTTTTACATAATTCTTCAAACATAACTTTTACTAAACTAATTGTTTTTTCACCCTCAGCTAATGGATATTCATAACGTACTAATGAATTATTACCACACCACTCTTCGATGTTTTTGTTAATTTTTTGTTTGTTGTATTTTCGTCCTTCTTTTTTGTAAATATTTTTAATAAAGTTTTCTATACTTGTATACTTACTTTTGTCTATTTTAATTTGTTCAGACCATTCATTTATATAATTAGATTTAGAAAAAGGTAAAAATACTTTAAGTTTGTTGTTTTCTATCTTTATAAAAATACCTTTTTTGAATTTATGAAAAACATATCTAAATGTATTAAAAATAGAATCCCCTTCTAAGTCAGAATATTTATGCCAGAAATTGAGTTTTAAATCACTAAATAAATTTTTATTTAAATTTATATTTATATTTTGTTTTTGTATACTATAATTTTCATTATTCATAAATTGAACAAACTGTTCTTCATCCCCGGCTGTAAAATGAGTTTGATTAAAATTTTTATATCTAACATTTGTTTGAACACTTGGAGTATATAAATTTTCTTCACAAATTTGTCTGGATGTATAAAAATCAGGATTTATTTGCATATGAGATGTGTTTGTCATTTTTTTATAAAACCTATGTTTTTATAAAAGTTAAAGTTAATTTTAATTTTAATTAAATTCATTTTTAAGTTTTTTTAATTTAATTTTTCTTTCAGAAAAAGGGGCTTTTTTCTGTACATCTAAAATTTTATCATATACTATATCTGCTTCATTAACACCTAATTCTTCTAATAAAGACACAACATCAGTTTTTTTATCTTTTTTAGATTTTTGATTTCTCTTTTCTTTATTTTCGATAATTATAGCTTTTCCATTATATTTTAAACCAGGTTCATTTTTTTCATGAAGATAAACTGATATATCTTCTTCCAGTTCATTAACCCTTGTTCTTAAAGATTTATTAAAAGCATTATTTCGTTTTATTTCATTTTGAATTTTATCTAATTCATCAATTTTACTTTTTATTGACATTTTTATTATATATTAATTCTTTAAATTTATTACTTTTTTAAAATGTATATATAACATAAATGAGTAATTATCGTATTATACGCTGGGATCCTATAATAGCTGGTGACAATCCAAATATAATAGTACCATTGATTTACATTAAACCTGACAAAAATTTTTTAGAATTAATCAGAGATAACAACTCTGTTATAAATTGTGAGATTTCTGGAACAAATATGATTTATGATGGTAAGAAAATACCTGGACTTGTTTCTAAAAGTTCAAATACACCAAATTATAGACCTAATTTTTTTGATGCAACAGATTTATATGTAATAACTCTAATATCAAATTGGTATGGTTATCCAGATGTAAATCTTTTAGGGTCTGTTAATTTTTCTAATAACCCAAAATCATTTGATGATAAAATTATTAAGGAAAATAATACTAAAAAAGATGATGTTAAAGAAAATGATCTTTCTATTAATTCATTAAAAACAGAATTATCTAATGATTTAAATAATCCTATATTTACAGCAAGTATAATAAGTATAGTTTTAATATTTGTAATACTTATTATAGCTTTTTTTTTAAAAAGAAAAAAACTTAAGTAAATAAATGAAAAAAGAATATTTAATTATTTTATTCACTTCAGTTTTTCTATGTATTATTTCAATATATAATTACTTAACTTATATTAATCTTGGTAAAGCAGGTAATAAATATAAAAATACTGATATATTTACATATAATTGTAATGTTACGAAAGAGAAAATTAAAGTAGGAGAAATATCTAACTTGATAACATTAATTTTATCTATTTTTTTATTAATTGTAATTTTTATACTACTATTTAACAAAAAAAACTTATAAATGATTAAAAATCATTTATAAGTATTCTATCAAAAATTTATTTATAAGGAATTCGCAATGTTTATTTATTTTAATAAATCCATTATTAATTAATTCAAATAAACACTCTATTTTTATCCACCCAATACCATTTGCATCATTATCAGAAATAGTATGTTGTATATCTACATTACATTCTTCCATATCTAAAAAGAAGTACATAGATGTACTTTTAATTTTTAATACTTTCGAAAATTTATCTTGATTAATATTTAAACCAGTTTCTTCATATACTTCTCTAATAGCACAGGATAACCATGTTTCCCCGTATTGCATTGTTCCTTTAGGAGGTCCCCAAAAATTACCTCTTGATTGTACCAGTAATATCTTCTTTGTTTTTGAATCAAATATAAATACACCTGCTTTTGATTTTTTTTTAATATTTCTTTTATTGAAGTAATTATGTTTGTATTCTTCTACTTTAAGAACACAACATTTTTTTTTACAAGTTAATGTATCCATTTAATAATATATTATTTATTAACTTTTAAATAATGAACATTTAATGAAATTTCCCTACCAATTCTATTAGCTCTACCTATTATTTGGTTTTTTAAATTATCCGACATTTGATGGTACAAAATAATATCTGTTGCTTCTTGTAGATTTAAACCAGAGCCGTTGTAGTTAGTATTTAAAAATATAACTTTTGTTTTACCAAATTTAAATTCATCTATACATTTTTCTCGAAATTTATAGTTACCTCTCACATCTGTATAAAGTATATTGTTATCATTTAAAACTCTACATATTGGCTCAAAACTTAAATCATTCGAAGAATATATAATAAATTTACCATTTTTTTTTTCTTTTATAATTTTTATTACCATTTCTATTTGTGTAATTTTCTTTTCTTTTTCTTGAATATAATTATCTTTTTCTTTAATATTTGTTGTTAAGTAAATAATATTATCTTTACAAACATCAGCTCTGCATAATGGACAAGAACGTGATTTTTCAATCCATTTTAAAAAGCATTTACCACAAAATATATTTTGACAATTTGTTTCTAGAATAGGTTCACTAAATACTTGCATACATATGCTACAATTACCCTTAAGTATTTCAATAGTTCTTTTCTCTATTTCATCAAGATCGTTATTTAAATTATCTATTTCTTTTTGTATAGTAATAAATTTTGATTCTTCAATATCTTCTAATGAACTTAAATAAGATAATTTTTTGTTCAATTTAATTAGTTTATCTTGTTTATTTTGTTTAACTAATTCTATTAAATTATTAGTTTTTCCACCTAAATGATTAATTGCTCCTTCTATATTACCAGATTCAATTAGTTTATGTAAAGTATTATTAACAAAACCAGATAAAGTTTTAAGAATAGGTTGATAACACTCGTGGTAGTATTCAAATGTTCTAGGCATACTAAAAGAAGCCTTTACAAACTCTTCTCTGTTTTTAACTATCATACCATTAAATTGACTTTTAATTGGAGTTAAACCATCATCTAATAAAAGTTTTTTCATAAAACTTTCACGACAATTTTTATGTTGATTAATTATTTCTTCAGGAGTAGCGGTAATTAACCAATAAAATCCTGCTGTAATTTTTTTCATACCAGAAACTCTTAAATGACCAGGTTCGTCATATATAAACCTTTTCCATGCTTTTTTACTATAAATTTGCATTAACACATTGTAAACAGATGGTATTACTATAACTATATTATATATGGATAAATCCATATCTTCTAACTTCTTTTTATTTGATACTATAAAATATGTTAAATTAGTTTTTTTTATTTCATTTTCCCATTGATGTACTAAAGATGATGAAACTAAAACTAAATTCATCGGCATCTTTACATATCTTTTAATTTTTCTTGTTATTATCAAACCACCAGATTCTGTTTGAATGTTTTCTACGACAAATGGTGTATTCAAATCCCACAACATTTTATCTCTTGTAATCAAACCAAGTATTGATAATGTTTTTCCATAACCTGTACAATCACAATTTAATCCTACTTTAGTTTGTTTTATTAAACCATCTGAACAATAAACTACCTGCTCTTCCTCTAAGTTTTCCATATTATATATACTCGCGAGTTGATGTTTATAAAGTTTTATTTTAAAATCAAGTTGTGGAACTAGAGAAATATTTTCAAAGTCATTCATTTATTATATAAATATCATTTATTAAATGATATTTAAATATTATGAAATAGAAGCATGTAAAGATTTTACCCATCTTTTAGATTTATTAATGAGAGATATATATTTTATATAAAATAAATAAGGTTCTGATTTTAAAAATTTCAAACACCAATCTTTATATTTATCTTCTAATTTTAACTCTAATATCATATAATATAAGTCTAAATACTTTAAAAATATATTTTCAAAATTTATTAATTTTTTTATTTCATTACTTATTCTAATTTTATCTTGATAAGACTTACTTAATAAATTAATATTTAATAATTGTAATGAAATAGATGAAAAATCATCATAATCAGGTATTATAACACTACTAAAATACAATTGTAATAATTTTTCATCTATATCCTGTAAATATTTTTTATCTCTTAATTTAAGTTTATATTGTTTTATCTTAGTTTTTATTTCTTTATTTACACGTCCAAATGTTTTTAATATTAGTTCTAAGTTGTAACTAGATATTAAATAACTTTTGTTTTCAAAAGTTATATCATCAAATATTGATGATATTATTTTCTTTGTATTATATTTTTGTGACAATAATTTACCAAAAGTTAAGTAAATACTTTCATCAGAAGAAAATCTCAATATATTTCTTTTTTTTACTTTTATAAATTTTTTAACAATATAATTTTTAAAAATCCATTCTAAAAAATTATGAGGTGTGTAAATAGCAGATAAACTAAATGTTATTTTTTTACAATATTCACTAATAGCTAACGACAACCCATTCTTATCTGATAGAATACTATATGGATCTTTATACTCATAAAAATTAAGAAGAGACGATATAGATTCATATAATTTTTTATCCTTACAATATGAGAGAGAACTTATAATAATTTTATACATATCTTGACCAGGTATCATAAAATTCAACATACCATATTTTTTATAATCATGAGAACCCAAAAAATTATTATTATCACTAATACAAGATGTTCCAAAATCTATTATTACAGGTAAATAATCATATGTTATTTCATAAATATTATTATCCATTATTAATTTATATCCAGATTTTACTTTTCTGACAATAATATTTTGACAATGTAAATCAAAATGTGTAAAATTAACTTCCCTTTGAGCTATTTCCAAGGCAAATAATAGTTGACAATAAATGTTTAACCAATCATCGAAATTTATACTATTATCAGAAAGTAAAACTGCCAATTGTGTTCCTTCTATTTTTTCCAAGATAATAGTTTGTTTCTTAATTTCAAGATTCTTAATTGTATCAATAGGTAATTTAAAACTACCATATGTATACACAAAATTTGGAACAATATTTCTAAGTTTATTAATATAATTGTAACCTATTAAAAATTCTCTGGATATAATCGAAGATGTATTGAAAGATTTGAACATCTTTATAATAACAGGTAATTTATTAAATAAAATACTTGAATATATTTTACCATTTTTACCCTCTTTATCAAATTCTAATTTATTTATATATTTATCAGTTTGTAAAAAAAATACCGACTTTTGTTTTATAGTATATTTGGAAAAAAATATATCAATGTAATAAGATATAGATAACATTAACATACCATTATTATTTCCAAGTGATAATATTTTATTTAATTCTAATATAGAAAAATTATTTAAATTTACAGAAAAGTCGTCTTTGTATCTAAAACTTCTCATATTATCAAGTTTATTGCTAACAAATATTTCTTCTCTTTTTGTCATTTTTGTTATAATATATTTTAAAAAATATTATAACAAAAAATTATTTAAATGGAGGGGGTTTGGAAAATCTACCCATCATATTTTCATTAATCATTCTATTCATTTTAGATTTTTCAGATTCATAATTATCGGAAATACCATGATGTACTCTTTGTAAGTTTGGTATACTACCAGAATTATTAAAAGAACCAGCTTGAATCTTTTCAGATAGTATAACATTCCTTGAACTATGGTCAGAATTTCCTTTATCTACATAATTATTCTCAAAATTAGTTTGTGGAACATTACGCTCCAATTCAATATCATTATCGCTTTGTAACCTTTTATAAATTTTAGTATCACCACAATTTGTAAATGCTTGATATTCAGGAATACTTCTAATAAGTTTAATATCATCGTGAATGTAATTTACCTGTTCGGGACCACTAATCTGTGTTTCGGCTTCTAAATTCATTATATTTGTATGAACAGGTAAATCAGATAAATCCAACACACTTTCTATCGACGTATGATGTTTATTTGTGGATTGTTTACTCATTACATTTTTAGAATACACATCTTGTAAGTATCTATTTGTTTCTAGTTCTTGTACTGGTAAGTCTTGTTGATTAGTAGATTGTTTACTCATTACATTTTTAGAATATACATCTTGTAAATATCTATCTGTTTCTAATTTACTACTATTAACATATTTATTAAAATTCATATTAGGTTTTGCATTAATATGTAAAATATTATTTAAAATCTCTTTAGTAGGATCACCCACATACTGATTTGTAATATCTAACGTTTTTATACCTGAATTAGCAGATACTTTAATAGTTGGTTGTATTGACTGTTTTATTAACTGAAATGGTTCCTGTATAGGTTTATCTAATTTATACGTAGCTGTTGGTTTAACATTTGTTTTTATAATACTATTTTTTACTTCTTTTGTTTGCTCCGCTGTTCCACAAGTTCTCATTTTTTTAGAAAAATCAATAAATTCTTTAGATGTTTCTACAGAAGTAACATTTCTAGGTAATCTTGACAATGGTAATAATTGTTCTTGACGTAAAACTGGTGGTCTGAAAGATCCATCACGCATAATTGTATAAGGTAATTTAGCTGCCTGATTACAATTAATTCCACTTGTAATTCCTCCAGAGCGTTGTCCTCCATTATTACCGTTGTTTGAGTATGATACACTGATAGATGGATTAACACCCCTAGCGTATACTTGAATAGCTTCACATGCTCTATTTGAACTTTCATCAATAGTTTCTGTGATTGAACTGGTTTCTCCTACTTTATCTATCTTACGAGTAAATATTGATTTCGGAGGATCTTTTAAAATATTCATATTAGTCCCCCAACTATCTACCGAAGGGAGTGTAATTTTTCCATGATTAACGAGTCCTGAATAACTTATTCCACCTGCTGACATTTTATTTTATATACTTTATTTTTTATCTTAAAATAAAATGTCAGTTCAAAACAATATTGTAAAAATTTGTACATCAACTCAGATTCTTGATCAACATGTTGACCATTATAATGAAATAAGTAGTCACCCAGATCATGAAACAAGAAATTCATTACAAGCAGCATTTTGGTCAAGTAAATTGTGGCCTCCCGAATCTAAAATTAAAATAGGGTTTTTAGATGATATATCTTGTAATAGTACATTTACTTGTTATAACGCATATGAATTAACTGTTCCAAAAAATCAAAAACCAGAATGTGAAACTCTTCGTGCTAAATTTCCTAATATTAATAAAACAATTGATAAATCTGTATTTAAAGGAGTTGTTGACCCATTACAGACACAATTCGACAATGAAAGTAAAAAAGATGTTAAAGAAATGATAAAAACAATCTTTAACGAAAGATGGCTCCCATTAATTAATCTAGATGTTACATTTGTTGATAATATAGACGAAGCCAATGTTAGAATTTCATTTAAGAATATCGGTTCGTGGTCTTTAGTCGGTACAGATTGCTTACATGCTGCCAAAGGCTCAGCAACTATTAATTTTCAATGGTTCGATGTTGGTACAATTTTACATGAATTTGGACATATGTTAGGTATGATACACGAACATCAAAATCCACGCGGAAAACAAATTGATTGGAATGTTCCTGTAGTAGAATCATGGGCTCAAGACACACAGGGTTGGGATGCTGCTAAAACAAAAAAGAATATTATTGATCCATATAAAATTAATCAAATAAATGGTAGTTCATTCGATGAAAATTCTATTATGTTATATTTTTTCCCTGCGTGTTTAGTAAACAAAGGAACAGGAACTCACCAAAATTTTAATTTATCTAAAACAGATATTGAATGGATGCAAAAAATGTATCCAAATAAAAATAAGAACATTGATTATTTTGCAAAATATTATGGTGGGGTTAATAAAAATAATATTGGGTTATATATATTTATAGGATTAACAATTATAGGTATATTAATAATTGGATATATTATGTATAAACAATACAAAAAAAAGAAAGATAATTATTCTTATACTAGATCGAAAAGAGGGTATAATAGAAGAAATTACAAATAGTATTTATATCCATACAAATCCCCCCATTCTTCTAATATACACCATTTAGAATGTTTAAAAGATAATAATAAAGCATTCAAAAACTTTGAATTATTATGATATAATATATTGTTATCTTTAGTACTTAATATATCATTGACAGAATTAAAAGTATTTTTTTGTGGCATATTATATAAAAATTTATTAGGAATACCTATATTTAATTTCTTATATAAAAGTAAAGTAATATACCATTCTTCATTTTCTAAAGACCATTTCATTAAAATTTTCGAAATTTCTACTTGTTGATTCATTTATGTATAATTTTATTATACATAAAACAATATTAGTCTTTTATTTATACTTTTTTAATTTACTATTAAATAAATGAAAACAAATTTACTTAAAATATCTATAATTCTATCTGTTTTAACTATAATATATTTAATTTTATCTTATAGTGGAATAATTAGATATATATCTTTACATTGTAAAGAAACATTAAATTTAGCAGAAAAATATGGTAATAAGACAAAATCACAACATTTTAAAAATAACAAAACCATAGTTACTATGTTTTCTAATGATCTTTTCAAAGAAAATTTAAAACCTGTAATTAATTCAATATTAGATCAATCTGTAAAAGTAGATTCTATATTGTTATTTACTTCACAAGAAACAGAAAATAAATATTTACCTGAACATATAAAATACGCTGTAAATGTGATAAAAAATGAAGTAAACTATGGTTATGGTAATAATATAATACCTGCTATTTTTAAAGAAAAAGAAGAAGGGGTAATTATAATTCCTATAGAAAATAAAATTTATGGAGAAGACTATATTGAAACACTACTCGACAAATCAGTAGAAAAACAATTATCACAGATATTTAATCAAAATAATGATTTAGTATTAATAAAAATAGACAATTTAGATAATAAATTTTTAGAAAAAAATAATAAAGAATATTCTAAAGATTGGTTTTTCAAAAATATATTAAATAAAAATAAAATAGAGTATAATGATATTAAAAAATGCTTATTTACTTAAACATATTTTAAAATTTATTATATAATGAACATATTCATATCTACATGTAGATTTTCTATATCACCATAATAAGATTTAAATAATTTATTAATTGTTTTATCATATTTATATTTAAATGTTTTTCCATATCTATTACGTCTTAAATCTACTTCATTTAGATTTTTAATTTCTTTAGCATAAATAGATTTAATAACATCTAACTCTATTATTGGTAAAATAACAATCCCTTGCCATTCCCTGCTCTTACCTTCTAAATCAATATAAAAATTATCAGGGCAATACTTTTTAAATACAGAATTTTTATCAGTTAAAATTGGTTTTATTTCATCAGGTAAAAGATCGCTGCTTTTTGGCGGTAAAACACATAATAATTGAAGTAAAGGATCAAATGGTTTAGTTTCTTTATATTTAACAAAATTATAAGAATCTAAATATTTCGATAATATACTAGCCGGGGGTGCATAATAATGTTTATAACTCCATTCCCAACTAGGAACATCTCTTGTATAATAACTTAATACCCATTGTAAACCTTCTAAATATTGATGACATATTTCTTCATCTGAATTATGAGGAAATTTGTCTTTCATATACTTAGTTTTATAAGTTTCAATATCAACTACAAAATTTTTATCTTCTAAAGAAGAACATTCTGTCAACAACTTTTCTGGAAACCAAGATTCTTTTTTCGATAATTTATATTCAAAAATATCTTGCTCAAACATACCTAAATTTTCTAAATATACCTTTAAAGATTGTTTATTAAAAATTATCTTATTATTTACATAAGAAGTTAAATGACCATAGCTAGTTCCTACGGCTACATAAAGCTCTACCAATACCTCAATCCCGCCATCTATAATAGAAATACAAGGTAAATGTGGCAAAAAATCATTACCAACCATAAAACATATAAAAACAAAATCATTAATAGCTTTTTCAGGTTCAAAAGATAAACTTGGATTCTCCCATCTTAATTTTTCCACTAAATCATTTCTACATTTTCCAATGTTAATACAAAAATACTCATTTGAATGATTATATATATCTTCCCTTAAAATATAAAAATTGTTTTTATGAGTAGCTAACGCCAACATAATCAAATCAGCATCCATTCCTTGAAAACAATAACTTTCACTATCAGAACCATATTTACGAATGTATTGAGCAGCTTTATGCTCACCTTCTGAAGGAGATTTCTCATTTGAAAAAATTACTTCAAGTTTTTGCCAATCATCGTCAGAATTAATTTGTTTTCTAATAAACCAATCAATATATTTAGAAAGATAATCCATAAATTTAGTACCAGGTGTAATACAATTACTATTAAATAACACAGTATTTCCTTGATCTTTAGCAGCTCTAAATCTTCGTTGCCTTTGTTGACATTGTTTTGCAACAGGAGCAACACCATCTGTACATAAAATTAGTCTTTTAGTAGGCTTGGCTACTTTTACTAGTTCAACAATAGTTGAACACACATCTTCAAAAACCATAAGCTGTGCCTTTAATCCTCGAGGACTTCTATTTTTAGTTAGCAAACTTTTATTACGCGGAGCGTTATTACCATATTTATATATTTTTTGTGTGCTTGCGTGAAAAACACCGTTCAAATCTATTAAAAAATTATCTATACTTACATCTAATGAAGTAACATCACATCCTTTACCTAATTCTTGAATATTATTTCCAAAATTAGTTTTAAACCATTGAAAAAAATGAGCAATTCCCATGTTTATTTTATAATCTTAGAAATGAACTCTTTAAAATCAAATTTAATTATTAAATAAAAATTTTTTCTAATAATTAAATTTGATTTTAGAAAAAATTTTATGTCATTAATTTCTACATTTATTTACTGATAAATATAATACTAGTTTAGATTTCATAAAACCGAAGAAGCAATAATAACCACGGCTATAAGTAATTTAATTTCTTTACACCCAAGTACTAAATACACTAGTTTTGCTGTTTGGTATGGTACTTATAATAAATCAGCCGGGTGTGGATGTACAAATAACGATGATATTTGTAGTAAAGGTTGTTGTACTAGTTGGTTACATACACCCTCTTCGCCGATATGAGAAACCACCGATGGTACTGTACATCACAACTTTTATCAAACCACTGGTATATTTCAGCTCTTTTAGCGTTAAAAAAACAACAACTCGTAAAATGTCTTGTGATAAAATGAAAGATGGTACGGTTGAAGAATTAAATTTGTATACAGATCAATATTACGAAATAAAGGAGTTAGAGACGGATAATAGTAATTTCAGTAAAGAATTGACTAGTCTAACGATATAATGACAATCATCATGGGCTAAATATTTAAATAAAAATTGATTTTTTCTTATAATGTAATATTATAAGAAAAAATGAAATCAAAACTAAAAGCAATAAGTTTATTTTCTGGAGCAGGAGGAGATACATTAGGTATGAAAAATGCTAATATTGATGTAATAGGTTATGTAGAATATGATAAAGATTCTATTGAAACACATCAAGCAAATTTTCCAGATTGTAAATTAATAGGAGAAAATATTACAAAAATCCCTGATAATGATTTCTTGAAATATAAAAATATTATTGATATTTTGTTTGGTGGATTTCCGTGTCAATCATTTAGTCACGGTGGAAAAAAAAATCCGGAAGATGATAGAGGATTTTTATATAAGGAATTTGTTAGATCAGTAAAGTTAATTAAACCAAAAATTATAATTGGAGAAAATGTTAAAGGATTATTATCAAGAAAAATGAAAGATGGAACTTTTTTTCTTGATACTATAACCCAAGAATTTTCAAACCTAGGATATTGTATTAAGCATACTTTATTTAATCTAAAAAAATACGGAGTGCCACAAACTCGTGAAAGAGTATTAATATACGGTATTAGAAAAGATTTAGATATTAATTTAGATTTAGATACTCTACCAGAACTTGATCCTAAATACAACAAAGATATATTAGAATTTTCGATGGAATCTGTATTACAAATAGATCAAGAAACTATAAATTTAATACCAGAAGATAAATTTATATCAAATCTAGATGATTTATCAGAACCAATAGGGAAACCACCTACTAATTTAATTAAATGTTATGAAAATTCACAGTTGTCATTCAGAACTCGTTCAAAATCAGTTTTTAGTGCAATAATTGACAAAAATGATTTTGCGAGAACTATATTATGTGCTTACGGAAGAATGCCAAGATTATTTGTACCAATTCAAAATAAATTAGGATGTTTTTTAAGACCTTACACGCTAAAAGAACTTAAACAAATACAAGGATTTCCTAAATCATATATTATAAAAGGAAAGTATATATCCCAAGTTAAACAAATTGGAAATGCTATACCACCAACATTTATAGAGCATGTAACAAACTATATAAAAGATATTCTAAATAGTGATATTATATTAATACACACAACGGGGTTATAGCAGGTTATAAAAATGTACAGTAATGGTTCAAAAAGCTTTTTCAAATTGTTTAGTATTCTTCTAAATAAAATTTGAAAATTTTTATTTCAAAAATAAAAATTTTATTTAATAAAATAAAAATTTTATTTAATAAAATAATGGATTTTAGAAAAAATTTTACATCATCAATTTTACCTTTATTTACTGATCAATATAATACTAGTTTAAATTTCACCCAGCTTCCAAAAGAATGCTCTGATTTAACAGTTGTTGATTATACATTCCTAGACGTATTCAGTATTGATCCTATTGGCTGTACTGACGCTGATGATGCTTTTAGTATATATAAACATAACGAAGAAGTATTTTTAGTGATACATATAGCAAATCCAACAGAATTTATAGAAATTAATGATTTACCTTTTGAAAACGCTACACAACTTATAAATAGCAGATATCCAATATTAACAAATTCAATACATTTGTTTGATTATGAAATCACACAACGATGTTCATTACAACCAAATGAAATTAATAACTCGACAGCAAACCCAATTAGTATAAGATATCAAATTTTCCCAGATGGAAGAATAACTTTTATAGATGTTAATATTAGTAACGTAATATTATCAAATAGGTTAACTCTTTCTTACGAAAAAGCAGGTCACTTAGCTAGAAAAATGCTAAACAAAGATTTTAATACACTCTTTTCACTATTACCAGTGTACCCTAATAAAATTAACACAAATAATGAAATAAGTATTGTTTTAGGATTTGGTTACTTTATATCTGATATTTTAATTAACAATAGAGGCGGTAAAATAAATGAAAGCATGTACCATTTTAGACCAGACGCAGATTATACTGAAATTGAAATGGATTTAAATTCATTACCAACAATCAAAATGAAATCTATGATAGAACAATTTGCTATTTTAACTAATACAGAACTGAGTATAGAACTATCTAGTCATGGATTTTGCTCTTTATTTAGAAATAAAGAGCAACATGATAGAGTAGCTAAATATGAACAAACATGTAGAGGGCATGATGATCTAAAAGTAATATGTTACAGTCATATTACTTCACCTTTAAGAAGAATATCTGATTTAATTATTCATTATGATATCAAAAGATATTTACTATTTAAACAAACTAATGTAAAAATACCCTCTCCATGGACTACAAATATTGAAGAAATGTTAGATAGAATTAACACCACAACATCTTACTTAAATATGCTAGGAAAATATATGAAAAAATACTTATTTATTGAATGGCTTCATAATAACAAATCAGAAGTTGATTTTGCTTATGGTTTTATCAGAAGAAACAATATTTTAAGTTTTAACATAACTAAATTAATGATAGGTGGTAACTTAGTAAATATATCACCAATTTTATTAAAATTTATAGACGATCCATCTATTAACCCAGTACTTCGTAAAAACTTATGCGAAGAATTTCCACACGAAACCCCAACAGGTGATGAAATAATTGTTTGTCTAAATATGGGAGAAGTTAAAGATTTTCCTTGTGTTACTCATACCGATCTTCTATCTTTGTGCATTAGCGATGATAATAAAGTTTTACCAAAACTTAACACTGATTTAGTTGAATTAATGAGAGAAAATCAAAGTGCACCTAAAATGACACAAATGACTACTTTACAATATATAGAACATACTTTTGTAGTAAATGAACCTCATTATGATCACAATGGAAATTTTACCGGATGGTATCCAGTAACTTACACATCTTTTAATCAAATGGGAGAACCAATTTTAATAGAAACACAACTCCCAGCATTTAACCAAACCGAAGAACCAATAATGATCCAAGCATGCGATGAGTTAGGTAATCTATGCTGGGAGTAATTAACAAACACCACCATTATGTAACCAACTAGTACAACAACCTTTACTACAACTATCATCGTTATTTACACACCCACACCCAGCTGATTTACTATAAGTACCATACCAAACAGCAAAACTAGTGTATTTAGTACTTGGGCGTAAAGAAATTAAATTACTTATAGCCTTACCAGACATTCTCTCATCAGTACATTTAATTTTACCAGATTTAGTCATATCACCTATACAATTACCTGATCCACATACCATAGGTACTCCTTTTGTTTCACCACACCCTTCAAGTATATCCAAATTAGTTTTCCACCAAGTATTAGAAACTTTACCACAAACACCGGTATATGTGTCAGCAGTAGTATTTGTATAAGCTTGTCCTAGTGAAACATCCCAAATATATTTACTTGGATAATTTTTTGGTGATTTTAAATGACATGAATTGACAGCTAAAGTCCATCCTAATTTTAATTTATTTGTGTGATTTTTATCCCATTTATCTTTAATAGCCTCAAAAGCTTGTATTATGTATTTAGGATCACCTTCTTCATCATCATACATAATACCACTTAAATCAGATATTTTTGAAATTTCACTATAAATTTTATCAACAACAGATGGATATTTATCAGATGATGTTAAACAAAGATTATTTTTTCCATCAGAATCTTTGTTACACAGATCACAATCATTGATATTAAATTGCACTAATTCATCTTTTTTATTACAAGTATTACAAGGAGACTTAGAACCGTCGCAATTAACATAATCAATAAATCTTTTATTTTGTTTACCACATATATTTGATTGTTGAATATTCATAGGTTTTTTATTACAATCAAATGTTCCTCTTTGGCATCTACAAAATGAACCATCCTTAGCCATATATATTGTCACCCATTTTTCAATACTAAGGTTAGATGCTTTTAATAAATTTTTTATATTAGGTTCAGTATACATATCTTTCCAACTAGGAATAGACATATTAGCTATTACTGCTATTTTTTTAAAATTATTTTTTACTACTGTTGGATCTATCAAATAACCATTATCTAATTCTATATCATCAACGCCGAAACCACCAGTTTCTGGAAGTAAATATAATACAGCATCTTCGTCGGTCTTATTTGTATGTCCAGGGATATTCTTATTACCAAATAACAATTTCAATAAATATAAACTTGGTATGATTATTATTATACTCAAAAATAAGAGTATGCAAGGATTTATTTTCATTTATTAATAAATGAAAATAAATGAAAATAAATAATATTTTACTACAATAGTCTTTTCTTAATATTAGTGGTAGTGGTAGTATTTTCCATATCATCAATGTCATATTCAGTATCTGTTTCAGTATTTGTTTTCATAAGAATATTAAGAATCTTATCCAATTTTGATTCAATCCTTGCTAAATCAGTAGATGTATAATTTTTATAAGAAGAACCTTCTACATCTACATTACAACCTTTATCAAACCACTGATCTACTTCAGATCTTTTAGCATTAAAAAACAACCACGCGCCAAATTTTTCTTCTGAATGTTTCTCTGACAATCTAGAATTCCATTTACCTCCTAAATTTTTTAGAGAATCTTTAAAAGGCATTGTTTCTCCTCTTACAACAAAAGATTTTTCGGAATATTCTTGAATTTGAATTTTTGATGACATTTTTAATTAAAATATATAAATTAATTTATATATTTTAATTTTATTTTTAAAGTTTATACTAATTTAGTATCTTTTCAAAGTTTTATTTTGTTCATAACGCCAAATAAAAAATCCTACTAAACACATGACTAAAAATACCAAAAAAACAATAAATATTTTTCCACTAGTTTTATTTAAAAATGATTTAGAAACAATATCAGATTTTTTTGAACCATCTCCACCAGAACCATCTCCACCAGAACCATCTCCACCAGAACCACCTCCACCAGAACCACCAGAACCATCTCCACCAGAACCACCTCCACCAGAACCACCTCCGCCAGAACCACCAATACTATTTTGACATTCTTTGGCAGAATTATAACAAGTCATACTTTTACAATCTTCACATTTGTTACGGTCACCGCAAACT
>Ga0209223_10001162_pt1 | contig 29043 bp, 19 predicted proteins | sample COG_06_FD_184750 | JGI IMG/M metagenome (GOLD analysis project Ga0209223, IMG submission 184750) | Pelagic Microbial community sample from North Sea - COGITO 998_met_06 (SPAdes) (version 2) | ecosystem: Environmental > Aquatic > Marine > Neritic zone/Coastal water | place: Helgoland, sampling...
CAAAGATTGTATGACAATATCTACCAAGAGCGCTACATGGGCTTATTGGAAGACAATGAAGCCAACTATATCGAAGGCTCACCAATTACGCATGCTAAAAAATTACAGGGCAATTTGATGATCATGCATGGCACAGCGGATGATAATGTGCATTATCAGAGTTTTGAGCGCATGGCAAACGAATTGATCAAACATGGAAAAATGTTTGATATGATGTCCTATCCAATGCGTTCTCATGGAATTTCTGAAAGAGAAAACACTTCTCTGCATGTAAGACAAACAATGGCGAGGTATTGGGAGAAGGTGATGAAGGGTGAGAAGATTGATTTGGGGAATTAGGTTGAGTATAGAGTAGTGAGTAATGGGTATTGTGTAGAAACCGTCATACTCAGAGTCTCTTACAGATGACTCTGAGTGGCTAAACCACCAACCCCATCAGTGTCATCCGTAGGAGACGCTGATGAAAGAAGAGTATTAAATGAAAATTAGATCAATGAAAGTGATAGAAAAATTGGACCTAAGAGCACTCTTTTATTTACTCATAGCATTGTCATTTTTTAGTAGCTGTGGCCCCGTTGAGACCACCGAGGCGCAAAGGCCAAACATTCTATTTTTCCTCGTAGATGATCAACGCAATGATGTGATGTCAAGCGAGGGTCACCCGATTGTTCAAACACCCACCGTTGATAACCTTGCTAAAAATGGAATAAAATTCAAAAATGCCTTTGTAACTACCTCTATCTGCGCTGCAAGTCGGGCTTCCATTCTTACCGGACTGTATGAAGTAAAGCACAATTATACCTTTGGTAAGGACCCCATCAAAGCAGAATATGTAGCCAGTTCCTATCCATATGTGCTAAAGCAAGCGGGGTATACTACTGGTTTTATCGGGAAGTTTGGCGTTAGAATTGAGGAGCGTGACAGCCTGATTAAAAGCATGTTTGATTATTTTGAACCGTCACCTCGAAGTACTCCTCATTTTGTAGAACTTCCTGACGGCACTCAACGGCATTCAGCTGAAATTAAGGGAGACCAAGCCATTGCGTTTATCAATAATCAGACAGCTGATCAACCATTTAATTTATCTATTAGCTTCAATGCGGTGCATGCAGTAGATGGTAATCAAACTCCTGGTAACGAAGGACACTATCCTTATCCAAAGGCAGTAGCCGATATGTATGAAGGAATTGAAATGCCTCAACCAAAATTGTCGGACCCTGAGATCTATGAAAACCACCCTGATTTTCTCAAAAACTCATTTAACAGGGAACGCTACTTTTGGCGCTGGGATACCGAAGAAAAGTACCAAACAAACATGAGGGCCTACTTCCGTATGGTCAGTGGCTATGACAATGTCATGAAAAGGGTTATTGCTGCTTTGGAAAAAAATGGGCTAGACAAGAATACGATAATTATATTTTCTTCTGATAACGGATACTATATGGGTAGCAGAGGATTTGCAGGTAAGTGGTCTCATTATGAAGAATCTTTAAGGGTGCCGATGGTCATTTATGATCCGCGTTTGCCTAAGTCAGCGCGAGGTAAAACATCAGATAAAATGGCTTTGAACATAGATATTCCAGCCACTATTCTTGACTATGCAGGAATTCCTCAACCACAACTTTATCAAGGCGAAAGTCTTTTGCCCATTGTGAGTAATGAAAAGGTAGATTCATGGCGGGATAGTTTTTTCTGTGAACATAGAATGGGCAATGAAAAAATCCCAAAATATGCAGGCATCAGAGGTGAGAAGTATGTTTATGCTAATTATTACGAGCAAAGTCCACCTTATGAATACTTGCATGATTTGGAGAAGGACCCAGATCAGTTGATAAACCTTGCAAATGATCCTGATTATCAAGCAACCTTGCTGGAGATGAGAAGACGCACTGAAAACCAGGAAAACAGCTTAAAGTGAAAGGCTGCGTTTTACTCAGAGTCTCCAATCGATGACTCTGAGCGGCTTAACCACCATTCCCATAAGAGTCATCCGCAGGAGACTCTTATGACCATCCATCCTGCAGGTCTTCATTTCAATCTTCCGAAGGAGGCTCTGATGTTATAGTTCTATAATCGCAAATTTCAATTTCTCTTTCTTCTCACTCAGAGTCATCCTTAGGAGACTCTGAGGATTGAACTCTAAAGTCGCATACCTCAATTTCTCTTTGTTCACCCAACTCATAAAACTTAGCGCTAGAATATGGGTAATCGACAAAGTCGGAAACAAGCTCCCATTTCCCATTCACAGGATTGTGATGCATATAATCCAATACCTTCTCTATCTCGTTTTGTCCGATAACCTCTTTGGCGTCAAATGATAACCTAAAAACCTGATGTTTCTTTCCCTTTTTTCTTTCCTCATCCTGAACACCGTCAGACAAGGTTTGTAATAACTCTAATTCTCCTAAGCTCTTTAGTCGTTTTACTATTTCATAAGCCATAAATCTTTTGGCCTCTCCTATAACAAGATTTAATCCGCTACACCTATCCTCTATATACACTAACAAATGGAGATGATTTGGCATAATCACATATCCAGATAATTTTATCCCTCTTTCTGACAATCGAGCTACCCAACTTTTTACATAATCATAAAGTGAAGTTTTGTCGATTAACGGTAGCCACTTATAACAAGTAAATGTCACAAAATAGAAGGCTTCTTTTTCCGAATGTTTGAGGTGGTTGGCCATTTTTTAAATATAGAAAACATTAGGTTGCTATAGAACCTGAAGGGTTTTGTTCCTCAGAGTCTCCTATGGATGACTCTGAGGGAGTCCGTCTCCTGTGGATGATGAAGGGATCAGTCTCGTACGGATGACTCTGAGGGCGGTGGATTTTCAGGAGGACGCGGAATAGAAATCTCAGTTGATTTAGATAGGTTTCAAGAATAGTTTAAATTGAGGTTATAGTAATTCAGTTTCCTTATGAATAATTACATTAAAATCGCTTCACTCCTTTTTTTGTTTTGCATTGTGGCTTGTTCTCCTGAGATAGAAGAGCAGTCCAAACCAAATATTATTTATGTATTGGCGGATGATTTAGGCTATGGTGACATCGCGGCTTTCAACGACAATGGTAAAATAAAAACACCGAATATTGATCGATTAGCCGCTGAGGGAATCAAATTTACAGATGCGCATACTTCTTCTGCAGTCTGTACACCAACACGATATGGAATACTGACCGGAAGGTATAATTGGAGGTCCAAGCTTAAAAGTGGCGTTTTAACGGGTAAGTCAAAGGCATTAATTCCGAATACGAGAAGCACTGTTGCTTCTATGCTGAAAAAAAATGAATACCATACTGCATTTATTGGGAAATGGCACTTAGGCTGGGACTGGGCGCTTAAAAATCCTGAGCAGTTTGGTGGTGGAGGCTGGGATGCCATTGATTTTGAAAACATCGACTTCTCAAAACCAGTAACCAATACTCCCAACGACCTTGGTTTTGACTATGCATATGGTCACTCAGGCTCTTTGGACATGGCGCCTTATGTATATGTTGAAAACGGAATGCCCACTGGAGTTCCGACTAAGTTAACTGTAGACAAAGGAAAATATACATGGTGGAGAGAAGGCCCAACGGCCGATGATTTTATCCATGATGAGGTGACTTCCAATTTCTTCAATAAAGCCATGGGATATGTAGAAGAGAGAAGCAAAGAAGAAAATCCATTTTTCATGTATTTAGCCTTGCCCTCACCGCACACACCCATTTTACCCACTGAAGAATGGCTAGGCAAAAGTGACTTGAATCCTTATGCTGATTTTGTAATGATGATTGATGATTATATGGGACAATTATTGAGCACAATCGAAAAAAGCGGGATAGCCGAAAATACGTTAGTCATATTTGCTAGCGACAATGGATGTTCACCAGAAGCGGACTTTGCATTGCTGGCTGAAAAAGGGCATGACCCTAGTGCCATTTACAGAGGCCACAAGGCAGATATTTTTGAAGGCGGTCATAGGGTGCCGTTCATTGCAAGGTGGCCAAACAGAATAGAAGCAGGTAGAATTTCTAATCAGACCATTAGCACTGTTGATTTGATGGCTACTTGTGCAGATATTGTTGGCTATTCTCTTTCAGATAATGAAGGGGAGGACAGCTATAGCATGGTTTCATTATTTGATCAAGAGCAAATGGATCAGTCATTCAGAGAAGCTACGGTGCATCATTCGATAAATGGGACTTTCGCCATTAGGAAAGAAGAATGGAAGTTGATAATGAGTCCAGGTTCTGGCGGTTGGAGTTTTCCACGCCCGAATGATAAAGCGATAATCGATACCCTTCCAGCAATTCAATTATACAACCTGGACACCGATCCTGGAGAACAAAAAAATCTACAAGCAGTAAATCCTGATAAAGTAAATGAATTGAAGTCTTTGCTGATAAAATACATTAAAGATGGGCGCAGTACACCCGGAGTACCTCAAAAGAATGATGCGATTGATTTTGAATGGAAACAAATTGATTTTGTGAATTAAATGAAGATTATCCGCGCTCTTCTTGTTGTATTGATGCTTTCTTGTCTTCTCAATTCATGCAAAGAAAGCCCTCCAGAGAAACCTAATATTGTATTTATTTTCCTCGATGACCTCGGTTGGACAGACGCGGGTTTCATGGGCTCAAAATACTATGAAACCCCTAATATTGACAGACTCGCAGAAGGAGGGATGATTTTTACTAGTGCTTATTCTAATGCAGCCAATTGTGCACCAACCCGCGCTAGTTTGTTAAGTGGACAATATTCACCACGGCACGGGGTGTATACGGTAGCAAATCCAGCCAGAGGAGAAGCAAAAGATCGAAGACTGATTCCTACGGAGAATTCTAGAAAAATTTCATTGGATAAAATCACAATAGCTGAGGCAATCAAACCTTCTGGATATACAACTGCAGCCATTGGCAAATGGAATGTTGGCGATTCCCCTCAAAAGCAAGGTTTTGATGTTGGTGTTGATCGACCTGGTTTTAAAGGAGGACATTTTAATCAAGAAGGAGATTATTTAGCAGATAGACTGACCAATCAGGCAGTAGATTTCATTGCTCAAAATAAGGACAAACCATTTTTCTTGTATTTGGCACACCATGCAGTGCATACGCCTATTCAAGCCAAAGCTGAATTGATAAAAAAGTACGAGGGTAAAACCCCTTCAGGAGCTCATAAAGATCCGACCTATGCTGCCATGATCGAAAGCGTAGACGAGGGAGTGGGACGAATTAACCAAACCTTGGAGAATTTAGGTTTAAGTGAAAACACGATTTTGATCTTCTTCTCTGACAATGGTGGACATGGGGTCTATACTGATCAAAAACCATTGCGCGGGGGTAAAGGCATGTTTTATGAAGGAGGAATTCGAGTGCCAATGTTTGTTTATTGGCCAGAAAAAATTAGCGGCAATTCCAAAAGCGATGAACCCATAATCAGTACTGATTTTTATACCACTTTCCTCGAATTAACCGGAGCAGAACAACCTGAAAACTATCAATTGGATGGGGAAAGTATTCTACCCATTTTAAATGGAGAATCGATTGAGAGAGAAGCTATTTATTGGCATTTTCCTGCTTATCTGCAGGCATATAATGGTTTGCAAGATGATTCCCGAGACCGGGCATTCAGGTCCCGACCAGTAAGTGTAATCCGTAAAGAAGACTGGAAACTAATGCTCTTTCATGAAGAATGGGTATTGGATGGTGGAAGAGAAAAAATAGCCTCTAACAATGCAGTCGAATTGTATAATCTTGAGAATGACATTAGCGAAAGCAATAACTTAGTAAATTCCGAGATTGATAAAAGGGATGAGTTGCTTGATGACTTATTAAATTGGATTAAGAAAACCAATGCGCCAATCCCTGCTGCAGCGAATCCTGAATACATTTCAAATATGAATAGGTAACATGACCTATACTGAACCATGGTCTAAAAAGCATAAAAAAATAACTAGAAGTACGCCTTTTAGTTTGTCCAACTCTTTCGCACAACCATTGACAAGCGAGGAGCTAATTGAATATACCATAGAAAGAGGTGATTCCGAGTTAATTGACATGTATCAGAAGCATGATTTAGGCTATACACCTAATGGTGGCAGTTTGGATTTGCGCGAAGAGATTGCCAAGTTTTATGGGCCAGCAATTAGTGCTGAAAACATTGTAGTATTCACTGGAGGTCAAGTAGCCTTGCAGACAGTTGCGATTGCATTATCAGATAAAGATGCACATGCCATTGTTTTTGCACCGGGATACCAGTCGGTTCAGGCAGCTCCAACACATGCTGGAAGTTCGATAACAACAATTACACTAGTACCAAATGCTGGATGGCAAATTGATATTGAAGCAGTTAAAGCTGCAATTCAGCCTAGCACGAAATACATTGTCATCAATGAGCCATTTAATCCGGCTGGGACTTTAATGAGGCAAGAGGTCCAAAAGTCCTTGGTTGAAATGGCCCGCGAAAATGGCATTTACATAGTGTCAGATGAGGTGTATCGATTGTTGGAACATGATGAGCACGATCGTCTTCCAGCCATTGCTGATCACTATTCTAAAGGCATTAGTATTTGTACCCTGTCTAAACCATGGGGTGGTTGTGGTATCACGGTTGGTTGGATAGCCTTACAAGATTTGGAGCTGAAACAAAGGGTAATTGACGCGCAGTATTTTGGAACCGCCTGCCCTAGTCGTGTCAGTGAAATTCAAGCGATAATGACTTTACGGGCGAGCGATCTAATCCTTAAGAAAAACATAGCCATCATTCGACAAAACTTGACATTACTGGATGCCTTTTTTGAAGATTATAGTGATCTATTTGAATGGGTTAGACCAAAAGCGGGAGCCATTGGTTTTGTAAAATTCAAGGGACCCCTCGCATCTGAAGAATTAGGTGAAAGACTGGCAGAAGTAGGAGTATCAATCAAACCAGCCTATGTTTTTGCTAAAGATGCAAGTGAATTCAGTCAATATTTCCGCATTGGATTTGGTGAACGCATTTTCCCTAAAGCATTGGAGGGGCTTATCAATTTTGTTCAGGAACACAAAGAAGACTGGCGCGAATAATATTATTACTCAGAGTCTCTTGCAGATGACTCTGAGTGGGTACCATATTCCAGGAATGACGGATCGAGGTTAAACGCAGGCTTTTGAGTTTCTAATTGTCTTCTCCTTTTTCTTTCTCTTTTTGCTTGTCAGCAGCTTCCTTATAAGCAGCGTCTAATGCCATAAGTTCAGCTTCGGTATACATATCTTCCTGATTCTTTGTTTCCTCCCTGACCTTAGCCACTTGCTCCGGAGTCACATAAGATGCTCTGTTTTGAAAACTGTTTCTTATGTAAGAAACTACCGAGGCGATGTACTCATCATCATTTGATTTTAAGGGTGTCATAATTCCGGCACCATATGTTTTTCCTCTCACAGCACCTTTAAGTCCATGGAGCGCAACACGTAAGAGCATGTCAGGGTTATCGAGACCAATTACATCACTATCGACAAAAGACGGAGCCATGGTGAGTTGTCCAGCTTGCACACCTTTGCCATCAGGCGCATGACAAGTAGCACATAAACTCTCATAGAATTTTTGGCCATTTTCATATACTGCACGGTTCTTTTTTTGTGCCAGAGCAACAATTTGTCTCTGTCTTTCTTTTTCATATGTCTCCACAATGGCTGTAAGCATTTCATGAGGGCCTGTATTTTCCTCATGCAAGCCTTGTATTTCAATAATGGCTGCTTCGGCATCATTTGGTATAACTCGTTTGAGGGTAAGCGCAAACTGTATTACAACATTAGGATCTTCATGAATGCGCAAATGGTCAAATACCTTAAGATACTCTTTATCACCAGAAAGAATAGCCGCTTCGGACACACGCATGGCCTGAATCATTAAATTGGACTCCCCTTCATTGATGATTGCTTTGATGATGCTTTTATCTACCACCCCTAAACCTTCTAGTGTCCATAAAGCATGAATACGTTCTAGTTCATTGCTGCTTTCGGATACTGTAGACTTTAATACTGGAATGACTGATTTATCTTGCTTTAAAACAATCAGTTTTTGTGCAGTTGATCTCCACCAACCATTTGGATGAGCTAAATAGGGAAGTAGTTCCTGTGCGCTTTTACTCAGGAGTTGTGGCTTGGTTTTATCCCGTTCGAAGTCTTCATGTACAATGCGATAGATTCTACCATTGTTAATCACTTTTGCCATGTCAAGCGTATCTATAACACCCCTCAAATAAGAGTCCGGTCTCGTCCAGTTGCCTTGTTGGATAATGCCTCTGTACATATCAACCATATACATGGTACCATCAGGACCTGTATTCATATTTACAGGCCTGAAGTAGGCATCCGTTGTGCGCATAAATTCTCCCTTTTCTGCCTCATAAGGATTTGAGAGTACTGTTTTGCCATTTACATTATCAATCTGCGTCCTCCGGATTAACCTGCCTACTGGTTCACAGAAGAATAATTGTCCGCGGATTTCCTCAGGTAATCGATCGCCTCGGAAAATCGCCTGACCTGATGTGGCCGTAAAATGATTCAAGGTATTGTCATTTCTCAATCTTCTTCGGCCACCTTGTGTATCAGGAATTTTATCAATTGGCCATACGGTTTTCCATTCTCCTTTGCTTTCACTCTCCAACCTCATCGGGCCATAATGTATAGGGTGATGAAAATCTAATGGGCCAATTTCACCACCTGCGTTAACATACCAGACTTTACCATAATCATCTTGAGTTAAACCCCACTGTCCACTACCTCTTGGAATTTCCTCACTGTAGATTTTTCCATCCTTATAACGTTGTCGGTAAGAATTGTAAGTGGTATAGAGATAATTGTCCATATTCCAAATTAAGCCCGATGGTTGATGTTCCATATTTCCACCGCGGTCTCCACCTGAATAAATAAGCTCTTTGGTGTCCGACTTGCCATCACCATCAGTATCTTCATATACAAAAAGATCAGTTGTATGCGTTTCTCCAATAATTACTCTACCATCAAGTGGTAAGACGATTCTCGGAATCATTAGGCCATCGGCAAATACTGTTCGCTTGTCCATCATGCCATCGCCATCAGTATCTTCTAAACAAACGACCCTTGATCTGGCTACATCTTGACCTGTGTAATCAGCGTCTTGCATGTAGGTGTTCATCTCCGCCACGTACATTTTTCCATTCCCATCCCACACTACAAGCACAGGTTCCTGTACCATTGGTTCGGCCGCTACCAATTCGAGTCTATACCCAGGCTGCATCTCCATTTTGGCCATACTTTCTTCTGGAGAAAGTACATTGAGGTCGGGATGAAATTTATCAATTTCTAAGGTGTCCTGTTCACTTAATTGTTCATTTCCTGAATTTGTCCCACCACAAGAAGCAATAAGAATGAATAAGAGAAGGGTAGCAATTGAGAAAAGTTGTTTCATCTTTTGTTAGCTAATGGTTAGTTTGAAATTGGGTTTCAATTGGAATTTATTTAACCTGAAATTTCCGACTTGTTGCATTCGTTGCTGTTGGGAAATCACTTGGAACCGGAATGGTTACCTTCCCCGTGGCCGCCCATTCTGTACCTCGCAAAAAGGAGACAATAAATCCAACACCTTCGATTGAATAGTCATCATGACCTAAAGTCGAATGAAAAACGCGGCCTTTACCATAGTCAATGACCATCAGCATTGGCTCGTGCCTGTCGGTCGGAGCTTTGTCCGATATGTCCTTGCCTGTAGCTAGAATGGTCATGTTTTCTGCTGGACCTCGTAATTTTGCATAGCACTCATCTTTTGCAGCCATCCAATTGTTAGGCATACCTTTGGTAATAGGGTGATCATTGATACGTACTATTATCGGTATTTCATTTTGAGGGCCATGCGTTCCAGCACTTCCAGGAGAATCATCTCGGACAAGCTTACCATCATTATCATAATAAACATAAGGGCCATTCTTTTCAGTCCTGCCTCCCCAGCCACCAATACCAATCATTTTATTGTATTCTTTCCACTCAGGAAAGGAGTTGTCTCCAGCGTGGACAGTAACGAATCCACCGCCTTTTTTCATGTATTTTTCTAAAGCCTTTTGTGTTTTTTCTGGCCATGCCGAAGCACCCCATCCCAGGTTAGAAATGACAACATCATAATCCTTAAACTGAGGAGCAAAATCAGGATCAACTTTTGCCTCTTTAAGATTTTCTGTGGCTCCAGCAGCTGCCAAGGAGAGAAAATCTTTCTCTCTGCCTCCATTCACTGTGAATTTCATTCGCTGAACCTCTACTTCAAACAGTCCTGAGTTTTCAAGGTACTGCTTCATCATGATGGTAGATTTTGGCCAAACAGCATGGTTATTTTGGCCGTCAATGATCAAAGCCTTGAGTTGGGCCTGAACAGCGATGGTACAGATCATCAGAGAAAAGGTAAAAAGTAGCCGTTTCATTATCTTCATTTTGATTCCAATTTCAAGATAATGAAATTACTTGCCATCCTGTACTTCACTGGATGCTATTATTCCAGTGGCACTGATTAGAAATTTTTTCTTAAAGTCATACCCCAATTCATTGGATCACCTAAACGAGTTGCGCCAAAATTATAGGCATATGAAATGTATTTTTGATCTGCCAAGTTTCTACCCCAAAACATCAATTCAAAACTCTTTCCTTCTATACCAAATCGAGTGTTTAGTACGCTGTAAGGACCTTGTTCGATTGTGTTTTCAAGATTAAAATACTGTTGCCCAAGGTATTGCCATTCTGCCCTAGCAATGAATTTTAGGTCTGAATTACCTCCAAATCCAATACTGTATTGTACTGCCAACATTGAAGTAAACTCAGGTGTAAACAATTGACGGTTTCCACTTAAGTCCACTTCACCACCATTATCTGGGACAAGGAGGTCAGTGAAAGTGGCATGTGTATAACCGAAACTATAATCGAGTTTAAAGCCATTGGTAATGGCAGCAGATAATTCTAATTCTGTGCCATAGCTCTTTAATTCACCAGCGTTTTGAGTAATAGTAAAAGCTTCTGGAAGTAGCAAGGTTGGGATTTGTACGTCCGTTGATTTAATGTAAAAAACAGTAGCGTTTATTCTTAAACGGTTATCCATGAGCATATTTTTCATGCCCACTTCCAGGTTGTCACTGTACTCAGGTTTGTAGACGAACAATGGAGCCTGTGAAGGATCAGGAGAAATGGAAGTTAAACCTCCAGCTCTAAATCCTCTAGCGTAAGTCAAGTATAAATTACTTTGTTCATTCATGGCGAAGGCCAACCCTAATTTGGGTGAGAGGGCATTAAAAGAAGCGGTGGCAGAAGTGTCAGATTGAATTTCGAATGCAGGGTCATCCATTCCATCAAAATAGAATTCACTTAGTGCATCTTGTTCTTTATACTCATTGTCATAGCGCAGTCCAGCTATAACACTTAGGCGGTCATTGAGCTGATAATCGAGTTGTCCGTACAAAGCAAATCCTTTGTTCTCACCAGTAGTGGTAGTCAAAACTGTAGTATTTGGAAAAGCACCTGGATCAATGAATGCCGCATCAGCACCAAAATGTGTTCCTTGTTTTACCGGATTGTATTGGTAGAATAAATAGGTACCTGCAGTCCATGTTAGTGGTGAGGCTGATTGTGCTGGGGAGGTGAATTTGAATTCTTGGGTCACTACCTGAACAACATTCCAATCTTTTCCATAATCGTTGATAATGGTGACGCCGTCAATTGGCGAAAAATCTCCATCAAGTGGACTTTGGTATTGGCGATAATTTGATTGGTAGGTGGTCTGTGAAGTGAAATTAAAGTTGGCGCCAGCATAATCTGCACTTAGAGAACCATTGAATTTATTGTCAAGCATTGTAGCCACTGCATTCTGGTTTACTTCAAATGGATTGTCAAATGCATTGTCAACGCTCGGAGCTAGCGTATAAGCGCCATCATTCAGTACTTGGTTGTGTTTTGCATTTAATGTAAATACCCACTCTGGACTGGCCATGTATTTTAAAAAGTAATTCCCCATCACTGTCTGTTTTTTGTCGAAGTGAGAATTGTTATACACATTAGTATAGAATCCATTTGTACGATCATACATTCCAGAGATTCCAAAAAATAGTTTATCTGCTACTAATGGCGTGCGGAATCCAAAGCTGTACCGTTGCTGTCCATAGCTTCCAATATTTGCCTCGACAAAACCAGACCTTGAATTTGTTGGTTGTTTGGTGATAATGTTGATTACACCACCCATAGCATTTCTGCCATAGAGAGTGCCTTGTGGACCGCGGAGTACTTCAATTCGTTCTATGTCAGAAAGTTGTGCAATGTAAGTGTCTAGGCTAAACTGATTAACCCCGTCAATATAAGTTGTGACTGATGGGTCATAAGAGGTAGATGTAATCCCTCTTATGGATGTGATGTTCCTGCTATCACCTGGATTTGCAGCGTAGAGATTTGGTGCAATTGCAGTAATATTTTCAGTATTCCAAATTCGGTACTCTAGTACTTTCTTTGAAGGGATAGCAGTGATACTGATAGGCACATTTTGAACTTCTTCTTCGGTCTTTTGTGCTGTTACTACTACAGCATCCAGCTGAATGGTAGCTTCAACTAACGAGAAATTCAATTCCTGATTAGATTGGTCTATTGAGATCGCTTGTTCTATCGTTGCATAACCAATGGCAGAAACTTGAATCCTGTAGTTGCCATACGGAATTGCCGAAATAGTGAAGCTACCATCTGATGAAGAGGCAGCTCCTAGGTTAGTATTGAGTAGGTGAATAGTAGCATTCGGAATTGCCTCATTTGCCCCGTTGACTATTTCACCGGACAATACCGAAGTGTTTTGCCCATTAGCTGATAATGTGATAGTGAATAGAAAAAGAAAGCTGAAGAACCTTAGCATGAAAATGTTTTTAAAAATGAGATGAAAACTGCCTCGATTTAAACAATCTTAAATCATTTGAATATCGATACTGTCATCCAAAAATATAAATACAAATGGATAACTCAAGAATTTTAGTTAAACTCAATCGAATTAGATTATCAACTAACTGGGAACGAACCAATTCAATTATGAATTTTAAAACTATTCCAACTATTTTTAGCCTGCTCATGGGCTTTGCGATTGTCATGTTTTCTTGTGAATCAAGTGAAGACCAGCCCATCATCGAGCAAGTCACAATAGGGAATATTAGCCTACCTGTAGGTTTTGAGATCGAAGAAGTATATAAGCCGGGTGAAAATGACCAAGGATCTTGGGTGAGTATTACAAAAGATGATCAGGGGAGGCTATATGCTTCCAGCCAATATGGCAATATCTATCGGGTTACATTATCTCAAAGTAATGGAGACGAATTACTTGTGGAACCACTTGATTTCAATATCGGTATGGCGCAAGGGCTATTATGGCATGATGATAATTTGTATGCATTGGTAAACTCTAATAATAACAATGACCTGATGATGCGAAGCGGGTTCTATAAGGTTACTGATTCAGATGGCGATGGAGAACTCGATGATGTTAAATTACTAAGGTCATTTGTAGGAAATGGAGAACACGGACCTCATAATATTGAATTATCGCCTGATGGAAAGTCGTTGTACCTGGTTTTGGGGAACCATACAGATATTCCAGAAGACCTGAATAGTACCATTCCAAAAGTTTGGGGCGAGGATAATCTGTTACCAGTAATTAAAGATCCAAGTGGTCATGCCAATAGCAGAACAGCACCAGGAGGTTGGGTGGTGAAAACTGATTTTGAAGGAGAAAACTGGATGATAATGAGTGTTGGAATGCGCAATACTTACGATTTTGCATTTAATGCCGATGGTGAATTGTTTGGGTTTGATTCAGACATGGAATATGACATGGGCATGCCTTGGTACCGACCAATCCGATTGATTCATCTGACCAGTGGAGCTGAATTCGGATGGCGTACAGGAACAGGCAAGTTTTTAGCGGAATATCCTGATAATTTACCCGGAATCGCTGACCTCGGACAAGGTTCACCAACTGGTGTAATGAGTGGAGCGGGGCTAAAATTCCCTTCCTACTATCAAAATGGCCTATACCTCTTCGACTGGAGTTACGGTACCATGTACTATGCAAGCCTTAAGCCAGAAGGGAGTAGTTATACAGCAAAGGTTACCGAGTTTCTATCTGGAGTGCCACTGCCAATGACCAATGGAATTGTGGGCAATGATGGTGCTATGTATTTCCTTATGGGAGGAAGGAGGCTCGAATCAGCATTGTATCGTGTGACTTATAACGGAGAAAGAAATGCAGAGATAAAAGAGTTAACTGAAAACAGAAAAGGGAAGGGAGACCGTGAATTAAGGAAGGAGCTCGAAGTCCTGCATACCAAAAAGGCACCTGATCAAATGGAATTCATCATTGACAACTTAGATAATAATGATCGCTTTATCAGGTATGCCGCTAGAGTAGCGATGGAAAATCAAGACTATGAGTTGTGGAGGGATGAAATTGAAAAAAGTGCTTCTGTATTAAAAACTGTGAATCTATCGCTGTCCATTGCCAGACATGCAGAAGACCCGGATAGAATTGCAGCTTTAAATGCTTTGATGGAGATTGATTGGATAAACCTTTCTGAAGCTGAAAAAATGGATCATATCAGGGCTGTTGGATTATTAAACACAAGGCTCGAAGGAGAACTTTCAAGTCAGTTGAGAAATGAGATTGTTGCAATGTATCAACCAGTATACCTCAAGAGTTCTCAATTAATCAACCAAGAACTGGCTAAAATGTTAAGCTACTTACAAGCCTCCAATATGATCTCACCAACATTAGTGAAAATGGAGACAGATACTGCAACAACAGATTTGAAGGCCATTTACTTGTCAGGTGAGGTGACAGGTAGAAGTGAACAATACGGGAAAGATGTAGAACGAATGTTGGCCAATATGCCTAACAAACAGAATATCAGCTATGCCAAAAGCTTGTCTGTCATCAAAGAAGGATGGACAATCGAGCAAAGAGAGCGCTACTTTCTCTGGTATAAAAATGCCTTGAAGAAATCTGGAGGTTTAATGTATGCACGGTTTATAAGAAGGATTCAAGGTGTAGCTTTGGAGAATGTACCTGAATCAGAACGTCAGTATTATGAGGCTTTGGGAGAAGAATCAGACCAAGGCTATTTGACAAATTTGGTGCAACCCAAGGGACCAGGGGATGACTGGACTGGTGTATCTGCAGTCAGGGCATATGAAAAAAACTTGTCAACTGTCAATTTTGAGAATGGGCAGAATATGTTCAAGTCAACACTCTGCGTTTCTTGTCATAGTGTGAGTGGAAAGGGTGGAACTGCGGGACCTGAATTAACACAAGTAAGGACGCGTTTTGCTATTGGTGATTTGGTGGAGGCCATTGTCAATCCAACCGCTGTAGTATCTGATCGCTATCGCAACACGATTTATACACTGAAAAATGGTAAGAAAGTCATTGGCAGGTTGATCAATGAAACGGAAAATCAAATGGAAATTAGTACCAATGCTTTTACACCATCTGTGACCACTAAATTTAGAAAAAGCCAACTTGTGAGCCAAGAGGCATCAATGCTTTCCCCAATGCCTCCCGCACTAATCAACAGACTCAATGACCAGGAAGTGGCCGACCTGATTGCTTATTTAATGGCTGGAGGAAATAAGAACAGTGAGATTTATAAGTAATAAATAAGCGCGACCTTAGTGTCTTTAAAATACCATATATTCAGTCAGTACTGGATGTTAAATGGAAATATAACGTAGATTTATTTTGCTAAGGATAAACAAAAGAAGTCAAATGAAACGGATTGTTGTAATTGCTTTTTCTTTGATTCTATTACTTATTATTTTCTATAAGTTGTATTTTCTTGCTCTTCCATCTGTTGAGATTTTCAATAAATCGGATAAAACAATTGTGGTGGCTGAGTTTTATTTGCCAGAAAGTAGAATCGTAACCGATAATGTTTTACCAAATGAAAAATCGAAAATATATTACGATTTGAAACAGGAGAATGGCGTGTTAAGTTTTTTAATAAAACTCAGTGACAGTACAAAGATTGAAGGGAATTGTGGACAAATAAAAAACAACGACTTTGGAAAACGTATTCGAATAGAAATAGATGAAGGATACAAAATTACTTGTAACCAATGAATATTCTTTGTTTAATTAAATTTAGTGCGCACATGTTGTATCGCCTTAATCTTGTAATAAGGCACGATAAATAGTAGGATAGTTTAGGTATGATGAAACGCAGGCTGTTTTTTGTATTTTTTTTAGTAGTGCTTCAACTCCAAGTATTTTCACAAAGCTATTCTATTCCAGATGACGTAGAGCGCATCGTGTTCTTAGGGAATAGCATTACTTATGGTGGGAAGTACATCGAGTACATAGATGCTTATATGACCATAAATCATCCTGAAAAAGGGTATGAATTTATTAATGTGGGTTTGCCAAGTGAAACGGTTTCTGGACTTTCAGAAGAGAACCACGCAGGAGGAAGATTTCCTCGACCGGACTTGCATGAGCGATTAGAAAGGGTGCTCTCACAAACAAAGCCTGATTTGGTATTGGCATGCTATGGTATGAATGATGGGATTTACAAACCCTTTGATGATGCTCGTTTTGAAAAATACAAGGCAGGAATTAACTGGTTGGATGCAGAAGCGAAGAAAGCAGGTGTTGAAATAATTCATATCACACCTCCAATATATGATGAACGAAGGGGAGCCGCTTATGCCAACGTGCTTGATGTTTATGCCAGTTGGTTAGTAAGTAATCGCTATACGGCTGACTGGGATGTAATTGATATTCATTGGCCAATGCAAAAAAGTCTCGAGCAGCAACGAGCCCAAGATTCCACTTTTGTTTTTGCCAGAGATGGCGTTCACCCAAATGATTTGGGGCATTTTTTAATGGCCAAGCAAATCTTGTTGTACTTAGGTGAATCTCAAATTTCAAATTCCAACGATATAAAAGCCGCATTAGGGGGGTATCAAAACGGAGAGAAAATTCTAAGCCTTGTTGAACAACGGCAGCAGATGATGAAACATGCATGGTTGACCGCTACAGGTCACCTAAGGCCAGGAGTAAAAGTTGGACTCCCTATGGAGGAGGCACAATCTGAGTTAGAAGTGATGTCAGCTGAGATACGAACTTTATTAAAGCAAAAATAACTCATTCATTGTCATCCGAGAGAGAGGCTGAGGTGCAATACACGGGCAAATTAATACCTCTTTAAGTGACTCTGATAGCAGTTAAACTAAACAAATGAACTTTGCTGTCGTTGAACAACAATCATTCAATCAAAACAATACATCATATGACAACATTAGTGGTAGGCGCGAGTGGCGCAACAGGAAGTAAATTAGTAGAACAACTGCTAAATAATAAACAAAAGGTCAAGGTGGTTGTAAGGTCTGTTAATAAGTTGCCTGAAGATTGGAAGAACAATGATCGGCTGACGATTATAGAAGGCAGTGTACTCGAAATTAGTGAGGAGGATATGGCTGTTCACCTCAAGGATTGTGATGCAGTGGCTTCTTGCTTAGGCCATAATATGAATTTGAAAGGTATTTTTGGTGCACCTCAAAAACTAGTAACTGATGCAGTGCGCCTACTTTGCAATGCCATAAAAAAGAACACTGTTGATAAACCCATCAAATTCGTTTTGATGAATACCACGGGGAATCAAAATAGAGACTTAGACGAGCCGATTTCCTTTGGTCAAAAACTAGTGATAGGGTTATTAAGGTTGATTTTACCACCTCATGTGGATAATGAGAAAGCTGCTGATTATTTAAGAGTCAATATTGGTCAAAAAGACAGTGCAATTGAATGGGTAGCTGTTCGGCCTGATGGTTTGATTAATGAGGCAACAGTATCTGAATACGAACTGCATGCATCACCTACAAGAAGTGCCATTTTTGATGCTGGAAAAATTAGCCGAATTAATGTTGGGCATTTCATGGCTGCGTTGATTACGGACAATGCGCTTTGGGATAAATGGAAAGGGCAAATGCCAGTAGTCTACAATAAGTCATCACAAAAAGATAATTCCTAGTGCAGTAAAGTACAGGATGGGTTGAAATGTATTATGATGTATCTAGCTTGCTAATGGTTAAATATTAATCGAATTGGAATTTATTGTATCTTCCAATAATATCTCGATTTAAATTATTGACCTTGAACTATTTGTATCATAATGACTAAAAGACTGACCTCAGTATTTTTTGTAATTGCTGCTAGTCCATTTTTGTGGTCCTGTAATTCAGCGAAGGACAGTTCTGACGGTTTTGAGCCCTTAAACGTATTGTTAATAACTGCTGACGATTTGAACTACAATTCAGTCGGTGTTTATGGAAATGCCATCCCCAATATCACACCAAATATTGATCAACTGGCTAAAGAAGGGATGCTCTTTAATCATGGTTATGTGAACATAGCTGTTTGCCAACCAAGCAGGCAATCAATAATGACTGGCCGTTATCCACATAACAATGGAGCACAAGGATTTGAGCCTATCGATAGCGATGTTGCCACGTTGCAAGAGGAATTAAATAAGGTTGGTTATTTGAATGCAATCATTGGAAAAGAGCGGCATTTAAAACCAATGGATAAATACTATTGGGATTTTGTGGCTAGGGAAGAAGATGTAGCTTCTGGTTTGGGTATAGGAAGATCCCCTGAGCTGTTTTATCATTATACATCTGAAATTATAGCCAAAGCCAAAAAAGAGAATAAGCCTTTCTTTTTGATGGCCAATAGCCATGATCCACATAGACCATTTGCAGGATCTGACGAAGAAAAAGGAGCATGGGGAGATGACCTCCCTAAATTCACAAGAGAGATTAATCCAGAGGAAGTCGATGTGCCAGGGTTCCTTGTTGACCTTCCTGAAGTGAGACAAGAAGTGGCAGAATATTATACTTCTGTGTACCGTGGTGATCAGACAGTCGGTGCAATTCTAAAGGCATTAGACGATAGTGGGCTAAGTGATAATACAATCGTAATGTTCATTAGCGACAATGGAATGTCAGTACCCTTTGCTAAGTCTAACTTATACCTCAATAGCAATAAGACGCCTTGGATTATTCGATGGCCAGGGCAGATTAAAGGAGGCACGGTAGATAGTGAGCATTTCATCTCTGGAATCGATTATATGCCAACTATTCTTCATGCATTGCACCTTTCTGAAGTACCAGAAATGGATGGGAAGTCTTTTTTACCAATCCTACAAGGCAAAAAGCAAAAGCATAGAGAAGTGGTTTACACTGAGTTTCACAAGATATTTGCCGGCATTGAATATCCAATGAGGGGAGCACAAGATGAACAATATGGCTATATCGTGAATTTTTGGTCTGATGGCAAACATGAAATAAGAGGAGACGCTATGAGCGGAAGAACCTTTAAAGCGATGAATAAGGCTGCCGAGTCCAATAAAGAAATTGCCGACAGAGTAGACCTATACAAGTACCGAGTTCCAGAGGAATTATATGATTTCAAGAATGATCCAGATGGCCTTGTAAACCTTATTAATGACCCATTTTTTAAGGCAGAAAAAGAACGGTTAAAAACCTTACTTTTTAGAGAGATGAGGAGGAGTAAAGACCCCTTGAAAAGTGAATTCGAAAAGCGATTTATGCAATGAGAAAGAAAACAATTCTAATTACTGCATTGCTTTTTGTTGGGTTTCTCGCTGGCTGTAAAAAGGAGGCAGTCAAACAACAACCAAATATTGTCTACGTGCTAGTTGATCAATGGCGTGCACAGGCTACTGGTTACAATGGTGATCCAAACCTCATTGGAAAGACACCAAACCTGGATAAGATAGCCAATGAAGGCGTCAATTTTAAAAATGCCGTTTCCACAACTCCTGTTTGTACTCCTTATCGCGCGGCGTTACTCACTGGGCAATACCCATCCACAACAGGCATGTTCTTAAACGATTTGCACTTGCCAGCAGAGTCTTATACCATGGCGGAGATGTTCAAAGAGTCTGGCTATAATACAGCTTACATAGGGAAATGGCACTTGGATGGCATGGGCAGGTATGAGAATACTCCTCGAGAGCGAAGGCAGGGTTTTGATTATTGGAAAGCTTTGGAATGCTCTCATCAATATGAAGATTTGAAATACTACGAGGGAGATGATCCGAAAATTAAAGAATGGGAGGGTTATGGTCCCTATGCTGAAACTAAAGATGCAATCTCCTATGTGAATAGAAATGCAGGAAGTGATCAACCTTTTTTGTTATTCTTATCGATTGGCGCACCTCATTTTCCATACCAAAATACACCCCGGGAAATGCAAAAGTTATTCAAGCCTGAAGACATAATTTTACAGGATAATGTACCTGAGGAGCAAGCACTGAAGGCAAGGGAACAAGCGGCAGGTTATTATGCGCACATACTTGGGCTCGATAAATCTATTGGTGAGCTTCAAGAGGCAATTGATGTGGCTGGAATTTCGGAGAATACCATATTTGTCTTTACTTCAGATCATGGTGAAATGTTAGGTTCTCATGGTTGGTGGCCAAGGCAAAAACAGGTGTCTTGGGCAGAATCAGTAAAAATTCCTTTTTTGCTTAAATACCCTGCGCGTTTCGGAAATGACAAGATTGAAGTAGATGCCCCAATCGGTACCCCAGATATTCTTCCGACATTACTCACACTCGCAGACTTAACTATTCCAGAAAGTATTGAAGGAGAAAACATGAGCTATGCCATTGGTAATAATGACGCTGCCAAAGATAAAGCGGCAATGATCATGCAATTATCACCCTTTGCGGGAAAATTTGATGAATACAGAGGTGTGTATACCAGTCGCTATGCTTATATAAGAACTCTTGAAGGGCCATTTAGATTATTTGATAACATAGTAGACCCGCTACAAATGAATAATTTAGTTGGCAAGCCCGGATATGTCGAAATACAACAAAAATTAGAAGCGCAGCTTCAGCAGGAATTGATGAAAGTGGGGGATGAGTTTAAGCCACGACAGTATTATATTGATAAATGGAATTACACCTTAACTAAAGGTGGTTATATAGATTATTCGAAAAACGCTGCATTTCAGGGGCCGGGATTGAATAAGAGATAGCTTAATGAATGCCAAAAATTGAATATTGACAATATGAAAATATCGAAACTGCTTATTGGAATTTATGTCTTGGCGTTGTTTTCCTGCGGCTATTCTGAAGAACAAAGAGGAGCAGCTTTGGGAGTAGATGATAATGCGCAATGGATTGAAGATGGAGTGGCACTTCCTCAAGGCGACTCGTTGTTCTACCTTGATCATCCCGCACCGCTTTTCCGGAAAGCATTTAAAACTGAGAGTAAAATTGCTTCAGCTATTTTAAGCATTACTGCTGCCGGTTACTATAAAGCCTCGATTAATGGAGAAGGAATAGAAAGTAATGTGCTTGATCCAGCTTGGACAGATTTCAGTAAAAGAATATACTATAGTGAATATGATGTAACGACCTTGGTCCAAGAAGGTGAAAATAGTATAGGTGTATCCTTAGGTAATGGTTTCTACAATCCTTTGCCGCTAAGGAAATGGGGTAGAAGAAATTTAAGAAATGACCTTACTGTTGGCAAGCCTGCGTTTATAGCCAAACTCAATATTAATTATCAGAATGGAGGCAAGGAGGAGATCGTTACTGACCAAAGCTGGAAATATTCTCAAGGTCCAATCATAAGAAATTCTGTTTACATAGGTGTTGCCTATGATGCTCGAAATGAAGTGGAGAATTGGGATAGGCCTGGTTTTGATGATACTCTATGGAAAGACGTGAGTCTCGGGCAATCTCCTGGAGGGAAATTAGAAAAGGCATTTTTTCCACCAGTCGCAATTACAAAAGAGATTACTCCAACTAATATTTATTCACCTGAAAAAGGAATATGGATGGTAGACATGGGAGTCAATTTTACAGGGACTTACAAGATCAAGTTGTCTGGAAGCATTGGGGACACAATCTCATTCAGGTTCGGAGAAAGGGTATATGAAGGTGGTAAAGTGAACACAATGACTACCGTTGCGGGACAGATTAAAAGACAGGGAGTAGGAGGACCAGGTGCACCGGCTATTGCTTGGCAAACTGACAGTTATATTATTGGAAATAATGACGCCAATTGGTTTACTCCAGATTTCACTTATCATACTTACCGTTATATGGAAATCATAGGATTAAAGGAGAAACCACAGTTGAAAGATGTTAGGGGACTGTCAATCAATTCAGATGTGCTAAATGAGAATAATTTTTCAACCTCTTCTGATCTATTAAATTCTATCCAAGACATTACTGAAAGGACTTTTCTTACCAATTTGGTCAGTGTTCAATCAGATTGTCCCGCGAGAGAAAAGTTTGGTTATGGAGGCGACTTGAATGCTACTAGTGAAGCCTTTATCTACAATTTTGATATGCAGTCATTCTACCGCAAAACGATTTATGATTGGGTGGATGCAATGAAGGATTCGAGCTTTGTAGATACTGCACCATTCACGGGGATCGAGTATTGCGGTATTAGTTGGGAATCGGCCTATTTGACCACTCAATATTATTTATACCTCTATTATAACGATACAGCTATCATTGAAGAACTATATGATTTGAATAACAAATGGATGGACAAAGTAGCGATGATTCATCCTGAAGGAATTGTCGATAATGGATTGAGTGATCATGAATCACTTGAACCTGTTCCAGTACAACTCACCGGAACCGGGCACTATTTACAATCGGCGAGAATAATGGAATCCTTTGCGAATGTTATGGGCAATGAGCAGGATGCAAAAAAGTACCATGCATTAGCTGAAAGACTTAAATTTCTCATCAGAGAAGCGTTTTGGGACCAGCCAGTGATGGGAAGGATCAATCGACAGACCTTATTTTCAACTTTGCTTTATCATGGCATAGTTCCAGAAAATGAGATTCCTGCTGCTACAGATTCCTTGATAAAAGCAGTTAGAAATGGGCCTTCTCAACATTTCAATACGGGTATTTTTGGAACTAAATATTCATTGGAAACACTTGCAATGTATGGTGACCCAAATGCTGTTTTTGATATTGTGAATAGCACGGCATATCCGGGCTGGGGGCACATGATTGAGAGAGGGGCTACAACGATTTGGGAAACATGGAAAGAAAGTGACAACACCTTTTCGAATAACCACCCAATGTTTGGGACTGTTTCTGAGTGGTATTATCGTTGGTTAGCAGGCATTCAGCCAGACCCTGAAAACCCAGGGTTTAAGGAATTTACTTTGGCTCCAACAACTCCTGAAGGCCTCAAGTCTGTGAATGCTAGTTATCATTCTCCTTATGGTGAAATTATTTCAAACTGGAGGAAGATAAAAGAGGAGGCATATACCTATGAAATAACTGTGCCTAATGGTACCAAGGCAAATGTGTCATTACCAGTGTCGCAAAGGCAATTAGTTCAAGTGACTAATAAGCAAGGAACAAACCAATCTAATGACATTGAAAGTTTACAGACTGGAAAATTTTCTTTGGAAGAAGGTGACTATCTGATTTCGGTGGAAACAAGAAAGGAATAAGCACCAGTTGAGTTTGATTATTTTCATGATAACTACTCCAATACTATCCTTCTTAGCTTATTCTCCTATTTCTAAAAAAGTTCTCATCAAATATTTCAATGTGTCATTTAATCATACAACATTTCTGTTTTTTCTTTGTTAGGATTGATATAATTTGCATCCAATTAGAAGACATCTAAACTTCCATTATGCTTAAAAACTGCTTTACTATAGCGGTTCTCATAGTACTATCGATTAATACTTTAAGTGGGCAACAATCTGTCGCACGTCAATGGAATGAAGTCCTTTTAGAAGCTATTAGAGAAGATTATGCCCGCCCTACAATACACGCCCGAAATTTATTCCACGTATCTGCTGCAATGTATGATGCATGGGCTGCTTTTGATGATTATACATCGACCTATTTTTTAGGCAATACAATTAATCAATTTAATATTCCTTTTGAAAAAGGGTTATTAATTGATGATTCAGAAGCTGCGAGAGAAGAAGCCATTAGCTATGCCGCTTATAGGATCATGACGCATAGATTCGAGGGTTCTCCTGGTGCCGCTACTTCGCTTAGGAGGTTTGATGAACTGTTGTCCTCATTGGGTTATGACAAGACAATCACCACAATTGATTATACCGCAAGTGCTGCAGGTCTGGGCAACTATATAGCTGAGTTTGTAATTAACTATGGTTTGCAGGATGGCGCTAATGAAGCTAATGCGTATGAAAATCAAGCATATCTGCCGATTAATCAATTTTTAGCACCTAATGAACCGGGAAATCCAAATATTACGGATCCAAATCGCTGGCAGCCATTGGCTTTCGACACTTTTATTGATCAAAGCGGAAATGTAATTGCCGATAACACACCTGAGTTTTTAGGTCCAGAATGGGGAGCTGTAGATCCGTTTGCCATGCAAATTGAAGACCGAACTACTTTTGAACGTGATGGATTCAATTACTACGGTTATCATGACCCAGGTCCACCTCCATATCTTGATCCTGAGAATGGGGGAAGTCCAAGTGATGAATACAAATGGGGCTTTTCAATGCTGGCAGTTTGGTCGGGACATTTGGATGCTACATTCGAAGAAACAATAGATATTTCACCCGGTGCATTAGGAAATTTTGATTTTGATGACTTTCCAGATAATTGGGCAGATTATAGAGCGTTTTATAATTATTTGGATGGGGGTGATCCCAGTGAAGGAAGAGCCATGAATCCGGTTACCGGAATGCCTTACACTCCACAGGTAGTTTCTAGAGGTGATTATGGTAGAGTTTTGGCGGAATTTTGGGCTGATGGTCCTGATTCTGAAACGCCTCCAGGTCATTGGTTTACATTGGTCAATTATGTCAATGATCACCCGCTTTTGGAGAAGAGATTTCAAGGTCAAGGTCAATTGATTGGAGACTTACAATGGGACTTAATGTCTTATTTAGTACTAGGTGGTGCCATGCATGATGTCGCTGTTGCTGCATGGGGCTTAAAAGGTAAGTATGATTACATAAGACCGATATCAGCAATCCGATATATGGCTGAAAAGGGGCAATCATCAAATGAGAATTTAGCGAATTATAGCCTTGCAGGACTACCACTGGTAGATGGTCATATTGAGCTGATTACTGCTGGAGATGAGTTAGTAGGTGACAATAATGAGCATTTAAATAAGTTAAAAATATACGGTTGGAAAGGACCTGATTTTATTGATAATGAGGCAACTGATGTAGCTGGCGTTGGCTGGATATTGGCCGAGAATTGGTGGCCTTATCAACGACCAACTTTTGTAACACCACCATTTGCAGGTTATGTTTCTGGACACTCAACCTATTCTCGGGCAGCGGCTGAGGTACTGACCTTATTGACTGGTACTGAATATTTCCCTGGAGGAATGGGTGAGTTTACGGCCGCTAAAGATGAATTCTTGGTTTTTGAAGATGGACCAAGCCAAGATATTGTCTTGCAATGGGCTACTTATAGGGATGCTTCTGACCAATGTAGTCTTTCTAGAATATGGGGAGGGATTCATCCTCCAGCTGATGATATACCTGGGAGAATAATTGGAAAAACTATTGGTATTCAGGCATTTGAGTTAGCAGCGTCATTATTTGGTGATGATCCTATTCAAGGGCTTGAAGATGAAGATTTGAGTAATAAATTTTCTGTTTATCCAAATCCAGTGATTAATGCTGAGGTAATTGTAAAGATGAATGCTGCATTGAATCCAAAGTCCATTGAGATTGTTTCAATGTCGGGTAAACTCATTTCACATTATCAGAATGAACTTCAAATAAATGATGGAACCATAAGACTAGATGTAAGTGAATTGAATAATGGTATTTACCTTTTGAGAATTAAAGGTGACGATTGGAGATCGATTAAAAAGCTTATTATTCAGAAATAAGGTAGTATTGAATACTGCTTTATAAGTTAGATTGATCCGCTTTAGAAAGTTATAATGACAGGTATAATCTTAGCAGGAGGTAAGAGCTCTAGAATGGGCCAAGATAAAGGGTTGATGCTTTATCAGGGTAAACCTTTAATTCAATTTGCAATAGACGCGATAGAGCCAATTGTTGAATCTGTTGTAATAGTAAGCTCAAATAAGGATTATGCACAGTTTGGTTATCCCCTTATAGCAGATATTTATCCTGAAAAGGGCCCTTTGGCTGGAATATATTCAGGGTTGAAGTCAGTAAAATCAGAATTGAATATTGTGCTTGGTTGTGACATGCCTAATGTCAATTCGTCATTGTTGGAACACCTGATCTCATTAGTTGATAATGAAGCTGTCTTGCTTCCTGCCTTTAATGGAAAAACCGAACAGCTTGTTGGTATTTACACTAAAAAGTGTGAACCAATATTTAAAAAGGAAATTGAGCGTGACAATTTGAAAATCAAAGATGCAATCTCACTTGTGCTGCATCGTTTTGTTGAGATTGAGCAACACCTTGATTTCTTCAATCCTGACATGTTTGCTAACCTCAATTCTCCACAAGACATGTAAGCCACTATTTTATTTATCTAATTTGGTTCCCTTATTGAATTGATTTTTATCATGTTTAGTGTTGATGCCTGTCATGTCAGGAGTTATTTGATGTCATTAATTTTATACTAATTAAAAATTGAAACATGAGAAATATATTGATGATCGTAAGTATGGCTTTATTATTAGGGTCATGCACAAGCAAATTGTATGTTGATGCAGTTTATGATGAAAGTGCTGATTTTAGTGTCTTCAACACATATGACTGGGCGCTTGACCAAGAGCCTGTTAAAGGAGATTTTCCGGAATTTGATAATAAGGAGAACAGACAAAGATTACAAAATGCAATTGACAAGGAAATGCAAGCCATAGGCTTTGTTAAATCAACGCAATCCCCTGATATCTTGGTTGATTTTCACGTTTCTATTGATGAGAAAGTAGCTTATATAGACCATAGTAACTACGATTTTGAATATTGGGAAGATTATAATCCTGATGTGAGGCCACATGTCTATAAAGAAGGCTCTCTTATAATCCATTTGGTGGAGAATAAGACTGAAAAACTAGTATGGGAAGGAATAGGAGATAAGACATTGAATAATGTGCCACCAAAAAATGTTGAGGAGAGAATGGCAAAGGCAGTTAGAAGTATTTTGGCTAAATACCCTATTAAGAAATAGGCCAGCCTAAAATTAGGAAACAAAAAGGAGTAGCTCATGTAGCTACTCCTTTTTTGATGAATGTCATTTCCAGAATACTTGGAGCATTAAGAATATAGCTTTGAACGTTCTTCAACCCATTTAGGATTGGCTATGTAATCGTCATAAGTGCTCAATTTGTCCATGTAACCATTTGGCCCAAGTTCTACTATACGATTAGCTACAGTATGTGTGAATTCGTGGTCATGAGATGTAAATAAAACTGTGCCTTTAAAATCTTTTAATGCATTATTGAATGCAGTAATTGATTCGAGGTCTAAGTGGTTGGTAGGCTCATCCAGAATAAGCACATTACCCTCTGCTAACATCATTCTAGAAACCATGCAACGGACCTTTTCTCCTCCTGATAATACGGAAGATTTTTTAAACACTTCTTCGCCGGTGAAGAGCATTTTACCTAAAAACCCTCGGATATAAACCTCGTCTTTCTCACCAGGAGAATATTCTCTTAACCAATCAATCAAGTTGTCATTGGCATTGAAGAAATGCTCATTTTCGTTTGGTAAATAGGAAGTAGTAATCGTTTGGCCAAACTTGAATGAACCACTATCGGCTTTCATATTATTGGTTAAAATTTGAAAAAAGGAAGTGGTTGCTGTACTGTCTTTACTAATTACGGCAATCTTGTCACCTTTATTCACAAACAACTCCATGTCCTTGAAAAGCGTTTTACCACCATTGGATTTGCTTAAATCTTTCAACTCCAAGATTTGATCACCCGCTTCTCTGCCTTGATTGAATATAATTGCAGGGTATTTTCTTGTAGAAGGTTGGATGTCCTCCAAGTTTATCTTGTCAAGTAGTTTTCGTCTACTTGTCGCCTGCTTTGATTTAGAAGCATTGGCACTAAATCGAGTAATAAATTCTTGAAGCTCTTTTTTCTTTTCTTCTGCCTTTTTATTCGCAGTAGATTTTTGAGTTAATGCCAACTGACTTGACTGGTACCAGAATGTGTAATTTCCAGTGAACATTCTTATTTGCCCGAAATCAATATCAGCAATATTCGTACAAACAGTATCTAGAAAGTGCCTATCGTGAGATACAACAATCACGGTGTTCTTGAATTCCAAAAGGAAATCCTCTAACCATGAGATGGTATGAATATCAAGATCGTTGGTGGGTTCATCAAGAATAAGGATGTCTGGATTACCAAACAGTGCTTGGGCTAATAATACCCTTACTTTCTGACTGCCATTCAGGTCTTTCAAAAGGGTGTGGTGCAAGTCTTCTTTAATGCCTAGTCCACTAAGTAATGAGGCGGCGTCAGATTCTGCATTCCAACCGTCCATTTCTGCAAATTCACCCTCTAATTCCGATGCTTTGATACCATCTTCTTCAGAAAAATCCGGTTTCATATAAATGGCATCTTTCTCCTTCATTAACGCCCATAATATGGTGTGGCCCATCATTACCGTATCCAAAACCGATGTTTCATCGAATTCAAAGTGGTTCTGCCTTAAAACAGCCATCCTTTTCCCTGGCTCAATAATTACTTTCCCTGAGTTAGGATCGATTTCACCTGAAAGGATTTTGAGGAAGGTTGATTTTCCAGCGCCATTCGCGCCAATAACTCCGTAACAGTTGTTACCAGTAAATTTAATATTGACCTCGTCAAAGAGAACTCTTTTACCGTAGGCGAGTGAGATGTTTTGTGCAGCAATCATAATCTGTAATTTTCAGGCCGCAAAGGTAGATATATGATTACCAAAAAGCAATTTCCATTCAAGCCCTAAAATGAATATATTTCAAGTAGCATGAGTACAAAAGAAATAATTGTAATTGGCGCAGGTGCTTGGGGTGGATGGTCTGCCTATAT
>Ga0209223_10001164_pt1 | contig 29025 bp, 29 predicted proteins | sample COG_06_FD_184750 | JGI IMG/M metagenome (GOLD analysis project Ga0209223, IMG submission 184750) | Pelagic Microbial community sample from North Sea - COGITO 998_met_06 (SPAdes) (version 2) | ecosystem: Environmental > Aquatic > Marine > Neritic zone/Coastal water | place: Helgoland, sampling...
AAGTTTTAAAAAACTTTGATAAATTCTTGCAAATTCACCAAAGTGAAAAATGCATTGTATTTTTTTCCTAACACTAAATAGCTTTTTTGAAATATTTTTCGTATGAGATAATACATACTTGATTCTTTTATTTTTTATATGATTTCTTTTATATCCAGAAGAGTAATTATCAATACTTATAATATTTAGTTTGGTTTTTTCTAATAATAATTCAATTAGATTTGTACCAACAAAACCAGCACCACCAGTCACAACAATTATATTTTTCACTTATTTTCTTTTAAAAAAGATTTGTATGTAATATCAAAACCACCATTTAAAGATGTTTTTGCTATCCATCCATATTTTTTTGCTCTACTTACATCTAATATTTTTTTATATACTCCATCTGGTTTCGATTTGATAAATTTAATTTTAATATTTAAATTTAGTTTTTTTAAAATAAATTTAACATAATTTAATATTGTCATATCTTTTCCTGAACCTATATTTATCAATGAATGTTTAGTTTTTTTTTTCATAAAATAAACACACGCATCAGCTATATCATCAACAAAAATCATCTCTCTATAAACTTTTCCTGACCCCCAGACTTCTATACTTTTTTTATTCTTAATTTTACAGATGTGAGCTTTATGTATTAACGCTGGAAAAAAATGTGAAGTCATTAAATTATAATTATCGTTAGGTCCATAAGTGTTAGTTGGCATCAAACATTTGTAATTAGTTTTGTATTGTTTGTTGTATGCCTCACACATTTTTATGCCAGCTATCTTAGCTACTGCATATGGCATGTTTGTCTCCTCCAATTTGCCACTCAATAAATATTCTTCTTTGAGGGGTTGTTTTGCAAATTTAGGATAAATACAACTAGAGCCTAAAAAAGTTAAATTCTTAATATTATTAAGATAACTTGAGTGAATAAGATTATTTTGAATTTGGAGATTTTCATAAATAAATTCAGCACCAAATTCATTATTTGCATTTATACCACCAACTTTAGCTGCTGCTATTATTACGATCTTAGGTTTATTTTTTTTTAAATAATTAAATACTGCTTTTTGATCTAGTAAATTTAATTTTTTTCTATTCGCTGTTAAAATATTTTTATAACCTTTAGCTTTTAGCTTTTTTACAATGGCAGATCCTACCAAACCGTTATGTCCTGCAACAAAAATTTTCATAAACTATTTTTTAAAAGATTAAACAATTTTATATTGTTTAATTTTTACTTCATTTCCTCATTGATCATTTCTATAATCAATTTCTTTAAATCAGTTTTAGGCTTCCATTTTAACTTTTTAAAAGCCTTTTTAGAGTCTCCTAATAAAGTATTTACTTCAAGTGGTCTATAATAAGCTTTATCGCATGCCACAATAACTTTTTTATTTATGTCATAAGCTTTTTCATTAATTCCGCTTCCTCTCCAATTAATTTTTATGTTTAGTAATTTAGCTGCCATATCGACAAAATTTTTAACTGATACTTGTTTTCCAGTTGATATAACAAAATCATCAGGAGTTTTTTGTTGAAGCATTAACCACATAGCCTCTACATATTCTCTTGCATGTCCCCAATCTCTTTTTGCATTTAAATTACCTAGAAAAAGTGTCTTTTGCTTTCCTTTTTTAATATTGCATAGCCCTTGTACTATTTTTTGAGTAACAAAAGTTTCTCCTCGTCTTGGACTTTCATGATTAAATAATATTCCATTCACTGCAAACATTCCATATGCTTCTCTATAATTAATTGTTATCCAGTGGGCATATAATTTTGCAACTCCATAAGGGCTAGCTGGATGAAAAGCAGTTTTTTCAGTTTGGGGAATTTTTTCTGTTCTTCCATAAAGTTCTGAAGTTCCTGCTTGATAAAATTTTGTTCTTTTAGTAAAATTATTAAATCTAATTGCTTCTAAAATTCTTAATACGCCTAACGCATCAGCATTAGCAGTATATTCTGGAGACTCAAAAGAAACAGCTACGTGTGATTGTGCAGCCAAATTATAAATTTCATCAGGTTTTACTTGTTTAATAATTCTAGTTACAGAAAGTGAGTCCGTTATGTCTCCATAATGTAAAATAAATCGTCTATTTTTAACATGTGGGTCCTGATAAATATGATCAATTCTTCCTGTATTTATTGATGATGATCTACGCTTTACCCCATGGACTATGTAATTTTTCTTTAATAAATATTCTGCAAGATAAGATCCATCCTGACCAGTGATACCAAAAATTAATGCTATTTTTTTCATTTAAAAAATAATCTTATCATTTCTGTTAATATTAAGAAACCATCTTTAATTGGATTTACTTTTTTTTTTCCACCAATTCTCACTCTTTCAAAACTGGGTATGCACTCATATTCAAATTTTAATCTTTTTGCTTTAATCGGTAACTCAACACATATTCTAAAATCATGTCTAGATAGTTTCATTTTTTTAAATGATTTAGTTTTTCCTAAAATATAAGTAAATAAAATATCTGATATATTCAGTTTAAAAAACAAGTTCCCAAACAGTGTAAAAAAAAAATTACCAACTGATGTAACTATATCGTCGTCTTCACTACCGCCACCTGGTTTTTGGTACCTTGAAGTAAAAATTAAATCTTTTTTTTCACAAATTTTTAACATTCTTTTTAAATATTTTGGGTTCATTGAACCATCTGCATTAATTATACAGCAATATTTTGTTTTTGTAGCTTTAATACCTTCGATTAAAGCATTGCCATATCCATTTCTTTTTTGTTTTACTATTTGAATATTCTTAATTTTCTTAATTTTATCAAAAGTAGCTATATCCTCTTTTTGCATAACTATCATTTTTTTACACTTATAATTTTTCAATTCTTTTAGAAAAATTGGAAGAGACTCTACTTCTTTTTTTGTAGGTATTATTAATGTTAAATTTTTCATTTATTTTTAATATTTTGTGTTCTTATAAATATATTCAAAAGTTTTTCTATAAAACATTTTAGTTTTAAATACTTTTTTAAATCCATTATTCACTAAAAAATTATGAACTTGTCTAAAGGTATAATCTTTACTCAACATATTGTGAAAATGATGCTCAAAATAAATATATTTAATTAAATCTATATTATTTTTTAAACTTTTAATAACATTGAAATCATATCCTTCAGTATCAATTTTTAATATTTCCACATTTTTTATTTTTTTTTCTTCCAAAAATTTACCTAAAGCTTTTATATTTATTTTTGTGGTAAAAAATAAATCTTGTTTTTTTTTAAAAAATCTTAACAAGTTTTTTTTTCTTTTATAATAATTTGATTTATAATTAATGTTAACTAGGGTTGAAGATTGAGACTCGACAGATTCATTAAAATTAAATATTCCTTCAGTTTCTCCTATACCATAGTTATAAATTCTTAAATTTGTATTTTTTATATTTTTAGTTTTTTTTTCTAAAACCTTAAAATTTGTGTAACTTGGCTCAAATGCATAGATGTTATGAATATTAAACTTTGTATTAAAAAGTTTTATTGTTTCTCCATGGTGAGCCCCAACATCAATTAGATTAATAATATCACTTGTTATTTTTTTTTTAAAAAAATTAATTACTTCTTTTTTTTTAAAATAATCAAAAAATGATAAGATCTTTAATATAAATTTTATATACATAAAAAAAATTAAAGAATGATATACAATAGAATTATCAATGCGTAAAAAAAAAATGCAACTTATTTCAGTTATAATGCCATATTATCAGAAGATTAAATCTGTCAATAGGGCAATTAAATCAATTGTAAACCAAACATATAAAAAATTTGAGCTTATAATCATATACGATGATGAGGCTCTTGAAGACTATCATAAAATAAAAAGTTTTATAAGAAATAATAAAAAAATTAAATTAATAAAAAATAAAAAAAATTTTGGTGCTGGAATATCTAGAAATATTGGTATTAAAAATTCTAATGGAAATATAATAACATTTATTGACTCAGATGATACTTGGCATCCTCAAAAATTAAAAAAGCAATTAAATTTTTTAAATGAAAACAATTATGATTTTATTTTTTGTGGATATAAAAAAATATTAAAAAAAAAATTTATAAAAGTTGCAATTAAGTCTAGATATTTAAATTATAACGATTTGTTGAAATCTTGTGAAATTGGTCTCTCTACTGTAATGATTAGAAAAAAAATAATTAATAATAAATTGTTCACCAATTTGAAAACTCAAGAAGATTTAGCCGCATGGTTAAAAATAACAAAAAAACATAAAGCTTTTTATTTAAATGAAATGCTAGTTAAGTGGTATGAAACAGAAAACTCTTTATCTTCAAATTCTATTCAAAAAATCTGTGATGCATTTAAAGTTTTTTATTTTTATCAAAAATTTTCTTTAATTAAATCTTTTTATTACCTTGTGTTATTATCTACCAATTCAATTAAAAGAAAATTTTAGTACTGATGTTTAATGAATTAAATAAATTGAGAAAAAACAATCTAAATAATTTTTGTTCAATAATAATAATTTCTTTTTTTCCATTATTTTTTTTATTCTCATCTTTATTAACAAATTTGTTTACAATTATATTAATTTTTCTTTTTTTAAGTGAAGTTAAATTAAAGCCAAAAAATTTTATAAAAGATAAAATTTTATTTTTATTAATTTTATTTTGGTTTTTTATTTTGATTAGTCTTTTTACCTCAATTCATTTTGAAAATTCTATTTCACGTAGTGTAGGTTTTCTTCGTTTTATATTTTTTTCTTATGCCTTAGCTTACTATTTTAAACTTGATAATTTTAAATATTTCAAAATCATAATCTTAATTTGGTTTTATATTTTTCTTATTACATCAATAGATCTATTGATAGAGTATATTTTTGGATATGATTTACTTGGAAATTCATCTTATATGCCTGGAAGATTATCTGGTTTTCTTGGTGAAGAACTAAAAATAGGTAACTACTATCTTGGTTTCTATTTTTTAATTTTAGCTTTCTCACTACAATTTTTTAAAAATCAATTTCTAGGTTTTTTTATTATTATTTTTTTTTCACTGATTGCATTTCTTATTGGAGAAAGATCTAACTTTATAAAAATTATATTAGGTTTATTAATTTACTTAATATTTTATGAAAAAATAATCACAAAATATAAAATAATACTTTTTGGACTAATGATTTCTTGTGCATTGATTTTTATCAATTTTAACGATGATTTTAAAACTAGATATAAAACACAAATTTATAATCCACTTAAAACGGAGGGAATTTATAATTATATAAAAGGAATTCCATATGGTGCTCATTTTTCTACTGCTTATGAAATTTTTAAAGAAAATCCATTTAGTGGGATTGGTTTAAAAAACTTTTATTTTGAATGTGGAAAAGATAAGTATATTGATAAAGAATTTGTTTTCAATCACGCAAGGTGCTCAACTCACCCTCACCAATTTCATTTAGAAATACTATCTCATATTGGAATTTTTGGTTATTTAATTTTTATATATTTATTTATTCATTTAATTTACTTTGGTTTTAAAAATTTTTTAAAAAATAAAGATCCTTATTTGTTAGCTTCATTAATCTTTATTATTGTTTCGATTTTTACTCCAGTTCCAACTGGAAGTTTTTTTACAACTTTTGGAGCAACTATTTTTTGGCTTAACTTTGGATTAGTTTTAGCTTTTTCTTCAAAACAAAGTAAATTAAAATATATACAGTAATATTTAGAATAATTAAGGCTAACATAATATTTGTTTTGTCATTATAATTTAAAGAAAACATTAATATAAATAAATTATATAAATTAATAGTCGATGCGGCTAAAAAATGATTAAGATTATTAGATTTTAATTTTAAATTATTGCTAATTATTCTTAATATCATTTGATGAAGATGCATAGTATCTGGCTCATAGGAATAAAAATTAAGCATAAGTCTTCTTGTCATCGAAAATAAAAGCTCAAAACAAGGATACCAAATTAATAAAATTATAAAATATGGTGATATAAAATTATTTTCATTGGATAGTTCAATTAAAATTAATCCTACAAATAATGATAAAATATATGCGCCGGAGTCACCAAGAATTATTTGGCCAAATACATTGAATAATAAAATTATCATCAACAATAAAAATAAATTAATAACAAAATTTTGATCTATGTTTACATCTTTAAAAAAAAATAAAATTAAACCTAAAATAATAATATAATAATTGATTAATAAAGTGTTAATTCCATCCACAAAATTTCCACCATTAATTAATATTGCTAAGCAAAAAACCGTAAAAGAGTAATTAATAAAATCATTTTCAAACAAGAGGTCTATAATTTCAATTCTTGTACTAGGGATCTTAATATCTAAAATATAAACAAAAATTATTAAAAATAAGATTTGAACTAACAATCTTAACTTTGGATTATTGAATAGTTTAAAGTCAGCAAATAAACCTACAATAAATATAGATATAAAAAATAATCCATACAAATAATCTTTTTGTTCAACAAAATCATATATCAAAAGTAGAGCTATAAAAATTCCTCCAACAAAATAATTTTTCTGATTTGATGCAAATTTTTTATGATCATGATCCTTTTCATCTAAAAAAAAATTAAATTTTTTACATATGAAATGTGCAATAAGTATAAAAATAAAAAAGATGATTGAATTGGTTATCATTATAAAAGTAATTTTCTGAAATGTTTAAATATATATATATTATTTTTAAAATTTAGGTAAGTTATTGACATGCTTTTTTCAATAATAATAAATACTCACAACCAATACAGTCAGATTGATAGATGTATTAAAAGTTGTTTAAATCAAGAATATATTGAAGATTATGAGGTTATAATTAGTGATACTTCCGATAAAAAAACAATTAATAAATATTCAAAAAAAAACGTAAAAATTAAAATAGTTGAGTCTGATAGCTTTTCTAACTTTCCATGCGTTGATCAAATGTTATCTATAAAAAATGTATTAGGTTTTGCTACAGGAAGAATAATATGTTTATTAGATGGTGATGATTTCTTTAGCCCCACAAAACTAAATTTTTTAAATGAAAATTTTTCTCAAAATGAAATGTTTTTAAATCAAGACAACTTAATTGGATTTAATGAACAAACACAAAAAAAATTTATAATTAATAAAAAAAAAATATATAAAAATAATTTTATTTTTAATAAATTATCTAATAGTTGGCCAAAAATATTAGGCACGAGTGCAATTACAACAAATAAAAAAATATTAGATAATTTTTTTTCTATCGTAAATCCCTCTGACTGGAATTTCTTGGCTATTGATGCGCTATTATCAATTTATTTTGATAATATTAAACCAATTACCTTCATGGGAGATCAATTAACTTATAAAAGTTTTCACCATCTAAATTTAGATGGTACTTACTCAAATAAATTCTCAAAAAATTATTGGACAAGAAGATTTCAACAACACAAATTTTATCAATTTATCCACAAGAAAAAATATATAAACATCGACAGCTTGATATCAAAATTTTTATCACATTAATAAATTTTTTAAAGTCAAATAGTGATTAAAGATTGTATATTTTTTTGAATTGATTTTAGCTAAAAATTTTTTTTTATAAATTTGTTCAGGGTCATCTGCTATTAATTCATTAAATGATTTTATCAATGAGTTCAGATTATCATTTTCAAATAAATAACCTGCTTTATTATTCATTAAAAACTCTTTTGGACCATTTTTACAATCGCTTGATAAAACAATTTTGTTGCAAAATGCGGCCTCGACCATTACTGCGCCTGGATCTTCCCACAAAGATGGTGAAATTACAGCCCTAGAAAGCTTAATATATGGATATATATTTTTTTTGAAACCTAGCAAAAAAACTCTATCCTGTAGCTTCAATCTTAGTATTTTTTCTTTTAAAAAATTTTCTTCTTCACCTTCTCCTAGAATATAAAGATTATAATACTTATTCATTTTTTTATAATGTGAAAATAAATCAATTAACAATGTATGATTTTTTTGTTTAGTCAATCTACCAATACTTAAAAAATATCTTTTTTTTAAATTTTTTTCTTTAGTGTTTAAATCTCTTTTTTTTTTAAATATTGTGGAAACATTAATTATAGGATCATGAAGAACAACAATTTTTTTTTCATCAAAAATTTTTGTATTTTTAATATAATCCATTGTTTCGTAAGATGGGCATGTCACTAATGTAATTTTTTTACTTATTATTTTCCATAAAAATTTTCTAAAAAAATTTAACCTAGGTAATCCTGAAATTCTTAAAATAAATTTTGTTTCAAAATTAAAAAAAAATAATAATGTTAAGGGTATGAATGTTAATAAGTGAACTATTAGATAATCTGGTTTTTCTTCTTTTAATAATTTTAGCAAGGGGTATATGCTTGAAAAAAAAATTCGAATTGATAAATATCTTGATTTAAGAAATCCAGAAATTGGCAAATTTATTTTTAAATTACTAATTCTTAAATATTCAATTTTTTTTTTAGATAATTCCTTTTTTTTGGTGTCCCATTCACCAAATACATCTAAAATATATGATCTAAATGAAATTTTGTCATATTTAATTAATGAATATGCCGAGTTTACCACATTTCTTATTGTTGCTACATTTGATAAATAAGGTGACCAGTAAAATATTTTTTTCATTAATAACAGCAAATAATTTTTTAAAAATTTATTTTAATAATTATTAGTTATAAAATAAAAATATTATATCTTAACAAATGAAAAAAAAAATAAAACTAATATTTTTTCACCCTTATTCATATTTAGGCGGTGCAGACAATTCCTTGCTAAGGCTCATTAAAAAATTAGACTTAAACAAATTTTCAATTACATTTGTATCACTTAATAATAGTTACTTAAAAAAACATTTGAGTAAAAAAATAAGCTTCAAAAGTTTAAAGGTTTCTAGATCTATTTTTGCCATTCCTCAATTGAAAAAAATAATACTTTCAACTAATAATACAAAATTCGAAAAAGTTATACTCATTTCTAATCAAAATTTTGCCAACATAATTTCCTATTTTGCAACTATTAACATCAGCTATATTAAAAGAGTTTTTATAGATCGCAATCATATAGATGAACTTAATTTTTCAAAAAATTTAAAAGAAAAATTTAAAAAAAGTATTATTAAATTTTTGATGAAAATTATATACCCAAAAGCTGATATGGTGATTGGAGTTAGTAAAAAGCTTAGTCGAGACTTGCAGTTTTTTGTCAAAACTAATGTTAAAACTATCTATAGCCCTTCTTTTGATGTTGACATAATTAAAAAATCTAAAAAAAAATTAAAATTAAGAAATAATTTTAAATATATTGTTAATGTTTCTAGATTTTCAAAAAGAAAAGATCACAAAACTACTTTAATGGCGTTTAATATTGTTTTACGAAAAATTAATAAAATAAAACTTATTTTAATAGGTTATGGACCAGAACATAAAAATATTATTTCATTATCCAAAAAATTAAATATTTATGATAATGTTATAATGATTAATAAAACAGATAACCCTTTTTCTTACATTAGAAGATCAAAACTTTTAATATTAACTTCTTTATATGAAGGATTTCCAAATATATTAGTAGAGTCATTGACAATTGGAACTCCAGTCATAAGTACCAACATGAATTCTGGTGCATCAGAAATATTGCTTAATGGCAAAGGCGGTGATCTTGTGAAATTAGGTGATTATAGAGATTTATCAAAAAAAATTATATCTTTTTTCGATTCCCCAAAAAAACTCCTTAAAAAAACAGATTTTGCAAAAAAAAAATTGCATCGATTTAACACAATTTCACATTCTAAAATTTATTCAGAAATTTTTAATAAAATATAATGGAACAATCAAAAAAAAAAATTACAATTATTACAGTTGTTAAAAATTCAGAAGCTACTATTGAAAGATGTATAAAAAGTGTACTTAGTCAAAATTACAAAAATATTGAATATATAATTATTGATGGAAATTCATCAGATGGAACAAAAGAAATAATTAATAAATACAGAGATCAAATAAGTAAAATAATAATTGGTGATGATGGTGGAATATGGGAAGCTATGAACAAAGGTATTAATTTAGCCAGTGGAGAAATTTTAGGTTTTTTAAACTCAGACGATTATTATTATGAAAAAACAACTGAAATAGTTAATAATTATTTTTCAAATAATAATATTGATTTTTTATTTGGATCTGTAGAAAAATATAAACTTATGCATGGTTATAGTCCATGGAAAGTCCGTTGGAGTTTTGGTTTTTATACTTCTCATTCGGTAGGTTTTTTCATTAAGACTAAAAAACATTTAGATGTTGGACTTTATAACAGCAGATATTTAAGCGCAGATTTAGATTTTTTTTACAAAATGATTATTAAATATAAAATGCAAGGAATGAGTTCAAAAAAAAATGAGGTATTTGGTAAGTTTCAAAAAGGAGGATTTTCCTCAAAAATTAGATACCTAGATCATTTATTAGATTTAAACAAAATTAGAATTGATAATAATCAAAATGCTTTGCTCGTGTATTTGTTATTTATTATAAAAATAATAAAAAAGCCCATAAAATTTTTAAATTCATTATTTAAATAGATTAATCAATTTTATCACAATCCTTTATATCTTTTTTTAAATTCTAAGAAGCTAAAGTGATTTTGATCTCGCTCAGATATAATTGGTTTTTTTGTTTTCCATTTTATTTTCAAATGTTTATCATTAAATGGAATTCCAGACTCATTCTTTGCATCTCTATAATTATCTAAATGATAAATTATTGAGGTTTTTTTTGACAAGCATTCATACCCATGTGCATAATGATTTGGAATAAAAACTGTGTCGCCCTCATTTAATACAAAATAATAAATTTTACCGAATTCCCTAGAATTTTTTTTTAAATTTACTGCAACGTCTAAAATTTTTCCTGAAATAACTGATATTATCTTTGTTTGCTTGTTTCTTAATTGAAAATGCATTCCTCTAATTACATTTTTTTTAGAATTTGCTAATGCAGTAAATTTAGATTTTATTTTAATTTCTTTTTCTAGAAATAATTCTTGAAAAAACCCTCTTTTGTCAAAAAATTTTTTTTTTTTTATTAAGTAAGGTTTTGAAATTTTATTCATATTATCTTTTTATTTTAAAAAATTGATTAATTTTTTTTGATATATAGTCTATTTCTATTTTGGTATGTTCTTCAGAAATCGGTAAACTTAATATTTTATTTCCTAAATTTTTTGCATTTATTAATTTGCCATTAGGAAAACATTTCAATTCATTAAGCATGTAAGGATAGTGTATCATTGTTTCTACTTTATTTTTTGATAAATATGCTTTTAACTCATTCCTTTTTTTTGTTTTAATAACAAATTGATGGAATACAGATTTATTTTTCTTTTCTAGTTTGAATAAATCAATTTCAGTAATTTTTTTCAATCTTTCAAAATATATTTTGGCTAAATAATTTCTTTTTTTAATTACATTATCATAATCTTTTAATTTAATATTTAAAACCGCAGCTTGAATGCTATCAAGTCTAGAATTTCTTCCTGAAAAATGATGATCATATTTTTTTAAAGCTCCATGATTCCTATCTCTAAAACAATATTCAGAAATTTTTTTAGAATTTGTTATTATTGCACCTCCATCTCCAAATGCACCTAGGTTTTTTCCTGGAAAAAAACTAAATGTTCCAATATCTCCAAAAGTTCCTACATGCTTATTTTTAATTTTAGTTCCATGTGCTTGTGCACAATCTTCTATTAACTTAATATTTTTATTTTTAATAATTTGCTTAATTTTGTTCATTCTTGCAGGATTGCCATATAGGTGGACAACTATAATTGCCGATGTGTTTTTATTGATTTTTTTTTCAAGATCTTTTAAATCAACTGTATAATTATCTAAAGATATATCACAAAAGACTAATTTATATCCATTGTTTACAACTGCTTCTGCTGTAGATATCCATGTATTTACTGGAACTATTATTTCGCTTCCTTTTTTTAAATCTAGTGAATTTACTGCAATTTCTAAAGCATCTGTACCATTGGCTACACTTATGCAAAATTTTGAACCAGTGTAGTTTTTAAAACTATTCTCAAAATTTTTTACTTCTGGGCCTCCAATAAAATTGGAATTAACTATAAGATTTTTAATTTTTGAAAAAATTTTTTTTTTATTTGGTGCCAACTTATATAAATTTGTGAATTTAATTTTCATAGTAAAAAATGTTATACATACTAAGTATATTTATATGATTATTTGATAATTCTAATAATACAACTAAAAAATGTTTTAATATTGCATACATTAGTTTATATTTTAAATATAAATCAAAATAATTTACCTTGAATAAATTAAAAAAAAAAATTTTAGTTACTGGAAAAACAAGTAGATTTTGTAGGTATTTAAAGCAAAATCTTAATACTGATAATATTTTTTATTCATCAAAAAAAGAGTTCAACATATTAAACGTCCAAAATATGGAAAATTATGTAAAAAGAAAAAAGATAAATTATATTATTCATACAGCCGGTTTATCACGACCTATGTCTATTCATGACAATCGAATTTCAGAAAGTATTACTTTAAATATAATTGGGACTGCAAATTTAGTAAAAGTATGTGAAAAATATAATGTAAAACTAATATATTTTTCCACTAATTACGTTTATCCTGGAACAAAAGGAAATTATAAAGAAAGTTCTGCACTTAATCCTATTAATAATTATGCATGGTCAAAGCTAGGGGGTGAAGCCTCTGTTCAAATGTATAAGAATTCATTGATATTAAGAATGTCAATGACTGATTATCCTTTTGTACATAAAAAAGCCATATCTGGGGCTGTTTCGAGTTTTATATTTAACTATAATGTAGCTAAAATTGTACCGCATCTTTTAAACCATAAAGGGGTAATTAATATTGGGGGCAAGACTAGGGATATTTTAAGTTTTGCAAAAAAATTTTCTAATAAAAAAATAGGAAAAATAAATTTTAAGAAAGTAAAAAATTTTCCAAGAAATAGCTCATTAAATATTAATAAGTTATATGTAATTTTAAAAAATAAACCAAAACTTAAAAAATTAATTGAATAATCTGGCCTTTTTACTATTTTCAATTAAATAAATAGAGCATAGCAAAATCATAGAATGGACTGGAGCGAAATATCTATCAGATGCAGTATTGGCCATAAAATATTCTTGTTGTACATTATGTGTAGATCCCTCAGACATAATCATGATAATACTTAAAATAACTGAATAGTTGATTATTGAAAGATAACAGAATAAAAATTCTTTTCTTAAAATTAATTTATCACAATTAATTTTATACATATTTACACTTATATATTTTGCAAAAATAAAAACAAATACAATTAATACAATCATCATTTGTTTGTTAATTAAAATCTTTCCAACTAAATGTAAAATAAATTTAAAATCTAATAAATTTGATAAAAATCTTTCTCCGCCACTTAACATTTGACCCGCAGAAGAAGTATCTATCTTAGTATTAGAATATAATAGCCAAAGCAAGATTGGTATGAAGGCAATTATGACTATTGGGATTAAAACTTTTAAATTAGATATTTTATCTCTATATGTAAAAAAAAATGATGCTAATATAGTTAATGCTATAACAGAACCTTCAAATTTTATTAGTGTTAGAAAGATTATATTAAATAATATTATGATTAAGTGTCCAAAAGAGGGATTATTTTCTTTTTTTATGTTAAAGAAATTTTTTAATAGTTCTATAAGTAAAATAGAGTAAAGAGCTAATATTGCATCTACTTCTCCATTTATTATTCTTTTTTCGTAAATAAATAAGATCAATATTAGTAGAACTAGTTTACTTAAAAATTTTTTACTTATTTTAGACAAAATTATTAAAGGAGGAAGAGCTAATATTAGAGTAGAAAACTTGGGAAATATCTCATTCCAACCATTAATTATAGTTGCTAATGTAGCAGATAAAACAGGAACAAAAATTGGATAATCTATATGATTATAATAAGGACTATATGAAAAATAATTACCCAGACTTGACTCAAAAAAAATAATTTTTGCATTAAATAGCCAAATAGATCTTGCATCCCAATCTGCTACTGGACTTGATAGAGAAATTAAGCAAAATAAAATAAAAATTGATATAATTAACTTATTCTCTTTAAAATTTTTAATTATTGTAAATAAGAAAACTAAAATTATTAATATTGAGAAAAATAAAAAAAACAACTTCTCTTTAAAACAAAAATAAATAAAATAATTTGAGAATATAAATAAAAAATATATGTTTAAATTATTTATAGTTGATAGTTTAAATACATTCATAAAGATAAATTTGGTTTAATTGGTCTTTTTTTTTACAATTTAAATTGTTTGTGTCTGAAATTACAAATTTACTATCTTTGCTGTACTTTGAGGGATAAGAGCCCTCTATAACTCTTTGAAAAATTTTTTGGTGGATTTTTGATTGTTTATGCACATTATCCGTCAATAATTCATTGGATATTCTAAATTCACTCAAATTATTCTTTTTAATTAAAGAAATTATATCTAAAATTTTTTTATTTTTAATACCGTTTTTAATTCCAATTTCATTTTGATAAAATTTAAACAGATAATGAAATGAAAAAGAATTTCTATGAGAAATTAAAGTAATTTGTACTAAAATTATTATAGATATGAAAATAATAAATCTAAATTTTAAAATTTTCATTAAATTATTTTGTTTTGTTAAAAGTTTGTCTTAAAAGATCCATTAAAAAACCAAAAAAAATAGAGATGAAAGTAATCAAAATTGATAGACATGCTAAAATAAGAATGGCTGTTGATTTTTTTATCAAAAATAAAACACCTAAAAGAAAGCTGATTAAAAAGAAAAATGAAGATATTAAAAGTGTTAATTTTAGAGGATTATAATAAATTATAGCTTCAACAATATATTGCAAAGTTCTCAGAGAATCTCTAAAAATTTTCACATGACTTTTACCAGCTCTGACATGATATTTAATAGGATGATATCTTACAAATTTACCTGTTAAAAAATAGGCAAGTGTTAGAGAGGTTGAAAAACTAAATGTATTGCAAAGCTGGGGTAAAAAAGAATTAATTGTTTTTTTTGAAAAAATTCTCATACCGGAATTTATATCTATAATTTTTGTTCCTGTTGTCCACTCAACTAAGAATTTAAGGATTTTTCGCATGAAAAACTTTATAAGCGATCCGTCATAAACCTTACCTTTTCTTGCTCCTATTACCATATCTAAACATAATGAATTTTTTGCGCTATTAAAATATATCTCAATAAGTTCCTTCATATGTTCAGCTGGATATGTTCCATCAGGATCAGTCATAATTATAGTATCGTATTTTGCATATTTAATTCCAGATTTTAAAGCTGCTCCATATCCAAGATTTTGTGGATGAGAAATAAGTTTAGCTTGCGTTTCTTTTATTTTGTCAACGCTTTTATCCGTTGATCCATCATTGACAACTATTATTTCATATTCAAATTTTAGCTTATTGAGGTTAATATTAACTGCTTCTATATAATCCTTGATGGAGTCTTGCTCATTAAAACATGGAAGTATTATTGAAATCATTTGATAATATTTAAGTTATTATTTTCTATCCACTGACTAAAACAAATTAAGTTAAATATTTTAAAACTCTCATCAAAATTTCTTTCTTGATGATTGTTCCAAATTTTATTTAATTCTTTCTTATTAAAAATATTATACATTTTATTTGTGTTTATCAAATCATAGGCCATATCTCTTATTTTTTTGTTTTCAATTAACCATATTCCTATAGGTGCATTAAAACCACTTTTTTTTTTAGCAAAAACTGTCTTGGGTAATTTGTGTTTAAATGTATCTTTTAATATTTTTTTTCTATTAAACATTTCAAATTTATAATTTACAGGCATCGATGACACATATTCCACTAAATTTCTATCTAAATAAGGTGTTCTCGCTTCTTGTGAGTTAGACATTGTAGCTCTATCTATTTTGTAAAGAATATCATTTGGTAACCATGATTTAAAATCTATATACATGAATCTATCTAAGTAATTCAATTCTGATACTAATTCATTCTGATTTTTAAAATATTGTAAAAAGTCATAATTCATATATTTTTTAAAATCCTCATTAACAAGATTAGTTTTTTCTTTTAATGTAAATATTTCCCTCCATAAAACATGTGAATATAAACTTTGATGTTCCAAAGCAGATAAAAATTTAGATACTCTATAGCCTAAACCAACTTTTGAGAGATTATTGTTTTTGTAAATATTAAAAAATTTTAATAAATTATGAAAATATTTTGCTGGAAATGAAGGAGTAAATCTTTTTATATAATCAGCCATATACGTACTATACCCACAAAACAACTCGTCAGATCCATCTCCGGAAAGAATCATTTTTGAATTTTCTGAAGAAAATTTAGATAGATAATATGTTGGTAAAAATGAAGTATCAGACATTGGTTGATCCATAGCATCAATTATTTTTGGAAAATCGTTTACAAAATTATTTTGCAAAGGTGTATTATGTTTAAATATTTCAATTCCTAAAAAATCAGCTACTTTTTTTGCATCTTTAAACTCATCAAATTTCTTTTCCTCAAAAGAAAAGTTATGCGCTTTCATTTTGTGATTATTAATATTTTTTAATTGTAGAGATATAATGCTAGAGTCAATACCACCAGACAAAAAGGTTCCATTAGATACATCGCTAATCATCCTTAGTTCTACAGATTTTTTTATTAATCCATCTAGTTTATGTTGTGCATCCTTATAACTATCTTTTATTTTATTGTTAAAGTATTTTTCTAGAAACCAATATTTAATTGATTTTACATTTTTGAAATTATTTCTATTTACCACTATATAACTTGCTGGCTCAAGCAAATGTACATTTTTAAAAAATGTTTTATTAGAAATTAGGTAATTTAATGATAGATAAGTATTTAAACTTGAAAAATCTACATGTAGATCTTCTTTTATTTCATTAATAAGAAAAGATTTCATTTCAGAAGAGAAAATAAAACCATATTTTTGTGAAAATTGATAAAATAATGGTTTTTCGCCAAATCGATCTCTTGCAATGAATAATTGTTCTTTATTGTTGTCCCAAATTGCTAAAGCAAACATACCTTCAAATTTATCTAAACAATCTGCACCCCATTTGTTATATGCTTTTAATACAACCTCGGTATCACCATTAGTTTTAAATTTATAACCAGCTGAAACAAGTTCATTTTTTAATTCAAGAAAATTATAAATTTCACCATTAAATATTAAGATATTTTTAGTATTTTGATCAATCATTGGTTGTTGAGAATTTTCTAAATCTATTATTGATAATCTTGTATGACCAAAACTTACATGATTATTTAAAAAGTATGCCTCATCGTCCGGACCTCTGTGTGTCAATTTCTTTGTCATTGATTTGACAATGCTTTGATTAGGTTTGTCACCAAAGTTACAAATTCCTGCTATTCCACACATATAAAAAATATTATAAATTTAAATTTTCTAGTTTCAAAATAATTAAAACTTTTTTTCTCTCCAAGTGATTGGAACTAGTTCGCTATCAATCTCTATTTTGTAATTATATTTAAATTTTTTTGGACCTTCCATTTTTACAAAATCTACTACTTTTTGTATTGAGTCTTTTAATTCTACTGATGTTTTGTATCCTAGTAATTTTCTAGCTTTTTCTGAGCTGCAATTAGCATGTTTGACTTCATTAGGTCTGTCTAAATGATATTCTGCAGGCAAATTAAACTGTAATTTATTGCTCAATATTTTGTATAAATCATTAATTGTTATAAAGTTTTCGTCTGGACCAATATTTAAAATTTGTTTATTAATATTCTGATCCAATAAAAGCTTATCTAGACAAAATATACAATCATCTATGTCAGAAAAGGATCTTTTTTGCTCACCATCCCCATAAATAATAGGTTTACGATTTTGAAGCATAAGGTTTGTCATTATTGAGACTACATTTCTAAAAGGATCATCATACTTTTGTTTTGGTCCAATTATATTATGAGGCACTGCTATATTGTACTGAACGTTATTGGTTTCACATAAGTTAATTAGTAGTTTTTCAGCTGCTAGTTTTGATATCCCATAGGGGTCGACGGGGTTAGGTCTATCTTCTTCATGAAAAGGATTTTTGATATCTCCATATCTGGCCATTGATGAGCAATAAACAATTCTTTTAACCTTATTTTTAATTGCCGCTGTAAAAACTGATGTTGAGCCAGAAACATTATTTTTAACAAACAAATGTGGGGAAAAATTTGATAATCCCTCGTGAGCTAAAGCTGCAGTATGTAGAACAACATCAACACCTTTTAAGATGCTCGTCATTTTATCAAGATTTTCGCAATCTACCTTATAAAATTTAACTCTTTTATCCAGATAGTCTAAATTACCACCTATTAAAGTGTCACATCCAGAAACATTAAAATTTTTTTTTAAATAGTAATCCGCAATGTTTGATCCTAGAAATCCAGCAACACCCGTTATAAAAATGTGCATATCAATTTAGGGTATTATAATATTTAGACAAAAAATCAAGTAATTCTAATTACAAGATAAAATCAAATTTTGGGTCTATAGTATGATTTTTTCCCAATTATTGAATTAATAAGTCCTAATAGACCGTAATAAATTAATATAATATTTTTTTTTTTTCCAAATAAGAGAAAGTAAATTATTTTTGTTAAATTTATTGTTAATTCTTTTATAAAAAAAGCTAATGTAAAAATCATTCCATAATATTTTTTATAAAAATATATTTGACTCCAGCTATAATGCCATTTACTGCTCTTATCCATTTCAAATTTCATAGATGATTTAGCTGAGCTACCTTTTAAATGTTTAAAATAAAGTTTTTTTTCAATACATATTCTATAACCTAGGTTTGAGATTTTCCTAAATAAATCAATTTCTTCAAAATTCAAAAAATATTTTTCATCAAAAAGATTAGCTTTTAATAAAATTTTTTTTCTTGCTAAAAACATACTTCCAATAAAATAATCCACATCAATAAGGCTGTTTGAATTATTATATTTTTCTTTAACTTTAGAAGATTTATTAAAGTAAAAATGTTTACTAATTTTATTTTTATCATCTTTTGACTGGCAAGAAATAGCTGCAATTTTTTTATCTTCTTTTATTATTTTATGTAGTTTTTTAATTACTTGAGAACTTACTAAAGCATCGGGATTTAGTATCATCACAAATTCAGTTTTGGCATATTTAATACCTATATTATTAGCTCTTCCATAACCAATATTATCACCAGTTAGTATGCACTGAACATTTTTTCTATTTTTTTCAATTGTTTTTTTAAATTTTTTTCTACCTGAATTCTCTATTAATAAAATTTTCACATTTTTTGGAAACTTTTGTATTAAATTCAAAACATGATTGTCACTGTTAAATGTAACTATTATTATTGTTAGTTCTTTATGCATTATTTTTGTTTTAACTTTGACCTACACGCTCAATGGCCTCACAATATTTTGAAAATCTTGTCTTTTGCAAACCATAAATTTCTTCAATGTTGTTATAATTAAGATTATTAGATTTAATCTCAACAACTATATTTTTTTCTGAATACCCTGCTTTCGATTGATAAAATTTATATTGAATTTCACTATCTAGTGTAATCCTTATATCGGCTTTAGAAAAATAATCTCTTTGATATAAAACTTCAACATTAGGAAAACATAAACCATAGTTGTTATCGAAATATCCTTCTTTTAAATATTTCTGAGTATTAATAGTATTTTTGCTTGTTTTATATTTTCCTTCTACAGAATTTACTTTTATTTCAAACAAAAAATTTTTAGAAGTATTTTTTTCTTTTGACTTTGGATAGTTTCTAAGTCTTATTTTTTTTCTGGGAACTAATCCCTCTATCGATTCGTTATATGAACTAAGTTTTTGATTATCAAAATATACAGAATGAATATTTCTTTTTGGGTAAAGTGTTGAAAAAGAATTTCTTGTCAAAAATTTATAAAATTCCTGTAATTTATTTATTTCAAGAATATATTTATTTTCTATTCTAAAGCTCATGATTTTTCTTAATTACTATTTTGGAATAATTATCAATTAAATTATCTTTTTCATTATTAAGACAACTAGATTTGTTTACAAATATATACCCTCCATCAAATTCTTGTTTTTTTTTATATGCTGCATAACATTCATTTACTTCAGAAATATCCGATTTGAAAATTTTAGTTTTTGATGAATCTTTTGAGGCTATACCAGTTTTACTTTTGTTAATAATAAGATTATTTACTTCCATAATTGACTGTTCACCAACTGAAATTGCTTTGTCCCCACAATTTATCAATGTGGCATTATTAATTTTATAATTGCCAAATGAAAAGTCTGCACAATCATTCTTTGAATTTGTAATATATATATTCTTAATTATCAAATCTGAAAAATCAGAATCTAGGCCATCTGACATAGAATTATCTATTTTAATATAATCTATAACACCTTTAGACCTAATAAAATTTACAGAGTCTTCACAAATGGAATTTGAAATATCTAAATTAATATTTTCAACACTAGAATCTAAGAATGTAAGACATCCTGTCAAATTGTAGAGTTGACTGAATAAAACATTTTGCTCAAATTTAAAATTTAGCTTAATTGACCAATCTTTAATTTTTACTTTATTAAAAATAATTCTAGTTGTTGAATTATTTACATTTATAATTATTTTTTTTTGGTCTTTTAAAATATCTATTTTAGGATCATTATTATATAAAAATTCTAAATCTTTATTTATTTTTCTTTTTTTAAATTCTGAATTTAAATTATTTTTTCTTTTTAATTTTTCATTGAGATATTCCTTTTTAGACATACTCAAAAAAATATTATAATTATTATTTAACCCTTTTTGTTCAATTAACTTATTTAAAGATTTATTATCGATATTAGAGTATTTACAATTTTCAGCCTTATAATTACAGATCTCAACAAACGATAAATTTTTTTTACTATCATTAAAATTATGAAGAAATATTAAATTTGTATTTGTAAATAAATTCATCTCATCAAAATAATTTAGATATATTGTCTCATTATGTTCAACAAAATTATCTGAAATATTTGCTGATGCCATTAATTGAAGCTTTTTAGAGATGTTATTAATTATAGTGTCAATTTGTTTTTTGGATATAATTTCAAATCCATTGTTATGTAAATTCTTGAGTAGAAGTCCTTTATCAATTTTTTGTAATTTTTTAAATGCTGAATTTGCTCCCTTTCTTGCAATATTAGAAACGGGGGGATAATTATTTAATTTTTGATTTGTCTTTTTATAATTTTTAAAATCTTTAATATTTAAAGCTTTAATTTTTTTAAAATCCTCAAATATATTTTGTAATCTTCCTGTGTAAAAATCATATTTTATATAAGATAGGACGTTAGAATTTCCATCATAATAAATAGGTTCGAATTGAGAAAGAATTGGATCATAATAAAAACGTCTATCATCATAAGATAGGTGGTGAGAGGAACCTGTGGCATACATTAATGCATCAAAAACTCCAATATTTAAGTACTCATTTTTTAACAAGTCTCCTTCATTAAACCTCAAAATTTCATCCGAATAGAATTTATTATTTCTCAACTTGTAAGATTTTAAGAAAAATAAATTATAATTATGCAATGCTTCTAAACTGATGTTAGCTTTAATATAATTAGATTTAATCCATTCTTTATTTGAAATTTTTGTCATTTGTTGTATTTTTGGGTTCTCAAAGTCCTCATTAGACTCCAAAATAGGTCCTTCAACCCTATTATTATTTTCTAGGAATTCCTTCTTTAATGACTCCTGAAATAAATATTCTACCTCTTGATTAAAAAGCTTCACATTTGTTTTGAAAGTCCTCGGGGCAAGAAATTTTAGTTGCCTTAAAATAGTGGTTATAAATATTTCATTATCATATCCTCTAGTTCTTGGTCTTAAAAGAATAAACCTTGTTATTCCATTTATATTTCCTTCATCCAATTTCACCCTAAGACTTGGTATCGGGTTTCCATTTACCAACTCTATATGATCAAATAAATCGCCATGAATTCTAATTTTTGCTTTAAATTTACATAATCCATTATTTTTATAATTTACTAAAATTTCAGATGCATATTTTCTCTTTTTTTTTTTATCAATAAAAGCAAATGAAGTGGATTCGTTACTCATTGATTTAGTGCCAGAAATATATAGTTCACTTATATTTTTAAAAAATTTTCTTTGATCTTGTATATTTATTTCAAAATTTTTTAAAATTTTTTTTTCATTTGGGTTATGATTAAAACATTCAGCAAAAGAATACGATGAAAATATAAAAAAAAATAAAATAATTTTATTCACCATATCTAACAATGATATTTTGAACATCTTTATTTTTTTCTATATCTTTTTTTAATTGATTGATCGCTTCTCTATTTGAAGAAGATAATTTATATATATTTAATTCTTTTGAGTAAGATGAAAAAATTAAATTATTATGTTTTTCTAAAAGCTCTATTTTACTTTTACTTTCTACTTCCATTAAATTTTTTAATTCACCGTCATTAGTTGAAAAAGAATATGCAAATAATTCATTTAAATTTAAAAAATTTTTTACTTTTAATATTAATTTTGTAATTATAAATAAAATTAATATTGTTAATATAAGGAGAAATCCAAATTTATCATTTACACCATAAGTTACTCCAAGGGTTATTAGCGCGAAATAAATAACTAACTCAAGAGGATTTTTTACTGGATTTCTAAATCTAACGATAGATAGTGCTCCTATCATTCCAAGGGATAATGCAAGATTAGAAGAGATCATTTTTGTAATTACGAATGCAACTGGTGGTAATAATAAAAACGTTAAAAAATAATGAATTGTATTTGCCCATTTTTGATTTAATAACAATACACCTATAAACAATAGTAAACCTGAAATTATTGCGTAAGAAAAAGGCAATAATATACCACTATATTTGAGAAATAAACCTAGCATAGCATTGAATTATAAATTATTAATTTTTTAATTATAAGTGATAAATATTATTAAACAAATGAAAAAAATACTAATTTCATCAATTTTTTTTTTAATTATATATATTTGGGGAGTCTCAACAGCACATTTTAATTTATTTCCATATAGCAAAAAAAATCTAATTAAAAAAATATTTAATGTAAATGAAGATTCTATTAAAAAAAGTTCTGAAAAAAAGAATAGAGAGAATATTATTAAGAAGTACCGTTTAAAAGATCCATATTTATTATCATTCAAACCAGCAATAAAAAAATATAATACAAGGGCACAGTTTTGGTCTGACAGAGTATACTACAATCATAAAAATGATGAAAAAATATTAAATTTTCACGTTTTAACTATTCCACGACATCTAAAAAACAATATCTATCTAACTAGTTTACAAGATGTAGAAATTTTTAGACCAACTTGCATGCGAAATAATAATTCGATTTACGATAAATGGAATAAAGTAGATTTTGATATTTTAATTATTGGGGAAAGTTGTATTCACAAAAAAATATTTAAAAAAAAATTTAAAAAAGGTGAAATAAAATTAGATCCTGGTGGAACTGCATCATCTGACCCAATATTAATTAAAGATTTAAAGGATATTGCTCTAATCAAAATTAAAGATAAAAAGTAAACCTTTTAGTTAATTATCTTACAGTAATTATAAGTATATTTATTTATATTTTTTTTTAAATCTAAATTTATTTTTTTTGATAAAATTTGATTTGATGAATTTAATTTAATTAATATGTTAGATAAATATAAAAAGTCTTTTGGTTTAAAAAAAAATGAATTTTTTGGCTTTTGCTCTCTATGAACGCTTATATCTGACAATATAATTTTTTTATTATATGCTTTTGCTTGTTCTACACTACTACTCCACCCCTCAAACAAGGATGGATTAATAACGGCTGTGGAGTAATAAATTAAAGACATTACATCTATAAAGGGTATGAGTCCTAGATAAATATAATTATCATTCAATTTATTTTTTTTAACTAGATTCATCAAATTTTTAAAATTATCTTTATATCTATAATCTTTTCTGTCTCCCGATGAATAAACAATAATTTGTTTCTTACTATTTTTTTTAATGTGATTTAGTGCCTTTATCACAATTTTATGGTTTTTATGGATCCAGTATTGGTTGGGAACGTAAAAAAATTTATCATTTAAGTTGTACTTTTTTTTTAAGTATTCTTTTTTTTTAATTTTTTTTAAACTAGGAACATCAAATATAAAACTATTAATGACTAAATTTTGTTTTTTGATTTTACATATTTTGTTTAAATCTTTTGCTGATGTTTTACTGCTTAAAAGAATTTTATAAGCATGATTTTTATAAATTAAAATATTAATCTTTTTTATTATTCTATAAGTAAACGAAAAAAATTGAGGAAAATATAAAAATTGGAAATCTGGTATCCAAACAATACTTTTTGTGAAACTTTTGTTTCCAGTGGCTATATTTGTGTGTGAAATGTAATTTAATTTGTATTTAATCAATAGTTTTTCCAAAAAAATAGTCTTTCCAAGTAAGATTAATGAAAGTTTGTCTAATATTTTAAAAAAAATATTTTGATCAAAAAATTCTGAATTTTCAATAATTTCTACTTTCTCATTTATTTTAAATTTTGAAATTTTTTTCCTTGAATCAGTAATTAGGATTATTTTAATTCTTTTTTTTAAATTCTCAGTATTTGAGATTAGATTTATCAGGTTTAAAATGACATTTATGCCACCAATCCATGTTTTATTAGAATGAATTAAAAATGCGAGTCTAATCATTTATTAACCATTCCATATACTCATTTAAACCTTTATAAAAATTAATTTTTGGAGACCAATTGAATTTTTTGGTTTTATTAATATTGGCAACAAGAGAAATAGGATTAACTTTAGATCCAAACATATTAAACTTTGGTTTGATATTTATTTTGAGTTTTTTTTGAATATATTTTATTACATCAATAACTTTTATACCTTTTCCACAACCTGCATTAATAACTAAAAAACCTCTAAAACTTTTTGAAACAATATTTTTTATTAAACTAGTAAAATCATCTATATGAATAAAGTCTCTTGTTTCTTTACCTGATCCAAAAAAAATATTTTTTTTTCTTATAATTTTTTTACATACATCATGTATCATTTGTCTTCTTAGACCTTTGCCGTATAACGACCCACCCCTTAAAATTAAAATATCAATTTTATATTTTTTATAGAAACTTTCACAAATGTTTTCTGCTATAACTTTATTAATTGCATAATCTGATATAGGATTTAATTTTTCTTCTTCTTTTATTTTTTTTTTTTTTGTGTTTCCGTAAACAGAAAGGGTTGAAATAAATATTACTTTTGCTTTTTTATTATTTTGGACTAAGTATTCTAAAACTGAATTAATACTTAAAACATTTTTTTCAAAATCTTTAGTCTCAGAAATTGACTTCTTTAAACTAGTGTTAGGAGAAACACCTCCAGCGCAGTGCACCACATAATCAAACTTTGTTTTTTTATACTTAACTAATGTTTTGTAATTTATCGTTGCACATATATTTTTATAGTAACCCCATTCATTGTGATCGTTATTTTTCCATTGACCTCTGCCAATTCCATAGCAAATAAAACCAAGTTTATTTAATTTTTTTGATAAATTTCTTGCTACAAAACCTTCTGATCCAGTTATAAGTATTTTCATTAATCTTAAAGCTTACAATATATCGGATATTTTAAATAATTTATTTATTTCAACATCCACAACTTCCATGTGACCAATATGTTTAGTTCTATCATTGAAATTAATAAAATTTTTTTTTCCATCCTTATTTCTACTTTCTCTAAATTTACTATGAAAGAAATTTTTTTTTAATTTAATGTCAATTTTGTTAAAAAGATTTTCTTTTACAAAGTATGCGTTATTGCCAGCGCTATTAGTTGTAAAAAATTTATAACCTTTTTGTTTTGATAGATACTTCAGGGCCTCTAAAGATGCTCCCCAATAAAGATTGGAATAGTGTTCACTAGTTCTATTAAAATCTTTTTTATAAGGAACGCTAATTTTTTTATCAAACCCAAACGTACTATTATACTCAACAACAACAATTAGTGGATCTATTGCATTTATTTCTTCCCATATCCAATAATCATTTCCATCAATATCAATACTTAAAAGGCCAATTTTCTTTTTATCTATTTGAGATTTGGAAATAGTTGAATTAATGTTTTCCTTTGTGATGAAGCAATGAATAGCTTCTAAATCAAATTTCCAAAAAAAATTTTTTTTTTTAATTTTTTCAATATTTTCTTTTGATGCATCAAGTATAAGACCTGACCAATTATTATTTAATAATAAAAACTTAGTGTTAGCTTCCTCATAGTCCTCTACACCAAATTCTATAAAATTGTGATACTGGTAATCTAATTCTAATTTTTCTATTAAATATTGAATAATACCGTCATCTCCAAACTGAGAGAAGATTTTAAATTCAACGTCTTCAATTTTATTTATTGTTTTTAAGGCGTTAATTTTTGAATTAATTTTTCCTAGTGATAATTTTTGTGATTCATCAAATTTTTCATCAATACCAAAAAAAGATTTTGTTTTTAGTATTATGAATTTAATTATTTTTTTCACTAGATTAATAAGTTTAAACTACTATTTAATTCACTTAATAGCATTTTTTATTGAAAAAGCTAATTTAATTTATATAACACAAACAAATGACATCTAAAGATCATTATAATAAAGAATATTTTGATTGGCAAAAATCTGTCGGTCAATTTGGGGGTCAGGCCAATAAAATAAAATTTAATGAACTAATATCCAAAAATCAAAAGGTTTTGGATTTTGGTTGTGGTGGAGGATATATATTATCTTCCTATGAAAATATAGACAGATTTGGTGTTGAAATTAATGATGCAGCTATTGAAGTAGCAAAAAAAAATGGGTCAAAAATATTTAAGTCATCAAAAGATTTACCAAATAATTTTTTTGATGTTATAATTTCTAATCATGCCCTTGAACATTGTGACAATCCATTTCTCGAACTAAAAGAATTGTATAGATCTTTAAAAGATAATGGAAAAATTTGTATTGTAGTACCATGTGACAACATTAAATATAAATATAATGAGAAAGATCCGCATAAACACCTTTACTCTTGGTCTCCAAGTAATCTTGGTAATATTTTACACACTGCAGGATTTAAAGTTTTAGAGTCTAAACCTTTTTTATTCAAATGGTTTCCTCACAGATATAGATTAAAAAAATATATGAGTTGGTCTATATTTCATTTCTTGTGCAAAATATGGTGGAGATTTGATAACACCTGGTATCAAATAAGAGCTATAGCAAAAAAATAAAAAATGATAATTAAACTTTTAAATAATTGTTAATTTTATATAAAAATTGAATTAAAATACTTTTCTAATGTTAAAAAAGAATAGAAACTTTTTTTTTATTAATTTGTAATAATATAAAATTTTTTCAATCCTATAAAAATTTTTTATAAACGTTAATGCCTTCTTATTTTCTTCAATTGCAACTCTCTCAAGCGTAATTTTGTTTTCTACCAAAAAATTATGTTCATAGGTATCATCACTGTTTTTGTTATGTGTTCCAGATCCATCAAAACCAATATTATTTATTAGTGATTTTGCTGGGTATAAAGAATACATTTCATTCAAAAAGGTTGATGCTTTCCAAATTATAGTATGAGAATCATTCATATTATCATGTCTTTTTTGAAGCATTTTATAATAATCAAATGAGTTATTTAAATTAAATTTTTTAATCAATTTTTTTTTCTTAATCTCGTTAAGGAGGTAATTGGTATCAGGATTAAATTCATTCCACGCTCGTTTCCAAGTTCCCCAACCCCAAGTATTACCACCTAATAAAAAAAATGTTTCTTGTAAATGATTTTTTTTTGGATAAAACCATCCATTTATCGAACAAACCAAATTATCTTTTTCATATAAATTAAGTCCGTCGTTTATAAAATTTAAAAAATATTTAGACGCTTTATTGTCGTCTTCTACAACAATAACTTTTTTATAAATTTCGCAAACTTCTGTAATACCTTCTACAAAATTTTTATAAAGTCCATAATTGTATTCTCTAAGAATAATTTTTTTTTTTTTAAACCCTTTAAAGTTTTTAATAATATTTCGAACTTCATTAACTTTTTTTTTGTCTAAATCATTATTTTTTGCACCATCAGAAAATATTAGAATTTCTGATTTTTCTGATAATTCATTTTTTTTTAATGCTTCTAAAGAAATTTTGGTGTGTTCAGGTCGGTTATATGTAAAATAAGCAATTGGTGCTAATTGTTCCATGTATAATTATAGTGATATTTTATAAAATTTTTTATACCAATCGCAAAACTTAGCTATACCATTTTCTAGTGAAGTTTTTGGTTTATAATTAATTAGTTTTTTTAATTTTTCTGGATTTGAAAATGTATTTTTTACATCTCCAAATTGAAGCGCTTTATAGCTTGTTATTGCTTTACGACTAAAATTTTTTTCTATTAAAGTTAACATTTTTTTAATATTAATTTTATTTCCTCCAGCAATGTTAACAATTGTATTCATTTTTTTTCTTTTTACTAAATAAATCAATTTTATTATGCACTCAACACAGTCATCTATGTAAGTAAAATCACGAGCATGTTTGCCATAATTATGAATATATATTTTTTTTCTTTCTTGAATTGATTTGGCAAATTTAAAATATGCCATATCTGGTCTTCCATATGGGCCATAAACTGTAAAAAATCTCATTCCAATATTTGAAATGTCATACACGCTTCCATAGAAATTCATAAATACTTCATTAATCTTTTTAGATGTAGCATAAAGAGATATTTGCTTATCTGTTGTCAAATCTTCACTAAATACTTTAGATTTAATTTTGCCATAAACAGAAG
>Ga0209223_10001165_pt1 | contig 29015 bp, 35 predicted proteins | sample COG_06_FD_184750 | JGI IMG/M metagenome (GOLD analysis project Ga0209223, IMG submission 184750) | Pelagic Microbial community sample from North Sea - COGITO 998_met_06 (SPAdes) (version 2) | ecosystem: Environmental > Aquatic > Marine > Neritic zone/Coastal water | place: Helgoland, sampling...
CAGATTGGCGGTTTTCTCGAATCAAAGTTGCTATGTACAGCCAATTGTCATTTGGCACATACCTCTGACAATGTGACTTTCTTTGATTTTGACAGCCCGCTCTTCATCGAGCATGATCCTCTGATCAGGGGCATGCAATACCATAAAGATTGGGAAATTACTTTGCCAGAAAGTCTTGGACTTGGACTTGAAGTGGATCCTAATTTCCTTAAAACTGCTCAGAAACTTTTGATTGACTAAATTGCCAGAAATACCATAAGCACAATTATCTATAAAATTCACTTAACGAATAATAGCATGATGACCCTTGATGAAAAATTTGATGCGATCGCCGCAGACAACGCTCCTGGCCAAGAAGGTAGACAAGATCAAGGAGATCTTAATGACATTATGCGCGGTGGGCAATTAGAAGGAGTCCCAGTTGATTTCTCTCATGGAGACGTTGATGCTTTTCCACCAACACCTGGTTCCAATGCAGCTTGGAATGACGGTTTTAAACAGGGAGGATCTCAAGCTTATACAGAGTACAGAGGAGCTGCGAAAATACGAAATGGACTAGCTGATCGCATTGCTAAATTTACAGGTAGATCAATTGTCGCGGACAGCGAATTGATCATCACACCTGGAACTCAAGGCGCTTTGTTTTTAGCACTCGGCGCAACGGTGGCTACTGGAACCAAAGTAGCTATTGTCGAACCTGATTATTTTGCCAATCGCAAATTGGTCAAGTTTTTTGGTGGTGAAGTAATACCAATCCCTCTTACTTACCTTAAATCTCCAAGCGAAAACAGCATTGATCTGGAAAGGCTTGAAACCGCATTCAAAAGCGGTACAGCAGTGTTTGTCTTTTCTACACCCAATAATCCAACAGGCCACGTCTATTCTGGTAATACAATCACAAAAATTGCAGCGTTAGCTGCAATACATAATGTGACACTCATCGTAGACCAACTCTATTCAAGAATGCTCTACAGTGGTGAAACTTACGTACACCTCCGATCATGCGCTCTTAGACCAAAAAATCTGATTACTATCATGGGGCCATCTAAAACTGAATCCCTAAGTGGGTTTCGTCTTGGAGCCGCATTTGGCACTCCTGAATTGATTGATAAAATGGAGCGTCTCCAAGCGATAGTCTCGCTACGAGCGGCCGGATACAGTCAAGCAGCCCTTGACACTTGGTTTCAGGAACCTTCAGGTTGGTTGGCAAAACGCATTCAAGAACATGAGGCTATTAGAGATGCCTTGTTGAAGATATTCAGGGCAGCCAACCTCAAGACGGCAACCCCACAGGCAGGTAGCTATCTATTTCCACAACTTCCATCGCTTAGCGTAGATATTCATACTTTTATTAAATTGCTTCGCCATCAGGCAAGTGTCACCGTTACACCTGGATCTGAATTCGGCCCTACCAGCAAAAACAGTATCCGGCTTAATTTTTCTCAAGATCATTCTGCGACAGTTGCAGCTGCAGAGCGAATTGTGAAAATGGTGGAAATTTACCGTGCATGAGAGAAAGTTTAAAGCAAAAAATCATTCAAGTATACCAAACCAAAGCCAAGAAAAAAAGGCAGTGCCTTGGACATTCATTTTATACTTTCTTTGCTCCTGAAAATGATTCTCCAGAAGTATTAATGGAGGTGGGAAAATGGTGAATAATCACACATAAAATTAACCCTATTGAAAAAGCAGTGAAGGTTAAAAGAATGATAGAAGCAATGGAATAATGAAAAACACTATCTTTAAAAGGAATGTCTGACTCTAAAACTGACTATTTCATAAAGATCAACCTTAACTATGCCTAATCATTTCGAACAGCTTTGCGCCCATATTTCTGAGTTAGTACCGCTTGACGATCAAGATAAAAAACACATCTCCGAAAGGTTTGGAATTGAGCTTGGGGAGGACGAGGATACCTTGGATCCATCAAAATGCAAATGCCGGACTGATGAAGTAATCAAGAATGAAATACATGCGTCCAATGATCCTTCTAAGTGTAAGTGCAGGACTGCAACGAGGAGAGCAGCAGCAGATCCATCTAAGTGTAAGTGTAGAACATCTGAAAATTAATCATAAGATCATTTTATCAAAAAGGCCTGAGTTTATCTCAGGCCTTTTTTGGTTAGCAACAAGCCAATCCGTTAGCGTTGTTTGCTTCCAAGCATTACCATTTCATTCAGGTTAATTTCCGTCACATAACGCTTCTGACCTTCTTTGTTTTCATAAGAACGATGTATCAGCTTGCCCTCTACACAAACCTCCGCCCCTTTCTTTAAATATTCAGATGCAATCTCGCCGACTTTGCCCCATGCTACAATGTTGTGCCATTGTGTATCCTCTACTTTCTCACCATCCGAATTCTTATAGTTATCGGAAGTGGCAATTGAAAATGTTGTTAGTTTCTTTCCGCTAGTTAGATCTTTTACTTCTGGATCTTGACCTAATCTTCCGATTAACTGTACACTGTTTCTTAAATTTTTCATGATATTATTCTTTAAATGTTAAATGTTTAAAATTACTGTCATGACCGAACCAAACTTTAGGTTAATGGTTTTTCGAATTGACAATGGCAAAGTAACAGCGATCGGGAAGTCTTATTCGGTTCTTAAGTGTTTGTAGACGTTTAACATTCGTTTGTAAGCGTTTACAATTGGATATATAGCTAATATTCAGTACTTTAATAATATGGAAACAAAAGCGTGTTTGGAATGCGGAGAAGAGATATTTGGCCGAGTAGATAAAAAATTCTGCTCTGACCAGTGCCGAAACACCTTTAATAACAAACTAAATAGCGATTCAAATAACTATGTAAGGAACGTGCATAATGTATTAAGAAAGAACCGTAGGATTTTAGAAGAGCTTAATCCACATGGTAAGTCTAAAACCACAAGGACCAAGATGAATGAAAAAGGTTTTGACTTCAATTATCATACAAGTACATATACAACTAAGGCTGGCGCCACCTATTTCTTTTGTTATGAATATGGCTACCTTCCACTAGACAACGATTACTTTGCCTTGGTTAAAAAACAAGAGTATGTTGACTAAATGGCACTAAATAGGTGTAACTGTCACTTGCGCTTCGCTAATGTATAATGTTGGTTTGCTATATTTTTACTTTTATATCTCGTGGCGCATTCAATTAAAAACAAGAGAATAAAAAGTCACTCAGCAATTCCAGACCAAGTTCTGTTTTTAACTTTCAGAGCAGCCATTGCCCTGAATTTATAAACAGATTTCATCTTTTTCCAAGTCCACACGTTTGGTAATTCCCACCATTTCTCAGGCGGTTGATGGTTCAAAGCTGAAGCCATTCCAATTGGCCTAAATCCAACACCATTTAATTTATAAGCCTTATTCGATTCTAGTGTTAGCACTTTGTCAGTTCCTTCATGATAATCTACAATCAGAAATGTATGTCCCCCACCCCATTTAGTCGATTCCGTCTTTTTCGTTTTCCATCCTTGAATTGCAGTCCAGGGCTGAGGCGCAGCATTTAGGTCATCAATTTTTTCTGCCATTCCGTTATCCACCAAAGCAGTAATGGGGGAGAAATAATCCAGATCAGCAGATGAAATCATCATCTGTTTGTGCCTTTTAAGATCCCATTTGAAATCAGAGAAACTATCAGTCCATGATTTCACCAAAATACCTTCAACAAAAGTACAGCAGTTATTTTGCTTGAGGGGTCCTAAAGGCACAGTTACTCCTTTCAAAGGATAAGGATAAGTCGGTGCTGAAAAATGGTAGGAAAAACCATCGTATGCTTTTAACTCTGACACCAAAGTCGCTTCTTCAATAGCATCATCAGTGTCATTGAAATTAATTCGATTCAAAAGGCCTCCAACATTTCCTAGGTTATTTGCAATAGGAACTGAACCTGAAATAAAATTCTCATTGTTTTTTTTGCGGTGAAGGAGAAGCAACTAATGTGGCATAATCGGAATTCTTCCCCCCGAACAAATCCAAACATCACCTTTACCCTCTACAGAAATTTTGAGTGTAATCCGTATCATCATTTGGGAATTTCGTTTTGGAATTTAGCACTTGGTAGTCACCTGCTTTTACAAAGCCGACTTGAGTGGAATTTGTATCTGCTTCTTTAAAAGACATTAATTTTTTAGAAAGAGAGATCATCAGTGTCGACATAACCTTAATTTTAATTCAATTGAAGTATTGGCTTATTAAATAAACCTTTATGGGTTTTAAGTTAATAATAAAAAAATAATCAGGCTGCCTCTTGTGGATCTTTTGCAGTTCAGCAATTATCTTGTATTAGAGCCAATTGTATTGACCAAAAGTCTTAGATTTGCAATTAAATTTAACCTTAAAACCAATCGAATGAAATTCTTTATCGACACTGCAAATCTTGATGACATCCGCGAAGCATATGACCTTGGAATACTGGACGGAGTAACCACTAATCCTTCGTTAATGGCCAAAGAAGGCATCTCTGGTGATTCAAATGTTAATGCACATTATAAAGCGATTTGTGACATTGTAGATAACAACGTAAGTGCGGAAGTAATCTCAACGGATTTCGAAGGCATGGTAGCAGAAGGAAAAAAATTAGCCAAAATCGATGATAAAATCGTGGTGAAGGTTCCAATGATTAAAGATGGTATTAAGGCAATAAAGCACTTCTCTAACGAAGGTATTCGAACCAATTGCACTTTAGTTTTCTCCGCAGGTCAAGCATTATTAGCGGCAAAAGCTGGCGCATCATATGTATCTCCATTTATAGGAAGATTAGATGACATTGCATTTGATGGCCTTGACTTGATTGATCAGATTGTTGGTATCTATGAAAACTATGGTTATGGAACTGAAGTGCTTGCTGCATCTATTCGTCACACCATGCACTTGATTCAATGTGCTGAAATCGGAGCAGATGTAGTTACATGCCCCCTCAAAGTGATCACTGGTTTGGCTAACCACCCTTTGACAGACCAAGGCTTGGCACAATTTCTTGCTGACCATGCTAAAGCCAATGGATAAAGAAGTTCAAAAAGATAAAACATCCGATGGCGCATTATCTAATGCGTCATTATATATCATTAAAGTAAAGGGGAAAGCCAAAATCCCCAATTACATTCAATTAAGAGATGAGAATTTTGTGCTCATCGCTTACTTCAGACCTGATAGACCCCTAAAAAAATTAGAGAAGTATGGATTGGAAGGTAAAGAAGTTGCGTTACAGAATGTAATAAATGAATTGCCTTTTGGTAAATTACAGAAACTAGAAATCTAGCCTATGCCATTCTCATCTGAGCCTATTGTAACCATCGAAAATGCTTCCATTTTTCAGGAAGACAAAACGGTTTTAAATGATGTCTCTCTGAAAATTGAGAAAGGTGAGTTTGTTTACATAGTTGGAAGAACTGGAAGTGGTAAAAGTTCCTTGCTAAAAACCCTTTATTGTGACCTTCCGCTCAGGATGGGCAACATTAGCTTAGCGAATTACGACCTAAGTAAAATATCCAATAAAGAAATTCCGCAGTTAAGAAGAAAATTAGGGATCATTTTTCAAGACTTTCAGCTTTTTGGAGATCGCTCTGTTGCCGAGAACCTCTATTTTGTAATGAAAGCGACAGGTTGGAAAGACAAATCAAAAATGAAAACTCGCATGTCTGAGGTGCTCATGCGTGTGGGATTAGGGGCTATTTCTACCAAAATGCCACATCAACTATCTGGAGGGGAACAACAGCGGGTAGTCATTGCAAGGGCCTTAATTAATGAGCCGTTATTACTAATTGCAGATGAGCCAACAGGAAATCTTGACCCAGAAGTCTCCGATGGAATCTTTCAAACCTTCATGGAGATTAACAAAAGCGGGACTGCCATTTTAATGGCCAGTCACGATTATGGATTAATTAATAATTACCCTAGACGTACACTCAAATGTGAAGGTGGCGTATTGACAGATTCAAAAAACAGTAATACGGGGAGTTAAATTAAAGTGAACTTATTCCTTCATCCGAATTGATCACCTCATTTTCATTGGTTTTAATTTCGTTAATCACATCAAGCTGTGAACTGATAAGGTGAAGCTTCTGCCTTAACAAATGTACAAGCGCATCTAAAACAGCAGGAGTCTCTAAGTCTTCTTCAAAAGTCTTTTTCAATTCGGCGTAAATAGCATCAATCTCTTCTATATCAGTAGCTAAAAAAGTAAAGAAATCATCTGAAGATGTAGCGTCCTCAACTCTCAATTCTTTTTTAGATATAAGAGAAGTATAAAAGGTTTCTAACTCATTGAATTCTTCAACAGTTGTTACGGCTGCCACAGGTTGTTCTGTGAAGGTGTACCTGTCAACCAATAAAAAAGCCACCGCTCCTATTAGAATGACAACTGCCACTTTCCACAACCAAACAGAAGGGCTATTGATACCATTACCCTTGCCATCTGTGAGTTCAACATCAATCTTTTCCCAAACAGAATGCCTTGGTTCTAATTCATCAAACTGGCCTCCGTTTTCCCTAATAAAATTTTCTAATCTATCCTGCATCTTGCAAATGATCTTTTAATATCTCTCTTAACTTCTTCTTTGAGCGATTGAACTGAGATTTTGATGTTGACTCAGTAATGCTCAAAATTTCTCCGATCTCTTTATGGTCATAACCTTCTATTAAATAAAGTGTTAAAACCATTTTATACCCTTCTGGCAGTTGTTCGATTCCTCTTTTAACGCTTGTTAAATCATATCGATTTTCAATCACTTGGTCAGTTTCAAAACGATCATCGAACTCTCCATAATCATCGACAGATTCAAAATCAATCTTTCTTTTCTTTACCAGGTTAATTGCATTATTAACAACAATACGTTTTAACCAACTACCAAAAGATGCCGTTCCTTTATAGGAATCCAAATTTCGGAATACGCTTACAAACGAATCTTGTAAAACATCCTCGGCCTCCATCTCGTCATTGGTAATCCTCACGGCAACGTTATACATCGCTTTTGAATAAAGCTTGTATAACTAATACTGAGCATTGCGACTTCCGCCAAGACATTTGTCAATAATATCTTGGTGGAGGTTTTGATATTTCGGTACCGTATTTTCCAAATCCATCTTAAAGACAAAGCTTACTTAACAAGGTTGCTTTATTCTAAGATAATAAAAAAAGCACTCTAAAATAGAGCGCTTTTTTTATTATCGTCAAACGAAAACTATTAATTATCTAGCTCTTTCAAGCTAAGGAGAGCAGCCTCAAATTCTGGCTCAACTTTTAACGCTTGCTCAAAGAATTCTTTTGCTTCTGTATTATTTCCTTTGTCGGCTTCTATGAGTCCTCTTAAGTTATAAAGTGCAGCTTCAAAAGACACCTCCTGTAGCCTATTGTTACTGCCAGTAAGCTGCAATGTTGCAGCCGGATCAGCCTTATTTAACAATGCCATTATATTAACAATGGACTCACCATAATTCTTTACTCTGTATTGAAGAAACGCAATTTGATAAAGTATAAAAACATTATCGTCCCTAAAATACAAATCTTGATAGTACTGAATTGCCTTATCAAATATGCGTAATTTCTCATAACTCAAGGCACAAATTTCTAATGCAAATACGTCTCCAGGATGGCGCTTCAAATAATCGAGACCAACCAAAACTGCCGAAGTAAAATTGGCTTCATTGTAATACTTACTTGCCAAGCTCTGTAAGACTATAGTGTCATTTTCGTTCAACACAAGCAAATTAAACAATGCCCTTTTCTCCATGTCAGCATCATTAAAATCCTGAGATTTCCTCAACAAGGCCATGCTCTTAACATACTCATTGGCAAAAAAAGTACTGTCTTGTGCCAATAAACCTGAAGAGGCAAACAATATCATACCCAACATCAAAAACTTGATTCTTTTCATTTTTCTAAGTTATTTTTTACTTCTAACAATTGTCAATCCTTTATCCCTACCTAACTTCAACATGAAGTCCATCGCTTCGCTGATTTCATTTCGGATTCTACCTTCAAGCACCGCTTCTTTAAGTGCTTCTTTAATTTCTCCTATTTCTTTGCCTGGAGACAATTCAAAGGTATTCATAATTATCTCACCAGTAATTACAGGCTGAAAGTTACGAATTTTATCATTTTCTTCCACCTCCGCCATTCTTCTTTCTACCTTATTAAAATTCTGTAAGTACCTTTTTACTTTGGTTTCGTTTTTTGAAGTTATGTCTGCGCGACACAATGTCATTAAGGCTTCAGTGTCTTCTCCGGCTTCAAACAACAAACGTCTAATCGCAGAATCGGTTATATCCACTTTCACTAAAGCAATAGGTCTTAAATGTAATTTCACAAGCTTTTGAACAAAACGCATGTGCTCATTCATGGGTAACTTTAACCTTCGGAATATCTTAGGCACCATGCGCGCGCCTTTATCCTCATGCCCATGGAAAGTCCAACCTACTTTCTTATTGAATCTTTTAGTGGCGGGCTTGGCAATATCATGTAGAATCGCAGCCCAACGCAACCAAAGGTCCTGTGTATGAAGTGATATATTATCCAAAACCTGCAGCGTATGATAAAAATTATCTTTATGTGATTTATCACCAATTGATTCTACTCCCTGAAGCGCAACCAACTCCGGGAAAATTTTATGCATCAGACCAGAGAAGAAGAATAATTTAAATCCATATGATGGCTTATCAGCGAGCACCATTTTATTCAGTTCTACAATAACTCGTTCATCAGAAACTATCTCCATCCGATCCGTCATTTTCGTCATGGCATCAAAAGTATCTGCCTCGATATCAAATTTCAATTGACTTGCAAACCTTAGTGCGCGCATCATTCGGAGTGGATCGTCAGAGAATGTGACTTCTGGATCTAATGGTGTACGAATAATTTTGCGTTTTAAATCCTTAACACCCTCAAAGGGATCTATTAACTCACCGAATTTTGATTCATTAAGACAAATGGCCAACGCATTGATTGTAAAGTCCCTCCTATTTTGGTCATCTTCTAATGAACCGTCCTCAACAATAGGCTTTCTTGAGTTTCTTTGATAAGATTCTTTTCTAGCACCAACAAATTCTAACGCTAAGTTATCAGCCTTAATCATCGCTGTACCGAAAGATTTAAAAACTGTGACATGAGTACTCGGCCCAAGTTCCTTGGCTACGGTTTCGGCCAATGCTATTCCACTGCCGATACAGACAAAATCAATGTCATAAGATTTCCGTTCTAACAGAATATCCCTAACATATCCACCTACAACATAGGCCTCAATACCCAAGGTTTTGGCTGCTGCAGCAACTGTTTTAAATATTGGATTTGTTAAATGTACTGCTAGATTCATATTGCGTTTTGCCGACAAGCGGGCAAAGTTAATTAGGAAAACTCATGTGTCAAAAACATCATGATTAATATCCGCGGTTAAACTTATTGAGAAACCCATATTTCAATTGAAATATATTACCTTTGTATCCCATAAGTCACTGTCTCTTTAATCTTACTTATGGCATCAGCAAAATACATATTTGTTACCGGCGGGGTGACGTCTTCATTAGGCAAAGGAATCATTGCCGCTTCATTAGGCAACTTACTTCAGGCGCGTGGTCTTCGCGTAACTATTCAGAAATTTGATCCCTATATTAATATAGATCCAGGGACATTAAACCCATATGAGCATGGAGAATGCTACGTTACTGATGACGGAGCAGAAACAGATTTAGACCTAGGACATTACGAACGATTTCTAAATATCAGGACCTCTCAGGCAAATAATGTAACTACAGGCAGGATTTACAATAATGTAATTACCAAAGAAAGAAGAGGCGATTATTTAGGTAAAACTGTTCAAGTAGTTCCTCATATCACGGATGAAATAAAAAGGAATTTCTTCAAGCTAGGTAAGAGTGGTGATTATGATGTTGTGATTACTGAAATTGGAGGCTGTGTTGGTGATATTGAATCATTGCCATTTATTGAAGCAGTTCGACAAGTTAAATGGGATGTTGGAGAGCAGAATGTTCTAGTAATCCACTTAACATTGATTCCGTATTTAAAAGCAGCTAAAGAATTAAAAACCAAACCTACCCAGCATTCTGTAAAGCAACTACTTGAAGCAGGAATTCAGCCAGACATCTTAGTTTGCCGCTCAGAGAAGTCATTGCCATCTGACATTCGTAAAAAAATCGCACTTTTCTGTAATGTGCAATTAAACTCAGTGATTGAGGCCTTAGATGCAAGTACAATTTATGAAGTCCCATTATTAATGAGGAAAGAAAAATTGGATGAACGCGTGCTGTCAAAGCTCAAATTACCCAACAAAACACAACCTCAAATTGATGAATGGAGGTCGTTCCTTGGCAGACTTAAAAACCCTACAAACGAAGTCAATATTGGACTCGTTGGTAAATATGTTGAATTACCAGATGCATACAAGTCAATTGTCGAAGCGTTCATACATGCAGGCGCTGCTTTAGAAACAAAAGTAAATGTTCATTGGATTTCATCTGAGGCAATCACTGATAAGTCTGTAAAGAGGTCTTTGAAAGACTTAGACGGTGTACTCGTTGCTCCAGGTTTTGGTGAGAGAGGAATTGAAGGTAAAATAATAGCTATCCAGTACGTGCGTGAAAACAAAATACCATTTTTTGGAATCTGCTTAGGCATGCAATGTGCAGTTGTTGAATTTGGAAGGAATGTATTGGGTATGGAGGGAACAGCATCAACTGAGCTTAATCCTGACACACCACATCCAGTGATTGACTTAATGGAAGACCAAAAGAACATCACAAATATGGGAGGTACTATGAGGCTTGGCTCTTATAAGTGTGAAATCAAAAAAGGCTCTAAAGTTTATGCAGCATATGGAAAAAGACTAATTGATGAAAGGCATAGGCACCGTTATGAGTTCAATAACTTATATTTGAAACAATTTGAGAAGGCTGGGATGAAAGCCGTTGGAACTAACCCTAAATCGAAACTTGTTGAAATTATTGAATTGGAAGATCACCCCTATTTTGTAGCTTCGCAGTTCCATCCAGAATTAAAAAGCACTGTGATGAGCCCCCACCCTATGTTTATAAGCTTTATAAGAGCAACTGTTAAGAATAAAAAGAATTAAGAATTTTCGAGAAGATGGATAAGAATCAGGTAACAGGCCTAGTATTAATTGCTGCACTCCTCATTGCGTATGCTGTATTTTTCAAACCTCCAGCAGATGAACTTGCCGAACCAGTAAATACAGAGCTGCCAACGCAGCCGCAGGAGCAAGGTACTTCAGAAATTAAAGAAGCAAACGTTGGGCAAACACTTGGAGGCACGGAAGTGCAACAACCAACAAATTCTGATTTAGAGGAAGCATATGGTGTTTTCGCATTAGGTGCTCAAGGAGAAGAGAAAGAAATCGTCATTGAAAATGAAAATGCTCGATTTACTTTCAACACGAAAGGAGGAAAAATTGGTAGCGTAGAATTAAAGGAATACAAGACTTATGATGACAAACCACTTTATCTTTTTGATGAAGAGAGTAGTCAGCAGAGCATATCCTTTGAGACAGAAAAAGGTAAAATCAACTTGTCTGAATTGTACTATACCTCTATCGGAAGAAGTAAGACCGTTAACCTAGGAGACACTACTACCTTAACCTTTACACTTAAAACTAGTGACAATAATTCTATAGAGCACATTTACACGATTCCTGGCAACGGTTATCAGGTGAATTATGAGCTTAGAATTAATGGACTTAAAAACAGTATCGTTAGTGAGCAAGCGACATTGTCTTGGATTAACAAGATGAAACGACTTGAGAGCAATATTGATGATGCCAGAAATAAAAATACGCTTCGTTGGTATACCCTTTCTGAAGATTCTGACAATCTCAAAGCGCTCAGTAAAGATCCTTTGCAGGAGCAAGTACCTGAAGGCATTAAATGGGCAAGTTTTAATCAGAAGTTCTTCAATGTTGGAATAATTGCCGAAAGAAGTTTCAATGGTGGGCTTTTCGCATCAGACATCCCTCTGAATGACACTACCATTATTAAGAATACCGCTATAAACCTGTCCATTCCATTAACAGACCTTTATGCAGGCGGGAAATTCAGCTATTACTTTGGACCTAATAAATTCAAGGTACTTAAGAAGATTACTCCTTCTTATGAGGATAATATATACTTAGGCTACACAATGGTGAGTTGGGTGAACAAATACATCCTCATTGAATTGATGGCTATCCTTGAAAAGTTTGTCCCAAGTTATGGGGTGATTATTATAATCATGGTTTTCTTAATTAAGCTAGTGCTATTCCCGCTTACGCGAAAATCATATTTATCAATGGCTAAAATGAAAGCCATGAAGCCTGAGTTAGATGAACTAAAGGAGAAAATAGGTGATGATGCTCAAAAAATGCAGCAAGAGCAGATGAAACTATATAGGCAGGTTGGTGTCAACCCATTAAGTGGGTGTATCCCAATGGTGCTTCAAATGCCAATTTTGTTTGCCATGTTCTTTTTCTTTCCTAACGCCATTGAGCTCAGGGGTGAATCCTTTTTATGGGCTACTGACCTTTCTACATATGACGTGCTGTTTAAGTTGCCATTTACAATCCCATTCTATGGCGCTCATGTGAGTGGGTTTACCTTATTAATGACATTATCTTCCATTCTCTATACTTGGTCTAACAATCAAGTGAGTACCGTACAAGGCCCTATGAAGACAATTGGTTATGTGATGCCAGTAATCTTTATGTTTGTTTTGAACTCTTATGCTTCGGGCTTAAGCTTTTACTACTTCCTTTCTAACATCGTTACATTTGGTCAGCAGGCGCTAATTAGAAGGTTTGTCAATGAGGATAAAATCCACCAACAACTACAGGAAAACAAAAAAAATAATGTGAACAAGAAAAAGTCTAAGTTTCAACAACGACTTGATGACGCAATGAAGGCCAGCAAGGAAGCTCAAAAACAGAAAGAGCAGAAGAAAAAGAAACGTTAGTATTGGATATCATTATAAGATTTTGAAAGAGGGGCTCAAAAAGCCCCTCTTTTATTTTGTATTGTATAAAATGAAGTTGGAATCATTGTTTTCGCAGAAGGTCTATCATAGTTTTAAATTGATTAAATCTCCAATTTAAATTCTATATTTGTTAACATTATTTTTGTCTTTTAACCCCTATTCATTTATGAAAATTACTTTTTTCGGTCATGCCTGTTTTATGATTGAAACGATGGGGAAACTCCTACTTTTCGACCCATTCATTACACCGAATGCGTTGGCTAGTAATGTCAATGTAGACAGTATTAAACCTGACTATATTATATTAAGCCATGGTCATGAGGATCACGTTGCAGATGTTGAATTGATTTACAAAAATTCAGATGCCACCATTATCTCAAATTATGAAGTAATTAACTGGTTCGGAAGCAAAGGGCTTGATCAAGGACATCCGATGAACCCAGGAGGCAAATGGCAATTTGATTTTGGATCATTAAAAATGGTCAATGCCATCCATTCAAGTTCAATGCCTGATGGAAGTTATGGTGGGGTTCCTGTAGGTATTATCATTTCTAATCAAGAGAGTACCTTTTATTATTCAGGTGATACTGCGTTAACAAAAGACATGGAATTGATTGGAGAAGAATTTGATTTGAGCTTTGCTATTATGCCTATTGGTGATAATTTTACCATGGGAATCAGTGATGCAATAAAAGCCTGTGAAATGGTTAAAACGGATAAATTAATTGGTGTACATTTTGATACCTTTCCATACGTCAAAATTGATCATGAATCTGCCAAAAAAACTGCTTCTGATAAAAATATCACACTTTTTATACCTGAAATAGAACAAGAAATCTCTTTATAAAAATTATAAATGGGCAAAATAATAGCCATAGCAAACCAAAAAGGAGGAGTAGGAAAAACTACAACAGCAATGAACCTAGCTGCAAGTTTGGCGGTGATGGAATACAAAACATTGGTAGTTGATGCAGATCCACAAGCCAATACAACTTCGGGCTTAGGACATAATCCTAAAGAAATTAAAAATAGCATCTATGAATGCATGGTTAATAAGGCGGATATAGCTGAATGCATTGTTGAAACTGATGTCAAATACCTGAAATTACTTCCTTCACATATCAATTTAGTAGGGGCGGAAATTGAAATGGTTAACCTTTCTAAAAGAGAGGAGAAAATGAAAGAAGTGCTAGCACAAGTTAAAGATGAATTTGACTTCATCCTTATCGATTGTGCTCCTTCATTAGGCTTAATAACAATAAACTCCTTAACAGCATCTGACTCTGTAATCATACCTGTTCAATGTGAGTATTTTGCTTTGGAAGGACTTGGCAAACTATTGAATACGATTACCATTATTCAAAAACGATTGAATTCGGGTTTAGAAATTGAAGGAATACTTTTAACAATGTATGATGTGCGACTTCGTTTATCAAATCAAGTGGTAGAAGAAGTTCAAACTCATTTCGAACAAATGGTATTTGAAACCATAATACCTAGAAATGTTAGGCTTAGTGAATCCCCTAGTTTTGGCGTTCCGGCAATTGTGCATGATGCAGACAGTAGAGGTGCATTGGCCTATCTAAATTTGGCCAAAGAAGTATCAGAAAAATTAACGATTAACAAATAATAATGGCAGCAAAAACTTCCAGAAAGAATGCATTAGGGAGAGGATTAGGAGCTCTATTGGAAGATTCTAATACAATTTTGCCAGATGGAATTTCTTCAGTTCCAAATTCTGGCGCAATGTCAGAGGTTTTCTTAGATCAAATTCAAGTTAATCCATTTCAGCCTAGAACAGATTTTGATAGGTCTGCACTAGAAGAGTTATCTGAATCCATAAAAGTCCAAGGCATCATTCAGCCTATCACGGTAAGAAAACTCAATGACAATGAATTTCAGCTTATCGCTGGTGAAAGAAGGTATCAGGCATCAAAAATTGCTGGTTTAAAAACCATACCTGCCTATGTTCGGACTGCGGACGATCAGCAAATGCTTGAAATGGCACTCATTGAAAACATTCAAAGAGAAAATCTAAATGCAATGGAAATTGCACTTAGCTATCAAAGACTTTTGAGCGAATGTGATCTTAAACAAGAGGAACTTGGTGATCGCGTTGGAAAAAATAGAACGACAGTAAATAATTATTTACGATTATTAAAATTACCACCTGATATTCAAGCTGGGCTTCGTGATAAAAAGATATCAATGGGTCATGCCAGGGCCATAATCAACGTCGAAAATGTTGATAAGCAGCTTCATATCTATAAATCAATCATCAAAGAAGACCTTTCTGTTAGAAAAGTTGAAGAACTGGTACGAGATTTGATTAAAGGAATTGAAGATAAACCAAAGACCAAGAAAAGTCCGGACAGCCCTCAACGCAAGTATGAGGTACAACAAATTCAACAAAAGCTGTCTTCTCATTTTGGAACAAGGGTTAATCTTAAAGCCGATGGTCAATATCGAGGTGAAATTAAAATTCCATTTGTCTCTACTGAAGACCTAAATCGTATTTTAGAGATTATTGAATTGTAAAAATGCTCAAGGCAATACCAATAGCCTTTTTTCTAATCATTTATTGCTCACTATCATTAAGTGCGCAAAAAACTAAGCGTGATAAGAGTTTAGTTGAAAAATCATTCATTTCAGGAGATACTATTGAAATCGTTAAACCCAAGAAATATTACGACCCGAAAGTAGCTTCCAGAAAATCTGCTATTGTACCAGGTCTTGGGCAGATATATAATGATAGTTGGTGGAAGGTGCCCATTCTTTATGCAAGTTTTGCAACAAACATTTACTTCATTGGCTTTAATAATGACCAGTATGAAACGGCAAAAAACACGGTAGAAGAATTGCTTATTATTGAGGAGGAAATTGGCCTAAGCCCTACCCAAGAAAATGAATTACGATCAGCCAGAAGGCAAACAGATTATTGGAGAAATAATCGCGATATATTGTACATTACATTACTGGGAATATATGGTCTCAACATCATTGAAGCGACTATTGATGCACATATGAAGGGATTTGATGTAAGTGACAACCTTGCGCTTAACATTAAACCTAAAGTTGGCGTGATATCAAATGGAGCACCATACATTGGTATGGGCCTCACATTCAAAATTGGCAAATGAACATTCTACTCCTTGGATATGGTAAGATGGGGAAACTCATTGAAGAAATAGCACTCAAGAAAGGCCATTCAATCGTGGGGAAAATAAACTCACAAAATAATCAAGAACTCGCTTTAATTGATCCTAACATCATCGATGTCGCCATTGAATTTACAAAGCCAGAAACTGTGACAGGGAACATAAAATGGTGCATTAATAAAGGTATTCCAGTTGTCATAGGTACGACAGGCTGGCTAGAGCATAAACCAGAAATAGATGATTACTGTAATGTCAAAAACGGCACCTATTTCTTCGCTTCCAACTTTAGCATTGGTGTAAACCTTTTCTTCAAATTAAATGAGCAGCTCGCTAAAAAACTAAATTCATTTAATGAGTACGATCCTTCAATAAATGAAATACATCATACTGAAAAATTAGATGCTCCCAGTGGCACGGCCATTACTTTAGCCGAAGGAATCATTAACAACTTAAGCCGGAAGAATAAATGGGTCAATAACGAGTCAACAGAAGATGATGTCTTATCAATTAAATCGCAAAGAGTCGACACAACTCCTGGTACACATACTGTTACATATGATTCTCTTAATGATCAAATTGAATTAAAACACACCGCACATTCAAGACAAGGGTTTGCCACAGGTGCGCTCTTGGTTGCAGAATGGATCATTGACAAAAAAGGCGTTTTATCGATGGATGACTTCTTGTCACTCTGACAAAAAAAAAGGCTTTCTGATTTCTCAAAAAGCCTCTATCTATTTTTAAAGCAGATTAGTACATTTCTATAGTTTCTAACAATAAGGTTTCTAACGCCGCTTCTTTCTTAGTCATCCAGAATATTTTCTCTAATTCCTCAGTCTCCGCATATCTTAAAGAATATCCTACTCCATAAATCTTTTTAAGTTTCTCAATAGCGGCAGCTTCGGTCATTCTCCCCTTTTTAATTTCTTTCTTATAAAAACGGTCCATTTTCTTTACAGCATTATAAATTACAGGCTTCTCTGTAACTAATGAAGGCTCTTTGTTAATTGGAGTTGCCTCAGGCATGTAAACGTACTCCTGCCTCAATGCAAAAGTAAACATAGTAAACTCAGCCCCTAACCAGTGCTTTGTAAAGTAACCAGGTACCTCAACGTCTTCCATTTCATAAGACCTGTCAGCGAATTCATAAGAATTCTCTTCTGCCTGACCTTGAGCAAAAGCAGCGACACTAAAAAGCATTAATGCCAAAACCATGTAATATTTTTTCATTTGTTAGGTAGTTTTTTTAATTAATTAAGCTTCTAATTTAATAAACTCAACTCACTTTGTCGTAATGTTTAATTCACAAATCTAATAATCTTGTGGCGAATTAACCAACAGATTTTCAATAAAATTCTCATTGGCAGCTAGTTATACATCTCTATAACACCAAACATCACCATTCAATTGCCTTCTGGCCTTGATTTTCAAGATAAATATTTGCCTTAGAAAAATGATTATTTCCGTAAAACCCTCTATATGCGGAAAGTGGTGAAGGATGTACCGACTTCAAAATCAAATTTTTTATTGGATCAAGAATACTTCCTTTTTTTTGTGCGTATGCTCCCCATAATATATAGACCAAACCACTTCTATGTTTCGACAACTTGTCTATGACTGAATCTGTAAATTCTTCCCATCCTTGTTTTTGGTGAGATCCAGCAAGCTGTGCTCTAACAGTTAAAGTCGAATTAAGTAATAATACCCCTTGGTCTGCCCATTTCACTAGATTACCATTTGATAACGTACTATACCCAATATCTTTATTGATTTCATTAAAAATATTTACAAGAGAAGGAGGATTTGTAGCCCCATCTTCAACAGAAAAACAAAGTCCATCTGCCTGTCCTATACCATGGTAAGGATCTTGTCCTAGGATCACTACTTTTACATCATCGAATCCGCATTTTTCAAAAGCCCTAAATATGGCGATCTTAGGAGGATAAATCTCATGAGATTCATATTCACTATCTACAAACAATGACAATCTTTTGAAATATGGTTTTTCAAACTCTGTTTTTAATACTTTATCCCAGCCTCCTCCTATTTTTAAATCCATTGTTTTTTATTACGCTACTAGCATAGTTAAAACTAATTGATAACTTTAAATCACTGAAGCAAAAATGCAATAAAGATGGTTACTGCTATAACAGAAGGAGTAAAAGTCAGTGTAGAAACGAATTATCAACCTGAATATTCGAGCCCTACACAGATGCACTATGTTTTTACTTATCGAATTACTATCGAAAACCACAGCGAATACAGCGTAAAACTCCAAAGAAGGCATTGGTTTATCCACGATGCAAATAATACCATAAGGGAAGTTGAAGGTGAAGGCATAGTTGGACAACAGCCAATATTAGAACCAGGAGAAACACATCAATACGTTTCTGGCTGTAATCTCAGGTCTGGTCTCGGAAAAATGCGAGGAGTCTATCTAATGGAGAAAATCATGGATGGTAAGACCTTTGATGTTTTGATTCCAGAATTCACGATGATTGTTCCCTATATCCTTAATTGAATACATTGTATCAATTATTGGCATATATCAAATATTGGCTCTTTTCGGTTAATCAGCATTCTCTCCATTCTCCATTTCTTTACACTTTCTATGAAGAGATTGTGAAAGGATCCAAATCTATTGAGCAAATTGAAATAGAATCACTTCGAAAAATTCATTTGAAAAACAGCCAGATTATAGAGATTAATGACATGGGGGCTGGCTCTCGTGTTCAAAAATCAAATAGAAGAAGTATCAGCCAAATCGCAAAACACGCTTCCACACCACCTAAATTTTCAAAATTTCTTTACCATTTAATAAAGGAAAAAGAGGCTAAGACTATAATCGAACTTGGAACTTCGTTAGGTTTCAACACCCTATATATGGCTATGGCAAATACTTCTGCCAAAATTTTTACATTCGAAGGTGCTGATGAGATTGCAGCTTTAGCTCAAACTAATTTTGATATTTTTACGCTTAAAAACATTGAAATAATAAAAGGGAACATTGATGTAACATTACCCGGCTTTTTGTCAAAAAAACCGACAATAGACCTGGCTTACATCGATGCTAATCATAAGTATGAGCCAACAATTAGTTATTTCAATCAAGTCTTAAGCTGTTCTGGGGAAGACTCAATTATAATCATAGATGATATTCATTGGTCAAAGGAAATGAATCTCGCCTGGCATGAGATTAAGAAACACCCTAGAGTATCTGTGTCAATGGACCTATTTGAGGCGGGGATTATTTTTTTGAATCAAGAATTACAAAAAGCGGACCTTGTGCTTAAGTTTTAGGTCGCTTCTCTAAATTGACAAACAATTCTGAGCCGTTTCTTTCAGATATAGAATTATATGCCTGATCCATTACTCTAATGTTAAAGAATGGTTCAAACAGCGTTTTGTATTCATCAATATTTCCTCCGAATGGTGGATGGTCATTATGAAAGTCCCTATTAAATAAGGCTCCAACCAATTTACCTCCTGGCTTAAGCAACGAAAACATTTTTCCAACATAGTCTTGTCTTCTGTCTGGGCTTATAGCTGAAAGAAAAGTTTGCTCTATGATTAAATCAAATTGGCCATTGAAATTAAAAAAATCAGATTGATGAAGGTGCTTAGAGTTGAATGTCGGTACTCTTTGCTTTAGGTTCACCAATGGGGATTTAGCAAAATCGAGTACATGAACGTTTTTGAATTTGTTCTTATGAAGGTATTCGGCCTCATAAGAATTACCAGCACCAGGCAATAATATATTTATATCGGACTCATTTAGTTGGTCCACATAATGCTTAATCGGTGTCGAAACATAACCAATATCCCAACCCAAATTCTTGCTTTGGTATTTGTTGTCCCAATATTCCTCGTTCAATTTAAATCCCATTCAATTAGTCATCACGATCTTCTGGTATATATAGAAAAGTTTTTCTTAATTCGCTCAATAATTGACCTATTAATCGTTAATTAATAGTTAAGCCAACTAAATATTTAGTGGAATGAGTGGAAGTGAACAAGCCGAAAAAGTAAAAAAAGACAAATCGAAAATTATACTGTTTTCCATTATTGTATTAATTGCAATTGGAGCAGGTTATAAAATTTATACCGATTATAAAAGCAACCAAGTCCTTCAAGCTGAGTTCGAAGCAACCAAGTTAGAGCTTTCAACAAAACTTGATAGCATTGGAACAGAACTCAGCTATCGAATTACCGAAATTGCTGAACTAGGAGGCAACATTGATTCTTTGGTCCATTTGAAAGATTCCATCACTATGGAAAGAGATCAATTACAAAGAACTAGGACAGCCAACAAGGCTATAATTCAACGATTAGATAGAAAGGTGACTGGCTATGAAGTATTGTTACTTGCCAAAGACGTAGAAATAAAAGAATTGAAAGTAATCAACACAGAGTTATTGGCTGAAAACAACAATTTAAAAGTGGAGCAAAACACTTTGAACACAAATATTATTAGAGCCAATGAAAGAGAAAAGGAACTAAAAAATCAGATTTCCCTTGCATCAAAGTTAAGGGCTGAAAACATCAGGATATTCAACATTAATGGCCGAGGAAAGGAAAAAGAAGGTGATTTCCGTAGTAGGCAAGCTGAAAAGATCAAGGTTACATTTAACATTGCTGATAATGAAGTTGCTCCTGTCGCTGGACACCAGATTATGATTCAATTAGTTGATCCTGCTGGAAATGTAGTTTTTGATGTTGCTAGAGGTTCAGGGTCTTTTCAGGTAAATGGTAAAGAAGAATTCTACACATCCATTCAAGAAATCTTGTTTGATAATACTAAGCAAGAACTGTCCTTTGTTTATGATAAAGGTTCAGAGTTTGCAAAGGGTGACCATAGAATAGTCATCTTGTCTGATACTTACGAAATCGGCACCGTAAATTTCAATGTGCGCTAGGAGTTGATTTCGCTCTCTTTTTTGCTTTAAAAGCTACATTAAGTACCACTCCTGTAATAACTAATGTCATGCCTATGTAGGTCATGAAATTAAAGCTTTCCTCGAAAAAGACGTAGCCGAAACCCAATGCATAAATAATCCCAATGAAATTCAAATTGGCTACTTTAGACAGTTCTTCTGTTTGATACGATTTAGTCATAAAATATTGTGCCACCTGCGTAAGCACTCCGATCAAAATTAATATTAGCCAATCAATGCCAGATGGCATTACCCAATTCATTAATGAATAAATACCGGCAATTGGGAGTGTTACTAGGGGGAAATAAAACACTATGACAAGTGGATGCTCAGAAGTTTTAAGTTTCCTAATCATATTATAGGCAATACCAGAAAAAAAAGCAGCGCCCACACCCAACAATGCCATCAAGGGTGAAATTCTCAAATCAAAACCTTGAATAATTACTATACCCCCGAAAGACAATAAAAAGAACAACCACTGAATGGGGTTGACTTTTTCATTTACAATCCATATGCCCAAGATCGCAGTGAATATTGGTGATAAAAACATTAAAGTCGCAGCGCTTGCAAGTGGTATCTCTTGAAGTGTTATAAAAAACATTATTAATGCCGTAGCACCTGCTATTCCTCTTATTAGAAGGACTTTGTAATTATTTCCAAACAGATTGATTCTCTTGAATTTTAAGACGGTACCTGACATTATAAATGAGACAACAGACCTAAAAAGTATTATTTCAACAGCCGGAATATGACTCACATATTTAACTCCAACATTCATCATTGCAAAGACGAATGTCGATAAAAGCATGTATTGGACTCCTTTAGAACGCACACACGAAAATGAGCTTTATTAAATAAAGTCTAATACTCACCCTTCACTTTTTAACGTTTCTTGAATAAAAAATATGGTTTTATAAAAAACATCCAAGGTTAAGATACTTTATTTAGGTTGTTAGATAGTAATAAATCATGCCAATAAATGACGTTTTCTTGCGTTTAACCTTTAACTTTAAGACTTAAGTTATTTATCTACTTAATAGGAATGATTAAAAAAGGATTACTATTCACTGCCATTTTTTTTATCATCAACGCCTCATTTGCTCAGCAATACGTTACTACAGGCGACTTTGATAGGAATTCAAAAGTCTCTTTTGGGGCGAGTTATAATGTATTTAATGGAGAATTAAGAGAGGTTGCTGACCCAAACATACAAGGGAGTTTAGGATTCACTCTGGGGTATGAACATTTTTTAAGGTCAGCAAAGAACATTTCCTTAAGAGGAAATCTATCTCTCTATACGATAAAAGGCAGTGACTCAAAAGCTCCTCAGCAATCTCGAGTAGACAGAAACTTATCTTTTAAAGCGACCAATTTTGAATTCACTGTACAAGCGCTGTACTATTTAAGCCCTTTACCTGCCACAGGATATAAAGACAGAGCGTTCTTAACACCCTATGTTATGTTAGGTGCAGGAATAACCTCTAATAACCCAACAGCTGAACTAGACAGTGCAGGATTCACTACTCAGTACAAGTTAAGACCCATGAGACTCGAAGGTGAGCAGTATGGAAGTATTGCGGCTATAATTCCTGTTGGTTTTGGTTTAAATTTCTTTTTAAATCGCACAATTGATATTCAACTTGAAGCGCAATATAATTTAGCATTGACTGGGTTTTTAGATGATGTGAGTACAGTGTACAGAGACCCAATTTCATTCGGCCCTGATCAAGATAAAGCCGCTCAACTTTCGGATAGAAGGCCAGAAATTGGCTTACCACCTGCCGCAGCTGGTGACCTTCGTGGAAATGGGAAGAACGATGCTTATTTTAGACTGGGATTTAGATTGAATTATTATTTACCCAAGTCGCTTTATGGTAAATCAGCTCTGCGTTGTATAATCAACAAAAAGACTAGATAACAGCTCCGTCTTTCATTTCTACCTTTCTATCAGCCATACTTGCCAATTCCTCGTTATGTGTGACGATTACAAAGGTCTGATTAAACTTATCCCGAAGTTCAAAAAATAGTTCATGAAGTGCCTTGGCATTTTTGGAATCTAAATTACCACTAGGCTCATCTGCAAAAACAATTGCCGGGTTGTTAATCAAGGCTCGCGCAACCGCCACTCTTTGCTGTTCACCGCCTGATAATTCCGAAGGTTTATGGCTTGCCCTTTCATTGACTCCCAAAATTGACATGAGCTCCAATGCACGCTGTTCAACCTTGTGTCTGTTGGTTTGTGAAAGGTAACCGGGCATGCAAATATTTTCGAGCGCAGAAAATTCCGGAAGGAGATTATGAAACTGAAAAACAAAACCAATTTCTTGATTTCTAAAATGCGCAAGCTCCTTGCCTTTTAATGCATTAACTTTTTTCTGCCCAATTATTAACTCTCCCAGATCAGGCTGATCTAGTGTACCCAGGATATGCAGCAGTGTGCTTTTCCCGGCACCTGAGGTACCGACTATTGATAATAACTCGTTTTCCTCAATACTTATGTTAACTCCTTTTAGCACTTGTAATTGGCCAAAAGACTTAGTTAGATTAGTCGCCTTTAAAATCTCCATTTTTTCAAATATCCTCAAACTTAAGCATTTTAGATAAAGCCAAGTAAAGACTTCATCTTCATAGGTCATTTTGTTTGTTAAATTAGTGTCAAAGATGTACTTTCGTGCCAAATTTTGAGCAATGAATATCCACGAATACCAAGCAAAAGAGTTACTTAAAAATCACGGTGTGAAAATTCAAACCGGGATAGTTGCAGAAACCCCTGAAGAGGCATTAACTGCTGCTAAAGAATTAAACAAAATCACTGGTACAGAGTGGTATGTAATTAAAGCCCAGATACACGCCGGTGGTAGAGGAAAAGGAACTACAAAAGAAACTGGATCACATGGTGTAGTATTAGCAAAAAGTCAGGACGCTGTTTCTGAAATAGCTAGTAATATATTGGGGGGGATTTTGGTAACACACCAAACCGGCCCTGAAGGTAAAAAAGTGAATAAGGTTTTAGTCGCCGAGGATGTCTATTATCCTGGTGAATCTGATCCCAAAGAATATTACATCTCCATTCTTTTAGACAGAGCGACAAGCACCAATGTTATTATGGCTTCAACAGAAGGTGGAATGGACATTGAAGAGGTTGCAGAAAATACTCCAGAAAAAATCACTAAAGAATGGATCGACCCAAGGGTTGGCTTACAAGGATTTCAGTCCAGAAAAATTGCTTTCAGCCTCGGTTTAGAGGGACAAGCATTTAAAGAAATGGTTAAATTCATTCATTCACTTTACAATGCTTTTGTAAGTTCTGATTCATCAATGTTTGAAATCAACCCAGTCTTAAAAACATCTGATAACCAGATATTGGCGGTTGATGCAAAAGTGGACATTGACGACAATGCATTGATGAGACATCCAAACTTACTTGCACTTAGAGATCTCTCCGAAGAGGATCCAGCAGAAGTAGAAGCAGGCAAGCACGGCTTGAGCTATGTTAAGTTGGATGGAAATGTGGGTTGTATGGTGAACGGTGCTGGCTTAGCCATGGCAACGATGGACATTATTAAACTTTCTGGCGGAGAACCAGCTAACTTCCTTGATGTTGGAGGAACTGCTAATGCAGAAACTGTAGAAGCTGGCTTTAGGATTATCCTTCAAGATCCTAATGTAAAAGCTATATTGATAAACATTTTTGGTGGTATCGTTAGATGTGACCGTGTTGCAAATGGTGTTGTTGAGGCGTACAAGAATATTGGAACAATTGAAATTCCGATTATTGTAAGGCTACAAGGAACTAATGCTGAAGAAGGCGCAAGAATTATTAATGAATCAGGGCTTGAAGTACATTCGGCCATTGTTTTAAAAGACGCAGCAGCAAAAGTACAAGAAGTACTTTCATAAGCATTGCACCCGTAGCTCAACTGGATAGAGCGCCAGATTTCGGCTCTGGAGGTTGAGGGTTCGACTCCTTCCGGGTGCGCAAAAAACGCCTTGTTTGTAAAAGAACAAGGTGTTTTTGTCGTTTCAGGAGAATAATGTTTAAATTCGTAGATGTCCTCAATGGGAACAAGTTGTTCCCTAACGATCAACTTATTAATTTTACGTAGATTAATTAACTTATTTATTGCTAAAAGCAGTGAGGAAAATTGCTTTCACCATATTAATCATAATGCTATTCGCTGAGTTTGCGGATGCACAAAGTTTTTACTCTAGAAGAAGAGATAGAAAGTGGATGTTTTCCTATGGATTAGGGATTTCAACCTACCACGGAGATTTATATGCTTTCGACCAAGACGCATTACAAGGCGTCAACTGGAATGCAGGAATTGGTCTAAGAAGAAAAATTGGATCACAACTTAGCTTAAGATTAGACTTTAACACTTATAGGTTACAAGCTGTAGATTCCTTAGAACACCAAAGCGCACTTTTCCCTACACTCGAAGCACCCGATCGAGCACAACGAAATCTATCATTCCGAGCTATAAATTATGAGCTTTCTTTGATGGCCCATTTTAATTTAATCCCAATCATATGGTTGCAGCTTATAAACTAATCTTGTTAAAGCAATTAAAGAGTCGTTTGACAATTCAGGTAACTGATCTTTATTTTGAAGGTACACTACCTTTTCATTTGGAATACAACTTGAAACTACGGCCGCAAACAAAAGGAAACCCAACACCTGTTTAAAAGTCTGGGTGATGTGCTTAGGATATTTCTTTGATGTTTGGTCGATCATTTCTTTAATATATCTCTTTATACTTCAGAATTAATACGCATTCCCATATTCAAACCCTACTTTGAGCATGGTTAAAAATGACTCCATTTCATGTAATGGAATTAAATTAGGCCCATCACTTTTGGCTTGGCTTGGATCAGGATGTGTTTCAATAAAGAAACCATCAACTCCCGAAGCTGCAGCTGCGCGCGCTAAATAAGGAGCAAATTCTCTTTGTCCTCCTGAACTTCCGCCTTGGCCACCTGGTTGCTGCACACTATGTGTAACGTCAAAAATCACTGGTGCGTATTGTCGCATAATTGGTAAGGCGCGCATGTCAACCACCAAATTATGGTAGCCAAATGAAGCCCCCCTTTCCGTCAAGCACACTTTATCGTTTCCTGTTGATTTTACCTTATTCACGGCATACTGCATGTCTTCAGGGGCCATAAATTGACCTCGTTTTACTTTAACAGTTTTTCCAGTTTTTCCAGCAGCTATCAAAAGGTCGGTTTGTCTACAGAGGTAAGCGGGAATTTGCAATGCTTGCACCACGTCACTCACAGGAGCAGCTTGATTTGGCTCGTGAATGTCGGTTACTATTGGGAGATCAAACTCATGTTTGATCTTGTCTAACACCCTTAATCCTTCTTCCAACCCTACTCCCCTAAATGAATCCACAGAAGTTCGATTGGCTTTATCGAAAGATGCTTTGAAGATATATTGAATATCTAACTTTTCACAGGATTTTTTCAGTGTTTCTGCAACTTTTGCACACACATCATAAGACTCCACTGCACAAGGACCTGAGAACAAGACCATTCGCCCTCCACCCAAAAAAACATCGTCTGTAATATTAAATCCTTCAGTAAATTTATCCATCTCCTCTTTTCAATTTTTCAATAATTTCATCATACACGCCATGAGCCAAAAGCACTAAATCAGCCAACTCTCTCAATACTCCATTCCCACCTTCTGTTTCTAAAACCAAATCAACATTGGCCTTTACTGCTTTATGTCCATCCGCCGGAGTGGCACTCAATCCGCACCTCACCAAAACGGGTAAATCATTAATATCATCTCCGACATAAGCCACTTGATCCGCTTCCAGCCCTTGTTCCAGCATAAGTTGTTCGAAGGTTTCAAGTTTATCATGAATGCCATGACGATGTACATCAATATTTAATTCTTCGCATCTGTTGATTACCACTTGTGATGAACGCCCAGTAATTACGCCGGTAATTATGCCAGCCGCTTTAAGGTGTTTTATTATTTGTCCATCCTTTACATTGAATCTTTTGTATTCCTGACCCGCATTGTCGTAAATAATACCTCCGTCAGTAAGTACTCCATCTACATCAAAAAAGATGGCCTTAATTTTTTTTGCTTTTTGTCTAATTTCTAACTCTTGGGTCACTGGGCGTGGGTTTGAACAAAAATAGGATTAAATATCCATCTTACATAATGTAGGCACCGTTGCAGAAAAGCATAAAACCTTTCTGCAATCCTTATAAAGAGACGGGACCAATTCTCCTAAAAAATGACTTTATGCTTTCAATCTAAATCACCAAATTGCCGAAACTTAAATTATAGGTCATTAAACCATTCTGAATTGTCAACTTTGCAAGTGATTTTTAGAAATAATTAAGCAGTTAACACTAGCGATAAACCGTTAAATAACAATTACATATGTCTACTAAGGGAAGCCAAAAAAAGCACTTTGTATTAGATTTTGATAGTACTTTTACTAAAGTTGAGGCTTTGGATATTTTGGGTGAAATATCACTTGAGCATCACCCAGACAGAAAGCCCCGGCTTGAAGAAATTAAAAACGTAACCGACCAAGCAATGGCAGGCACTATTCCTTTCAAGGTATCACTTACAAAGCGCTTGTCATTACTAAATGCGAATAAATCACACCTCACTACCTTAATTGATAGGCTTTCGGAAAAAGTTTCAAAATCGGTAAGACGCAATAAAGCCTTTTTTGAAGGAAACCCAGATTATACCTACATACTTTCAAACGGATTTAAGGAATTCATCATTCCCGTCGTAACTGCCTATGGTATTAAAGCAGAAAACGTCTTCGCTAATGACTTTGTTTTTGATGATAAGGATAACATCATTGGGTTCAATGAAGAAAATGTGCTATCTGTTAATGGAGGTAAGGCATTACAAATAGAAAAGCTCAAACTTAAAGGTGACGTTCATATGATCGGTGACGGCTATACCGATTATGAAGTAAGAGAGGCTGGTGCCGCTGATCGGTTTTATGCTTATACTGAAAATATAGAAAGAGCTCCTGTAACAAAAAATGCCGATCATATAGCGCCGAGTTTCGATGAGATTTTGTATCATAATAATATGAATGGCGCACTTTCTTATCCCAAAAACAGAATCAAAATGCTTCTGTTGGAAAATGTACATCCATTCGCATTAGAAAAGTTAAAAGAAGAAGGCTTTCAAGTCGAGACCTATCCAGCAGGCCTAGACGAGGCCCAACTTTGCCAGAAAATTAAAGGTGTTTCTGTCTTAGGCATCAGATCAAAAACACAGGTCACTGCGAAAGTGTTAGAAAATGCAGATCGACTGATGGCGATCGGTGCATTTTGTATTGGAACAAATCAGATTGATTTAGATGCATGCTTGAATCATGGCGTAGCAGTATTTAATGCGCCATATAGTAATACCCGTTCGGTAGTAGAATTGGCCATTGCAGAGATTATTTTTTTAATGCGTGGTATAATTGACAAAAGTGCAGGCATGCACAAAGGAGTTTGGGGGAAAACGGCAACTGGAAGTAATGAAATAAGAGGTAAAAAACTTGGGATTATTGGCTACGGAAATATCGGCTCGCAATTGTCAGTTTTGGCCGAAGGATTGGGAATGGATGTCTACTATTTCGACAGTGAGGAAAGACAAAGCCTTGGCAATTCAACCAAATGCGAGACCATTGAATATTTATTAAATATTGCCGATGTCATCAGTTTACATGTTGATGGGAAAAAAGAGAATGATAATTTCTTCGGAAAAACCCATTTTAATTTAATGAAGCCTGGGGCTATATTTTTAAACCTCGCCAGAGGACCGGTAGTGGACAATGCTGCACTAAAGGATTGTATTACTTCGGGAAAAATTAGAGGTACTGGAGTAGATGTATTCCCTCATGAACCAATTGATAATCAGGAAACTTTTAAGTCAGAATTAAGAGGCTTACCCAACACTATCCTTACTCCGCATATTGGTGG
>Ga0209223_10001166_pt1 | contig 28982 bp, 25 predicted proteins | sample COG_06_FD_184750 | JGI IMG/M metagenome (GOLD analysis project Ga0209223, IMG submission 184750) | Pelagic Microbial community sample from North Sea - COGITO 998_met_06 (SPAdes) (version 2) | ecosystem: Environmental > Aquatic > Marine > Neritic zone/Coastal water | place: Helgoland, sampling...
GTGAGAAATAAGCTTTTTGATGTGCAAAAAGATGGAGCCTTTCTAGCATCCCCTTTTTTAAAGTTGGGTTGATATTCTCTGGTGTTTTACTAAAAACGATTGCATTTGCTCTTTCTGCTCCTTTTTTGCTTTCCCTTAAATTACCAACTGGCATTAAATTATCTTTGTAAAAAGGACTTGCGTAAGGCGTAATGAGAATATTAAATCCTGCTTTTATCCATCTGTGTTGATAGCCATCATCAAGTAGTATAACATCAGTTTCAGGAAAATCTTTTAGGATTTTTTTCACCCCTTTATTCCTATTTTTTTCTACTACAACTATGCAGTTAGGATTGTTTAGTTTTAACTGTAAAGGTTCATCACCTACTTCAGTAGCAGTTCTTGTTGTTTCAACATATTGTAGAGTTGATGTTTTTCGCCCATATCCTCTGCTGAGGATAGCAACTTTATAATCAGTTTTTAGTAGATTAATAATGTACTGTGTGTGTGGTGTTTTTCCTGTACCACCTACTGATAAATTACCAATACAGATGATAGGTATGTTGTGGCTTACGGATTTAAATATTCCATAGTCGAATAACAAATTACGAATGGCTGTAATGCTACCGTAAATGAATGATAATGGGATTAATAGAAAATATATAAGGGATTTAAAAGTATGTATATTAAAATTAGTCCATTTCATCTTTCGCAAAGATAAGATTTAGATTTAAGATACTAGAAATTGAGGGATAGACTTTGTTTTTGTATTTTTGAAAAATGAAAATAATAGAAGTAACAAATTTTTTAGAACAGTATGCTCCATTGGAATATCAAGAAACTTATGATAATTGTGGGCTAATTATAGGTGATGCAAATGCTGAGATTAAGGGTGTTCTTATCACTTTAGATTGTATAGAAAGTGTAATTGATGAAGCAATAGCAACAGAGTGTAACCTTATTGTGGCTCATCATCCTATTATTTTTTCAGGATTAAAAAAAATCAATGGAAAAAACTATATTGAACGCACAGTAATAAAAGCAATCAAAAACGATATTGCTATTTATGCCATACATACTAACTTGGATAATGTGCATAATGGTGTAAGTGCTAAAATTGCTGATCAATTAGGGCTTGAAAATTGCAAGGTTTTAGCTCCTAAAAATGAGGTGGAAAATAGTTCAGTTGGTTCGGGTATTTTAGGAACATTAAAAACTCCTATTAGTTCTGCTGATTTTCTAAAGCAGTTAAAATCCAGTATGCAAACAAATTGTGTGAGGCATACTGCACTAGTAAAAGATGAAATAAAAACAGTTACAGTTTGTGGTGGTAGTGGTAGTTTTTTGCTTAACAATGCAATTGCTGCTAAAGCGGATGTTTTTATTACTGCTGATTTTAAATATCATGAGTTCTTTGATGCTGAAAATAAGATTGTTATTGCAGACATTGGGCACTATGAAAGTGAGCAATTTACAAAGGATTTGATTTATGATTTGCTTGTCAAAAATTTTACTAAATTTGCCGTCCGATTATCAAAAGTGAACACTAATCCGATAAAGTACTTATAATGGCAAAAAAAACAAAAAAAACTACTGCTTCAGTAGAGGATAAATTAAAAGCGTTACACCTACTTCAAGTTATTGATACTAAAGTTGATAAAATTAGAATTATCAGAGGTGAACTGCCTTTAGAAATTGAAGATTTAGAAGATGTAATTGTTGGTTTAAATTCAAGATTAGAGAAACTTAATGAGGATTTAGCAACTTCTAAAGATGTAATTGTTGGCAATAAAAATTCGATTGCTTTAGCAACTGAAGCTATCGAAAAGTACGAGAAGCAATTAAAAAACATCAAGAATAATCGTGAGTTTACTTCATTAACTAAAGAAGTAGAGTACCAAAACTTAGAAATTCAGATTGCTGAAAAGAAGAAAATTCAGAATGAAGCAAATGTTTTACATAAAACAGAAATTATTAATGCTTGTAAGGAGCAAATTTCTGAAAAAGATGAAGAATTAAAAATTAAGCAAAGTGAGCTTGACGAGATTGTAAAAGAAACTGAGAAAGAAGAAAAAGCGTTAATGACTGATTCTGCTAAAGCTGAGAAAGTTATTGATGATAGATTACTTGGAGCTTACAAAAGAATTAGATCAAAAGTAGCAAACGGTATGGCTGTTGTTTCTGTTGATAGAAATGCTTGTGGAGGTTGTTTTGCAACTATTCCACCTCAAAGAGAATTGGACATTCAAATGCATAAAAAAGTAATTGCTTGTGAGCATTGCGGTAGAATTATGATTGATGCTAACATCTTTGAAGAGCAAGAAGCTTAGTAAAATTTAGAACTATTTAAAAGGGATTTCATATTTTTGGAATCCCTTTTTTTATGCCATGAGATTTTTTATCATCATTTTTTTGTTATTAAGCAAATTTACTTTTGCTTCTTTTGATATGAATGAGAATATGCAACAATCATACTTGCATATTATAAACTTAGAGTTTGAGTCTGCTAAAAAATTACTAGCTAATGAGCAATCTCAAAATCCCACTAATGGTTTTATTCCACTTCATCAAAACTATATTGATTTCTTAACCATTATTATAGGTGAGGAGAAAAGTTATTTTGATAATTCTATTCAGCAAAAGGAAGTGAGAATGGAATTGCTTGAAAGCAAAAATGTAGATTCTCCTTACTATTTATATTCTCAAGCAGAAATTCATTTGCAATGGGCTTTTTCTCGTTTAAAATTTGATCAATATTCAGCTGCTGCTTATGAGTTTATTAAAGCATATAAGCTATTAGAAAAAAATCAAGAAAAATTCCCTGACTTTACTTTAAATAAAAAGGGTTTAGGTTTAATTCATGCTTTGCTTGGTGCAGTTCCTGAGCAGTTCCATTGGATTTTAAATCTGGCTGGTTTAGATGGGGGTGTAGCGCTTGGTCTTTCGGAGTTAGATGAAGTTTTGAATGATGAGAATTTTAAAATGTATGAGAATGAAGTATTGTTTTTGCTTTCTTTTTTGCAAATTAACTTGAATGAAAATGATGCTATTTCTCAGCAATATCTGGATAAGATAGGAGATAGGTATAAAGAAAATATATTATTGAATTTTACTGCAGCACGGCTATCTCATAATTTAGGAGAGAATGAATTAACACTTAAAATACTGGAAGATAAGCCAAGTACTTTGTCAGCTTTCCCTTTTCATTATTTGAATTATTTGCAGGGTATGTCTTATTTGTATCAGTTGAATTATGAAAATGCTAAACAGCAATTTGAAGTCTTTTTAGGCGATTTTAATGGTATTAATTACATCAAATCTGCTTATCATAAATTAGCTTGGATTTCTTTTTTGCAAGGAGAAGATGATAATTATTTTGAGAAGGTAATTACTGAAGGTAATACTTCAATTGATGAAGATAAAGTTGCATTGAAAGATGCAAATACAAACTATATAACACATTCTAGATTGTTAAAAACAAGGTTGCTTTTTGATGGAGGGTACTATGAAAAGGCACTATTAGACATTTCTGGAGTAAAGATAATAAAAGACTATTCTAGATTCTATGATGAATATTGGTATCGTTTAGCGCGTATCAAATCTAAACTTGATTATGATGATAAAGAAATTATTGAGCATTTTCAATTGTCTATTGATCAAGGAAAGAATTCTGCTAATTATTATGCTCCTATGTCAGCTTTGCAAATTGCCTTAATCTATGAAAAGCAAAATGAACTGGATAAAGCAGCAATCTATTTTGAAAAGTGTCTTTCAATGTCAGATTTTGACTATGAGAGAGGAATTCATCAAAAAGCTAAATCAGGTTTGGTAAGAATATCAGATTAGTATCTGAAGCCTATAGTAAAAATCAAACATTGATTGGTGTTAACTAAAGATGTTGGCGCAATATATTCTTCACTATATAATAAGTGTTCATTTGCTCCTTGAGATAAAACATAAGCGATATCAAAATAATAACCGCCATTATTTATTCCTAAACCATAGCTAAAGTTTTCTCTGCTAAAATCTTTATTTGTAAATGCACTTCCTAGTTTAGCATATCCAGTTCTTAAAATAAATGGTTTGATATTCATCTCTGCTCCTATCTTTATGTTTTCAGTTTTTTGGTATAAGTTTGAAATAATTTCATTCTCATCAGTAAACCTATAGCTATCTGAGTTCATTCTTACTGAGGAATAATCTATGATTTCATAATCCCCACTAATTAAAATGTTTTTATTTAAAATAGTAGAAGCACTTAAATTTGCTTTCCATGGAGTTTGTAATTTGTATTCAAAATAGTTTACTGGAGAATCTTCCGTATAGCTTACTTCATTAAAATGAGTAGTGATTAAAGTGCTATATGTTTCTTCAATATTGTAATATGTTGGGGAATGTACACTTGCCCCTATTTTAAAAGATTCATTTACCCTAAATATTGCCCCAACTTTTAAGTTCATTCCATTACCGTATGTAGTAAGTTCTTCTTGGTAGTCAAAACCATTTAGTCCGTTAATTGTATCTTCAAAAGAGTGTTCGCTATAAATGGTATTCTCATAATAATTTATTGAAGGAAATCCTATGCTTGCTCCTATATACAATTGTTCGTTATATGACCCACCAGCTGAAAATACAAATTCATTCTCTCCTCCTAATGTTTGTATGTGTTTAGCTTGCATCTTATTGCTGTTACTACTTACATGTGAGATGTAACTTCCGTTATCATTTGCATACCAACCGTTAATTGTATCATTATTTTCTAAATCAATTAAATCAGACCAAAAAGCAGGACTCCCATGAAAAGAATTTAGGTTGTCAATTGTATTTCCTTGAGCGTATTCTAAAATATTGTCAGCTAATGATGAAGTGTTGTTATGCCCTTCAATTATTATATTTCTATCATAACTTGTTAATTGATTCCAGCCTATAGCAATATTAATTCTTTTCCAGTCAGTATCTCCCTTTGGTATAGTAAAAACTAACCCTAGATTACCAATGTCTAATCCTGTGTTATAATCAGCAGTATTTGTTCCATTAAAGTATGATTTAGTGCTATTTAAATTAAATGTTGGCGTGAAAGTAAATTCACTAAACTGATACATTCCAATCCCTGCAGGATTCAAGCTTAAAGCTGAAAATTCTCCTCCTAGTGAGCCAAATGCACCACCCATTGCAGAATATCTTGCAGTTCCTAAATTCTCTTGTGTTGAATATCTTAATGCGTCAACTTCATTTTGTGCGTTAAGTGTTGTGCTGATTGCTAAAGCAATTACTAAAATTCTTTTTATCATTTTTATCTTCTTGGTTTTGAGCTTCTTTTATTTCCTCCTGAGGACCTATTGTTGCTATTTGATCTGTTCCCAGAATTTGATTTGTAGCTTCTGTTGTTGGTTTTTGGTGAAGAATATGTGTTGTTGCTTCTGTTATTTGTTTTAGTTGTTGTGCTGTTATTATTGGAGCTATTCCCTCTTGTGTTGTTACTATTTGTTGAATTGCTTTTGTAATTACTGTTATTGTAAGTGTTTTTACTAACTCCAATATTTGTTTTAGTAGTTGTATTTCCTCTGTAAATATTTGTTGTTTTTACAGTTGAATTTGAACTATTACTTCTAGTGTTAGTCGAATTGGTTTTTATTGAGCTGTTGTTTCTGATATTTACAGTAGAGGAGTTGTTATTGCTGGTATTGGTTTTTACACCTCTATTTCCTCTTGAAGTTAGCGCTCCTCTGTGTCCAGTTGTGTATGTGTGATTACTATTTGTATTTACAGTAATATTGTTATTGTGGTGATGGTTGTATCCGTATCCGTAATAAGAATAGTAGCCCCCAGTGTAGTAAGGAGAGTAGTAGTAATCGTAATAATAAGGGGAGTAACTGTAGTAAGAATAGTAAGGAGAATTCCAGTTGTAACCATAATAGATGCTTGTTCCGCAATAAAATGGGTCATTATTATACCAATAGTAGTCAGTATAAATTCCGCCATAATATCCAGTACTGTACATTGGCCTATGAAATCTTCTTATTCTTGATGAAAAACTATAGTCATAGTAATCATCAGCTTCATAATAATCGCCATAATAATTATTGACTGTTGTTCCTGTGTCAGTAGTTATCGTTTCATTTTCTACTTGATTATTTACAGTCATTTCTTCATAGGTGCTAAATTCATCACTTTCTAAATAATTAGGATCAGAATAATGCACATGAGTTGTTGTTATGCAAGATGCTAAAAACAACATTAATATTGTGGGGAGAAGTAGGTTTTTCATAGCTATAATTTTTTGTTTGATACTCATAAACTTATGCTCGTTTAATTTATTAGTTTTGTACTACCTTTTTGGTAAACGAAATTAATACTACAAAATTACATTTTTTAAGATTAAATGGCAAAAAAATTAACATCAAGAGCAGAGGACTATTCTCAATGGTATAATGAGATTGTTCAAGGAGCTGATTTAGCTGAGAATTCAGGAGTAAGAGGTTGTATGGTTATCAAACCTTATGGATATGCAATATGGGAAAAAATGCAAGCTGAATTAGATAAAAAGTTTAAAGAGACAGGACATGAAAATGCTTATTTTCCTCTTTTTATACCTAAATCATATTTTAGTAAAGAAGCAAGTCATGTTGATGGTTTCGCTAAAGAATGTGCTGTTGTTACTCATTATCGATTAAAAAATGATCCTAACGGAAAAGGTGTTATTGTTGATCCTGATGCAAAATTGGAAGAGGAATTAATTGTTCGTCCTACTTCTGAAACTATCATCTGGGATACTTACAGAAAATGGATACAATCCTATAGAGATTTGCCTATTTTAGTTAATCAATGGGCTAATGTGGTGAGATGGGAAATGCGTACTAGATTATTTTTGCGTACTGCTGAGTTTTTGTGGCAAGAAGGACATACAGCTCATGCAACTAAAAAGGAAGCAATTGCTGAAACGGAACAAATGATTGATGTATATGCTGATTTTGCTCAAGATTTTATGGCAATGCCGGTAATTAAAGGTGTAAAATCAGAAAATGAAAGATTTGCTGGTGCACTTGAAACTTATTGTATTGAGGCACTAATGCAAGATGGGAAAGCTTTACAAGCAGGAACTTCTCACTTTTTAGGTCAGAATTTTGCAAAAGCTTTTGATGTAAAGTTTGCTACTAAAGAAGGAAAACAGGAATATGTTTGGGCAACTTCTTGGGGGGTTTCTACTCGTTTGATGGGCGCTTTAGTAATGACACATTCTGACGATAAGGGTTTGGTTTTACCACCTAAATTAGCACCATATCAAGTTGTTATTGTTCCCATTTATAAAGGAGATGAGCAATTAGAAAAAGTATCGGAAGTAGCTTTAAAAGTTAAAAAGAACTTAGAAGCTAAAGGAATTTCAGTTAAGTTTGATAATAGGTATACACATAAGCCAGGGTGGAAGTTTGCAGAATATGAGCTTAAAGGTGTGCCATTGCGTTTAGCACTTGGTGCTCGTGATTTAGAAAATGGTACAATTGAAGTTGCCAGAAGAGATACTTTAGAAAAAGAAACATATCAGATAGAAGACATTGAAAATAAGGTGGAGCATTTGTTAGAGAAAATTCAAGAAAATTTATATCAAAAAGCACTTGATTTTCGTGCGGAAAAAACTTACAAAGCTGACTCAAAAGAGGAGTTTGTTGAATTAATTAAAAAAGGTGGTTTTGTTTATGCCCATTGGGATGGAACTTTTGAAACAGAGGAATTGATTAAAAAGGAAACAAAAGCAACTATTAGATGTATTCCATTGGATGCAAAAGAGGAAAGTGGAGTTTGTTTGTTTAGTGGAAAACCATCTAACAAACGAGTGTTATTTGCAAAAGCATATTAATTATGAATTCAGAAGAAAAGATAGTTAGTTTATTAAAAGAAAAGGCTTATACTAAGCAAAAGATTTATCGAATTACTAAAAATGTTTTTGCTAATTTTCAAGATGTATTGCAAGAAAAAGCAACCATTTTAAATAATGAAGTTCAAGATAAAGATGTTGAGGTTTCTTATGAAGAATCCGGGGATTTTGATGCTAAATTAAAATTTTCTGGTGATACGCTTTTGTTTCATATGCATTCAAATATTTTTGATTTTGATTCTTCACATCAAATACATAAAACATCTTATGTAAAGGAGGATAAGATGAGGTCCTTTTGTGGGGTAATAAATATTTATAATTTTCTTTCAGATTCTTTAAAGTATAATCGCTTGAATGATGCAGGATTTTTGATTGCTCGGATATTTATTAATAAGGATAATCATTTTTTTGTTGAAGGGGATAAGCAGTTAGGTTTCTTGTTTAATGATTTTGTTAATCAGCAAATAGATGAAGTTCAGATTTGTAAAATTATTGATACAGCTATGATTTATGCTCTTAATTTTGATTTACAAACACCTAATTTTAATGATGTAAAAGTTGTTTCTTTACATCAAATACTAGATATAAACAACAATCATAAAATTAAAACTTCTAAGCGTTTGGGATTCAAATTCTCTTCTGAAACAAATAATGACTAATTTCTTTGAGGAATTAAAAAAAAGTATAAATTTGCAACCTCAATTTTGAGAAAAGGGATGGCCCGTTCGTCTAACGGTTAGGACATGCGGTTTTCATCCGTAAAATAGGGGTTCGATTCCCCTACGGGCTACAAAAAATTTAAAACTATGGCAAATCATAAATCAGCATTAAAAAGAATTAGACAAACTGAAACTAGAAGATTGTTGAATAAGTATAAGAATAAAACTGCAAGAAATGCAATAAGAGATCTTAGAGCTTCTACTGATAAAAAAGAAGCAACAGCAATGTTACCTAAAGTATCTGCAATGATAGATAAGTTAACTAAGACTAATATTATTCACAAGAATAAAGCTTCAAACTTAAAATCAAAATTAACTAAGCATATGAATGCATTAGCATAATTTTAAAATATTTGATTATTTAAAAGGGCTTATCATTTGATAAGCCCTTTTTTTTATATTTGTTCCGTGCAAAAATTACTAATTTATATTCCCAAGATAACTGCAAGACATAAGTATGTTTTTAAAGTAATTTTTAATGAGATATATCAAGTTGAATATCAGCTTACTGATGATAAGGACTTTTATTTAACTTCAACTTCACCAAGATTAAATTATTCTAAATCAATTTTATTTGATGGAGAGGTATTTGTTGAGTCAGTTGATTTGTTACAAGAAAGACAGATAAATGAGGTGGAAGTTAACTTTGTAGAAATAAATGAGAATCCTTATTTGTTTGCTACTACTCACCAAGAGTCATATCATCATGATTTATTTGCCGCTACTTTTTATCTGATTAGTAGGTATGAGGAATATTTCCCGCACTTGAAAGATAAATACGGAAGGTATAAAGCATCAGAAAGCATTGCTTATAAAGAGGGTTTTCTAAAAAGACCAATTGTAAATATTTGGGGGCAAGAATTTATAACGGTTCTGGAGGATAAATACCCTGAACTTCAAATAAACAAACCTAAGTTTAAATATATTTCCACAATTGATATTGATAATGCCTACCTTTATAAAGGGAAGGGATTCGTGCGTTTTTTGGCTTTTCTTATAAAATCGGTTTTGTCTTTTAATTTTTCAGAAATAAAACAGGCTGTAGAGGTGGTTTTCAGAAAAAGAAAAGACCCTTATGATACTTTTTCCTTACAATTTAATCTTCAGAAAAAATATGATTTAAATGTGAAGTATTTTGTTCTCTTAGGTGATTATGGTCTGAATGATAAGAATTTATCGCATACAAATAGTAATGTTAATTCTTTGATTAAACGCCTTGCAGATTTAGCTCCAGTAGGAATTCACCCTTCATTTGGCTCAAATAAGAATATTGTAAACTTACAAGAAGAGATAAAAAGGTTAGAGTATATCCAAAAAAGAGAGGTTTCTTTGAGCCGACAGCATTTTTTGAAACTGTCCTTACCAGATACTTATAAAAAACTTATTGCTTCAGGGATTACTGATGATTACACAATGGGGTATGCATCCGAATTAGGATTTAGGGCAGGCATTGCCTCATCCTTTACTTTTTATGATTTGGATATGGAACAAGAGTTGCCAATTAGAATTCATCCTTTTGCAATTACTGATGATGTTTTGAAATTTAATATGAAGATTAGTGCTGATGATGTTGTGTCTGAAATTTCTGAACTCATTGATACAGTTAAAAAAATAGATGGAACTTTGATAAGTGTTTGGCATAATGATACTTTTAGTAATTTTGGACAATGGAAAGGATGGAAGAATGTATATGAGGAGATGGTTAAGTTAATAAAACAATAAGTATGAAATTTAATAATTTAGGAATAAATAACTCAATATTTAATCATTTCATTCGCGAGATTAGAGATGTTAAAATTCAAAATGACCCATTAAGGTTCAGGAGAAATATTGAAAGAATTGGGGAGATTTTTGCTTATGAGATAAGTAAAAAAATGGATTATGAAGATAAAGATATTACTACTCCATTAGGGATTTCTTCTGAAAGTTTAATGACAGAAGCCCCAGTTTTAGCAACTATATTAAGAGCTGGACTTCCTCTCCATCAAGGTCTCCTTAATTATTTTGACAGGTCAGACAATACTTTTATTTCAGCTTATAGAAAGCATAAAAAAGGCAGTGATTTTGTAATTAAGATTGAATATATGGCTTCTCCATCTTTGGAGGGAAAGACTGTTATTTTATGTGATCCAATGTTGGCTAGTGGAAGCTCCATGGTATTGGCTATGGAAGCTCTCCTTTCAAAAGGAAATCCAAAGCATATTCATGTTGTGGCAATTATTGCAAGTTCTGAAGGAATTCAATATTTGAAAGAAAACTCTCCTGTAAAAAATTGGACTTTATGGGTCGGGGCAGAAGATGAAGAAATGACAGCACAATCTTACATAGTGCCTGGGCTTGGTGATGCTGGGGATTTAGCTTTTGGAGAGAAAGAGTAAATGAAATACAAACATATTTTCTTTGATTTAGATAGAACTCTCTGGGATTTTGAAATAAATTCTCATGAAACTTTAGTAGAACTTTGTAATACATACAAACTGAATGCAATAGGTGTAGATGATTATGAAGATTTTATAAGAACTTATAAAAATCATAATGCTAAACTTTGGGATTTATACAGAGTAGATAAAATTTCTCAAAAAGATTTAAGAAGAGAAAGGTTTCAAAGAGCTCTTGCTGATTATAATATAGAAGATCCCATTCTTGCAGAAAGTATTGGAGAAGATTATATTGATGTTTGCCCAAGAAAGAACAAGTTATATCCACATGCAATTGAAGTTTTAGACTATTTAAAAGAGAGGTATGAACTTCACATTATCACTAACGGATTTGACAAAACACAACATATTAAGTTAGAACATTCTAATTTGAAACCTTATTTTAATCAGATAATAACTTCTGAGAAAACAGGGGTAAAAAAACCAAATCCTTTAATTTTCTCTCATGCACTTACTTTAGCAAATGCAATAAAAGATGAAAGTGTTTATATTGGAGATAATCTAATTGTAGATATTTTAGGATGTCAAAATTCTGGAATAGATGGAGTTTATTTTAATCCTGAGAGAATAGAACATGCTGAAAATCCAAAATTTGAGATTGAGTGTTTAAGCAAACTTAAGAAGATATTTTAAATCCCCCTTTTTTTAAATCTTTCCAATAATTAGAATATGATTTACTTATAACTCCTGGATTACTTATCTGCAACTCTCCAAATTTTAAGGAAAGTGGAGCAAAACTCATTGCCATTCTATGGTCGTCATAAGTTTCAATTATTTTTGGTGTATTAAGTTTTAGAAGCTCATTTTCTACTGCAGTAATCCTATCTGTTTCTTTGTTTTTTAAAGTTTGAATTCCTGTAAATTCTGAACCCTTTTTTAAGGCAAAAAGTGTGCATTTTAATGATTGGTAAATATCAGGTGTTTCAATGAGATTGTAAGTTTCTGAAGGGCTAATCTTTTTATTTTTTGTCAATATTAAATTCCCATTTTTAAACACTGAATCTACTCCTAAATCTTTAAAAATTTCTTTACAAGCAGAATCTCCTTGAATAGACTCCTCATTTAATCCTCTTAAGATTATTTTACATTTTTCAGATAATGATGCACTTTGAAACCAAAAAGTTGCAGCAGACCAATCTGATTCTACAGTGTAGTTTTTTGCTACATATTCTTGCTTTAGAATAGTAATTACTTCCTTGTTCCATGTCCAATTAATTCCAAATTCACCCATCAATTTTAAAGTCATCAATACATAAGATTTTGAAACTAATTCTCCTTTTATTTTAAGTATTAGACCATTTCTTAAATTAGGAGCGATTAGTAAAAGTGATGAAATAAACTGAGAACTTATTGTGCCGTCAATTTCTATTTCTCCACCATCAATTTCTGTTCCAATAATTTTTAATGGAGGAGAATCCTCTTTCTCTAAATATTCAATTTTAACTCTCAATCCTTGTAAAGAATTTACCAACTCTTTTATAGGCCTTTCCTTCATTCTATCCGATCCGTTTAAAATAAATTCTTTGCCTTTCTGAATTGATAAAAAAGAAGTTAAAAAACGAAAAGAAGTTCCTGCATGAGAAACATTAATTGTTTTTTCTTTAGAATTTAAAGCATTTTTAAGCAAGATTGTATCATCAGATTCAGATAGATTTTTAATGAGGAATTTCTCTTTACAAAGTGCTTTAATAATCAATAATCGATTAGATATACTTTTTGATGAGGGCAAATCTATTTCACAATTTACTACTTTAGTTGGGTGTGAAATTTTATAATTCATCTGTAGAAAATAAATTATCTACACTACAACTCCCTATGTTTGTAAGTAAAGAGAAGTTAATTTTCCCTACTTTATTTTTCTTGTCATTCATTAAAAACGGAAGTAAATCTGATTTTTTTGGATTAAAGGGTAAAGAAAAATTAGACAAAATATAATTTTTGATTTCATTCTTTTTTTCTTGAGAAACTACTGATAATTCTACTTCTAAAAGTATTCCCATTAGCACAGCCTCTCCATGCAAAATAGGAGTTCCTTTTTCTAAATAATAACTTTCAACTGCATGTCCGAAAGTATGTCCAAAATTCAGCTTTTTCCTTTCTCCTTTTTCATAGGGGTCAGATAAGACAATTTTGTTTTTTATATTTATTGAGGTTTCAATTATTTTTTCCCAATTCATTTCATTAAAAGGAACTGAAATAATTTCTTCCCACAAATTCTTATCTGAAATGAGAGCATGTTTTACCACTTCAGCAAAGCCAGATTTCAACTGATTTTCTGGAAGTGTTTGTAAAAATTCAGGAATAATAATAACCGATTTAGGATTTGAAAAAAGTCCTACTTGATTTTTGAAATCTTTAAAGTCAATACCTAGTTTTCCACCAACAGAAGCATCTACCATAGCCAATAAAGTAGTCGGAACTTGTATAAAATCAATCCCTCTTTTATAAGTAGAAGCTGCAAAACCTCCCATATCTCCAATAACTCCACCTCCCAAATTTATCAATAAGGAATCTCTATCAAAATTATGTTCTGAAAGTTGTTCCCAAATATAATTACAGCTAGAAATGCTTTTATTTATTTCTCCTGAAGTAACCTCAATAATAATTGAGTTTTCCAGTTGAGGAAGTTTTGGTAAGCAATTTCGTTTTGTATTCTCATCAACTAGTATTGCTACTTTGGAATACCCAGAAATATCCAATTTGGAAAGAGAATTTTCTCCAAGCCAAATAGAATAGTTATCTGATTTTATTTCTTTCACTCTGTAACTTCTGGCAAAGGGTTTCCGGTACACCCATTAGGATATGCAGTTCCTAAAATTGTAGAAATTGTTGGGGCAATATCACGAATATTTACTTTTCTATCTGTTTTTCCTTGTGGTATTGCACCTCCCCAGAAAATTAGTGGAACATGTGTATCATAACTATAAGAAGAACCATGAGTAGTTCCTCCGGAAGACCAATATGATGAGAGCCATCCAGTTTGCAAGCTCACAATTACATCACCCGATCTTTTCTGATTAAAACCTCTCTGAACTAAAGAATGAAAAGAATTAGAGTATTCATTTTCGTGTAATTGTGTTGCTGTATAAGTGTTTTTTACCCACTTATATTTCAAGAAAAACTGTGCACAATTTCTCTGAATTTCTTCCAAACTTACATTTTTTTCTTCAATCAAATCATGATTTAAAAACAAATGATTATTGGAATAGTTCTTTATCCAATCTCCCTTTCCGTAAATAGTATTCAGATGAGATAGTAATTCTGTTTTCATGATTGAGCCATCAAAATAACCAGCAGGAATATTCCTTTCTAAAAGTTCATTTGGTTCTGAAACTACACCATGATCGGCAGTGATAAATACAATTGCATTTTCAAAACCAACTTTACTATTAATTGTTTTTAAGAGTTTGGCTATATCCTTATCCAAACGAATATAAGTGTCTTTAATTTCAGAAGCATGAGGGCCATATTGATGACCAATATAATCGGTAGAAGAAAAACTAACTGTTAAAATATCTGTGTTTTTTCCTTGTCCTAATTTTTCTTTCAAAAGTATTTCAAGTGCCAAATCATTTAAAATAGTATTACCAAATGGTGTCTTTTTTATTGCACTCCCTCCTTTTTGTATTAGTAAGGAGTCTAAATTATGAGTGAATTCCCCATCAACTTCCCAATTTCCTTTCAAATAATTTTGAGCCGTATTATTATCATTTATTTCCTGAATATAGTTTGGGAGATTGTTCATATAAAATGAAGAAGTAATCCATCTGCCCTCAGAATTCATCCAATAAGCAGCATTTGCAGCATGACCAGCAGATAGAATTGCACCCCTATCTTTTAATGATATTCCTATAACTTTACTTTCTTCATTGAATAGTTTTAACTCGTCACTAAAGGTTGTCGTTAGCATATGGTGTGGTGACATCTTCCCGTCAGCAGATTGTACATCTACATTTTTTTGTTCGCAATTACAAACGGTATGCATATCCCCATCTCCTGCACAATATATATAATCTCCTGAGTTTTTATCGTACCAGTCATTAGCAATTATCCCGTGTACAGCAGGAGTAGTTCCTGTATAAATACTTGCATGACCAGGACCTGTATATGTAGGAACATATCCGAATTGTGCATTCCTGAAAAAATGACCTTCATTTATCAGTCTTTTGAAACCATCATTCCCAAAATCTTTCCAAAAACGATATATATAATCGTAACGCATTTGATCCACTACAATTCCTACTACTAGTTTTGGTTTTGTTATTTCATTCTCTGAACCTACTTGAAGGGAAAAGGAAATTCCTTTTGACTTTTTTTGTGCAAAAGATTGAAATCCTGTAAAAATGATAAGTGTAAGTATGAGTGTTTTTTTCATTGTTAATCTATTGTTTTAAGAAATAATATTTTGTTGAAGTAATATGATACATTATCGAATCTTGCTAGACTCCGTTTATATTAAATATTGGAAAAATAGTTGTGTCATTTTGAATTGATGTTATTTGAAGTTCATTAATATCTAATTTATTAATTAAAAATTTCTGAGTATTACCATTTTGAAAATTTATCTCTAAAGTATCTGATTTTTTTAAGTAACTATGTTGCTCATCATTGTAAGTAATATCATTATAATCTACATATGTTTCTATTAAGCTCTGACTTTCATTAAAACTCCAAATCCTAGACTTAAAAACAGTTGATTCACCGGATGTAATTACGTATTGAAGTGTATTTGATATAAAAAGACTTTCATTTACACTGTTATTATAAATAATATTTGTGTTTCCATCAATATAATTTCCTCCAAAAATCCCTTTTTCTAAAAAATTATTTTCGACATTAAGATTCCAAGCGTTATTTAGAGAAATTGGTTCTATTACTACTTCATTGTTTCCCTTTTTCTTACAAGAACTAAATAGTATAGGCAAACAAAGTAATATAAGTAGTAGTTTTTTCATTTTTTCCTATTTTTAATCGCAAGAACCCCAAGAGATAAACTTACCGCAACTAATACATCTGCCATTGGGGGTACTTCAGGCCAAACAAAATTCCAGATACAAACTAGCGCAAGCCATACAAACCAAATCCAATCCAATTTTTTTATTTTCATTTTATACATGTAATAGACTAGCAAACTTACAAAAAGCCCCCAAAACATACCTCCTAGAATATCAAATGGATAATGTACTCCTAAATAAACTCTACTAAAACCAACCAAAACTGCCCAAGAAAATAAATGCACAAATCCCCAATAATTCCTGAATAATAAGGATACAAAAAAGGCAATTGCAAAAGAGTTAGAAGCATGTGAGGAGATAAATCCGAAAGGACCTCCACAACCATCAACAACTCTTATTGCTTCTAAAAAATGACATGGTCTTGCTCTTTCAAAAACTTCTTTAAAAAGATGAACACTTCCAAAATCTGCTATAAAAATTAGCAATCCTAATGCTAATAATATTTTAATGAATTGATTTGAAAATCGTTTGTAAATTAAATATAGTATATAAATATAAAGTGGAATCCAAAACCATTTTGAAGAAATAAGAATCATTAGCTGATCCATTTGTTCCCATCCTGCAGAGTTGATTATTCTGAATAAATATTCATCTATTTTCTGCAGCTTCTCCATTACTCATTCAGTTTTTTCCAGATTAAATCTTTCAGTTCTGTAATCCCTTGTTGGGCAACAGAAGAAATAAATAAAGAAGGTAAATCTTTTGGCAATTCTTCTTTCATTTCAGCTATTAGTTCTTCATCTAACATATCAGATTTACTAATGGCAAGTATCCTGTCTTTATCCAAAAGTTCAGGATTATATTTTTGTAATTCTCCTAAAAGAATTTCGTATTCCTTTGCAATGTCAACTGAATCGGCTGGTACCATAAATAGTAGGGTAGAATTTCTTTCAATATGTCGCAAGAATCGTAATCCCAACCCTTTTCCTTCAGAAGCTCCTTCAATAATTCCAGGAATATCTGCCATGATAAAGGACTTGTCTCCTCTATAGGATACAATTCCTAAATTAGGGACTAAGGTTGTGAACGGGTAGTTGGCAATCTGTGGTTTTGCAGCAGAAACTACCGAAAGTAAAGTAGATTTACCTGCATTTGGAAAGCCTACTAATCCAATGTCAGCCAATACTTTTAGCTCTAAAACAAACCAATCTTCAATTACATCACCACCAGGCTGAGAATATCTTGGAGCTTGATTGGTTGGGGATTTAAAGTGAGAATTTCCTCTTCCACCCATTCCACCTTTTACGAGCGTAATTTCTTCTGCATCATCTGTTATTTCAAATAAGACTTCTCCACTTTCAGCATGCTTAATAATTGTACCTAAAGGTACTTCAATATAGCTACTCTCTCCATCTTTACCAAAGCTATTACTTCCAGTTCCATCACCGCCATGGTTAGCAAAAATGTGTTTTTGATAACGCAAATGAAGTAAAGTCCACATTTGTTTATTCCCTCTGATAATTACACTTCCTCCATGCCCTCCATCTCCACCATCCGGACCACCTTTTGCTGTGGTTTTATCTCTCCTAAAGTGAGAGGATCCAGCACCTCCTTTACCAGAACGGCAAAAGATTTTTACATAATCAACAAAGTTGGAATTTTTAACTCTCATTTACAATGTATCAATCACATTATTAAGTTTACTTGCAATGTCTTCTACAGTACCATTACCTTTAATTTCAGATAGTTTATTTTGTGTAGAATAATAGTCTTTAAGTGGTGCTGTTTTATTATTATATTCATTAATTCGATTTGCAATAATGCTCTCATTTTGGTCGTCTGCTCTTCCAGAATTCTCTCCCCTTGCTAGTAATCTTCTTATTAATTCTTCATCTTCAACTATTAAAGAAAGCATAGCTGAAATTGAAGTTCCTTTCTCATCTAACAAATTATCCAGAGCTTCAGCTTGTGCTGTAGTTCTTGGGAAACCATCAAAAATAAACCCATTTGCATTTGGGTTATTATCTAATTTGGAAGATATCATTCCAATAACAACTGCATCAGGTACTAAATCTCCTCTATCCATTAATGTTTTTGCCTTTAATCCTAAAATAGTTCCTGCAGCTATTTCTCCTCTTAATATATCGCCAGTTGAAAGGTGTACTAGGTCATATTTGTCAATTAATAAGTTAGATTGCGTTCCTTTCCCTGCACCAGGGGGCCCAAATAATACTAAGTTTAACATTGGTTTTTAGTTTAGTTTTTTAATTTAAAAATATGTGGCAAATTACGCCCAATTTCGTCATAATCCAAACCATATCCTACAACAAAATCATTTGGGATAGATTTCCCAATAAAATCAATAGGAATTTCTTTTGTATAGGCCTCTGGCTTAAAGAGTAATGTAGCAACTTTTATATCTGCCACCTCTTCTTTTTCAAGTAATGATATTATTTTTTCTAAGGTAATACCGGTATCAATTATATCTTCAAGGATTATGATATTTCTATTTCTAATATCTTGTCCTAGACCAATTAGTTTGCTTACTTCTCCAGTTGTTTGAGTTCCCGAGTAAGATGAAAGCTTAACAAAAGAAATTTCGGTATTTGGTAGAGTTATCTTCTTCATTATATCTGAAGAAAACATGAAAGAACCATTCAATACAGAAATAAATAAAGGATCTTTTATTCTTGCGTTATTTATATTATGAGCCATAGAATGTACTATAGCAGCAATTTCAGTCTCCGGAATAAAAACTTCAAATGTTTTATTATGTAAAGTAATTGGTTTCATTTAACAATTTCAGTTTCTCTTCCCAGCATATCTTTGATAGTTAAAAGTTTTCTTTCTGGATTTTGCTCACTTATATTAATAGATGAGGTAGAAGTGACACCATTAAGCAGATCAACCACAGCTAATCCATCACCTAATTCATAATAATCTACTGTTACAAAATTAGGGAATTTATTAGTTTGGGTTTGACAATTTAGAGCTCTATTAATAAAAAATGGATTTGCATTTACATCATTTGATTCATTGTAGAGGCCATATCCTAAGGTAGCATCAGTAACAAAATGATTGAAGATAAATAAATCATTTAAAGGATCTCCTCTGTTAAAATCACATGTAAAATCATTGATATTGCCAACACTATAATGCGTTTCTACAGCATACTCCCATACATAATGATACCAATCTTGTGAACTACTTGCATCATCAACATCAGAAAAGATAACTAGTCTATTATCATTATCAATCATGTTTTGTAATGTAGGCCATGTTGCATTATGTGTGTATAAATAATTAGATAATCCTGATTGGTTAATTTCATCCTCTATGTCATTAGCTGTCACATAACATTCTAGTATAATTGTTACAACTTCATTTGGATTGTTATCTAAAAATGTTTTGATATCATCAAATATATCAGATAAAGGGATTGTACCAAGCATAAATACAGAGTGGTATGCCGTTGGAGTGCCAAAGTGATAATACACATCAATCATCAAGCCTCTAACGCCATCATTTAGTTGAGATGCAATATTATAGGTTTGATTTGGAAATAATAATCCATCTTCATCTGTGTTAAAAGCATTATGTGTTGTTAAATAGGCAACCTCATTATATTGCTTGGAACATAAATCCAATGAACCATTACATTGTGCATGGCTAATCTGTAGTGAGATCACTAGTAGTAATAATATAGATATAGTTTTCTTCATGTTTAATTATTACACCATACTTTTCTTAAAGTTAATTGCTCTTCTGTTGGTTTTTTTATTCTTACAAGTTCCAAAAGTTTGTAATGATTCCCAACAGCTAAAGATATGGTTTTTTCTGAAAACTTCTTTTTTATTGTTAAAGTGACATTCTCTTTACATTCTTTAAAGATGTCTGAAAGTTTCCCTTTTATTGCTTTCCCGTTTACTTTGGTGATTTCATCTTCTGGAGCTATTCCGTTTTTATCAGTAACCGAATTAGGCTCTACCTTTTTAATAATTTCTTTACCATGCTCTTTTACAGCAATAAAGCCAAAATATTGTGCAGAAATATTAGGGTTTTCTTTTTCTCTTAATTCCAAACCAGCTACTTCCAAAGCCGTTTTTAAAGTTGGGATGTAATCCTCAGTTCCATAAATATGATTTTCAAAAATTTCAGCTACTTTCAGCCCTCCAAATTTCATGCAGATATTTCTAAAATCATCTTCAGAATATCCTTTTCCTTTAAGTGCAAAATCTTCATAGAGTTCTCTCATTGCAGAGTGTAAACTGTTTTTTCCTTCCGTATTTTGGATAATTTCCAAGTCAATCATTAACATACAAAGTGCTGCATCAGGATAAATAGAAGTTTTCCTGTCAGGAGCCCCTAACTTATATCCATCTAACCAATTATCAAAACCGCTATCGGCAACTGAAAGGTTAAATCTTCCATAGTTAGTTAGGTGTCTTTCCAAGTTCTGGTTTTGGGTTTTTGCAAATTCCTTCCAATTAAACACTCCAGAATTATACAACATCAAATCTCCCATATAAGTAGTCACTCCCTCAGCAACAAAACCAGTTCTGAAATAATTTTCTTTGCTATAATCGTAAGGATACATTTCTACTGGTCGGATGGACTTTATGTTCCAAGTATGGTACAATTCATGAGAACAAACTCCCAATAGATCTTCATATCTTTTGTCCATGATCTCATTTCCAGGACCTAAAAGCAAGACAGTGTTTTTGGTGTGTTCTACACCATGATAACTTCTGTAAGGAGTGATTTGAAAAAAGTAATGATACTCATCAACTGGAAATCCGCCAAAGTGTTTTATCTGACTTTTTGTAAAAGCTACAAAATCTTTATGAAGTTTCTGCCAGTTTGGGTTACACTCTCCTTGAAACCATAAATGAAATGTAATTCCATCTACTTCATATGTTCCGTGCTGTAAAGTATCCGAGCAAATAATTGGTGATTCTGCAAGTAAATCATATCCTTTAACCGAAAGTGTCTTACCTGCTTTTTCCATTGAAGACGCAATTTCATAATTTTCAGGAATCTCTAAGTTTATTGTGTAGTTTTCTTCTTTCCTTCCAACAATGTAAAACATACAATGTACAGGGTTTAAATACAATTGATGTTCGTCTAAGTAACAAGCTCCAGCATCTAATTGATTCGCATAAAAGTTATAAATTATAGTAACTTTCATTGCATTTTTAGAATCAACTTCCCATAAATCTTTTGTGATTTTTTTGAAAGCAAGTGGTTTATTATTCTCATCAAAAGCTACCCATTTTTGTATGTTTTGTGAAAAATTGGCAAGTTCATATCTTCCAGGACGCCAAGCAGAAAGTTGAAACTGCATCTTATCTAATCCGTTAGTAGGTGTAGTTAGTTCAAAATCAACATAGTGCCTGTGCGTATTGTTATATGAAATAGAATAACTTATCATTATTAAGATTTAAGATGCAAACGTACAAATTTTAAGATGTATAGTTCATGTTTTAAAAATTTGTATTATGTCAATAATATTCATGATGTTTTGAGTAATATTGCAGTCTTAAATAAAAATTTAAAAATATGAACTTTGATGTTATCGTGTTAGGAAGTGGTCCTGGAGGTTATGTGTCAGCTATCCGTGCTTCACAATTAGGGTTGAAAGTAGCTGTAATTGAAAAAGAAAGCTTAGGTGGGATTTGCTTAAACTGGGGTTGTATTCCAACTAAAGCACTATTAAAATCAGCTCAAGTTTTCGAATACATTAATCATGCACAGGATTATGGAATTACTGTAAAAGATGCAAATGCTGATTTTCCTGCAATTATTAAAAGAAGTAGAGATGTTGCTGATGGAATGAGTAGTGGGATTGCGTACTTACTTAAAAAGAACAAGGTTGAAGTAATTTATGGTTTCGGAAAAGTAAAGCCAGGAAACAAAGTAGCTGTTACTGTTGATGGTAAATCAACTGATTATTCAGCAAAAAATATTATTATAGCAACAGGTGCTAGAAGTAGACAACTGCCTAATTTACCACAAGATGGAAAAAAAATAATTGGCTATAGAGATGCCCTTGCTTTAGCAAAGGCACCTAAAAAAATGGTGATTGTTGGTTCTGGAGCAATTGGTGTGGAGTTTGCTTATTTCTATAATGCAATGGGGACTGATGTTACTGTTGTTGAGTTTATGCCAAATATTGTGCCTGTTGAGGATGTTGATGTTTCTAAGCAGTTACAAAGATCATTCAAAAAGTCAGGAATTAAAGTAATGACGAACTCATCAGTTGAGAAAATAGACACTAATGTTACAGGTTGTAAAGTACTGATAAAAACTAAAAAAGGAGAAGAAACTATAGAATGTGATGTGGTTCTTTCGGCTGTTGGAATTGTTGCTAATATTGAGAATATTGGTTTGGAAGAAGTTGGTATTAAAACAGAAAAAGGAAAAATTTTGGTAGATGATTACTACAATACTAATGTAAATGGATATCATGCTATTGGTGATGTCTTGCCAAATCAGGCATTGGCACATGTTGCTTCAGCTGAAGGAATTACTTGTGTAGAAAAAATTGCAGGACACAATCCTGAGCCAATTGATTATGGAAATATTCCTGGTTGTACTTATGCTAGTCCAGAGATTGCATCAGTAGGAATGACAGAGGCTGCTGCAAAAGACGCAGGATATGAAATTAAAGTAGGGAAGTTTCCTTTTACGGCATCAGGAAAAGCATCTGCAGCAGGACATAAAGATGGCTTTGTAAAAGTTATTTTTGACGCTAAATATGGAGAGTGGTTAGGTTGTCATATGATAGGATACAATGTTACGGAATTGATTGCTGAAGCAGTAGTTGCTCGTAAATTAGAAACTACAGGTCATGAGGTATTAAAAGCAATTCATCCTCACCCAACAATGAGTGAAGCGGTTATGGAAGCAGTGGCTGATGCTTATGATGAAGTGATCCATATTTAGACTACTAAATAATATGAATATTAAAAAAGCCAAGTATTTGCTTGGCTTTTTTATTTACTGAAGAATCAATTTTCTCTGCTCAGTTTTTCCATTGTACATTAGTTTTATAAAATAGATTCCTTTTTTCTGTTTGCTGAGATCAATCTGTTGCAATCCACCTATAATATTCTCTGAGGCAACCAATTTTCCAAGGGTAGAATAAACTTCTACTTTCATATAACTAGCATCTGTACGAATGCTAAAAATTCCTTTAGTTGGGTTTGGATAAATTGAAGTGTAAATATTTGTGTTTTCACCCTCTTCAATAGCTAAAATATTTTGGCCATTAATATTGATATTGTCCATATAAAAATGATTACCATAATCATTAATAGCAACAAAACGCACCATAATTGTATCTCCATTTAGTCCCCAAGTACTTAAATTGATACTATCACTTGCCCAGCTGCCACAAGTAGGAGACCAAGCACTTCCTTCATAAGGTACAGTTTGCAAATCTGGACCGATAGCTCCATAAATAGAATCCCAAGTGCTACCGCAATCAGTAGAGATATCAATTCTTAATCCATCATCATAACCACTTGCATATCCGGAATATGCATAGTCGTAAGTTAACCAGTTTTGCGCACTTACGCCATTTCCTAAGGACACCTTGTTACTAATTAAATAAGCCTCTTCACCAGGATATTGAATCCAGTAATGATTAACATAAGCAGTAGTTGTCGGAAGACAATCTATTCCAAAATCAACAACAGTAGAAAGCCAACTAAAAGATGGTGATTCTAGTTCCCATGCTGTAGGAGGGAAGTTGCTATTCTCAAAATCTTGAGCAAAATTTATTGAATTTGTTATTAATGATATTGAATCAGCATAAGTAATAAAATCAGTATAAGATTGCGAACTTGTTCCAAATGCATCAGTGACAGTTAAACTTACATCATAGGCTCCTGGGTTGCCATAAACTACAACTGGGTCTTCCAAAGTTGAGGTGCTAGGCGTACCGCCAGGGAAAGTCCATTGCCAAGAAGCACTTGCTAATCTCACAGCTGAATGATCAACAAATCGTACAGTATCATTCATACAATTAATTTCTAATCTATCTGCTGCTATTTGTGCAGAAGGAGGTGTGTTTTCATAAAAGTCAATTTCGTATGCACTTCTATTAGTTCCATTTCTTAAAAGTCCTTCACGGTAATAAGGGATTAGCTGTGTTGAATAGGTGTTTTTAGGCAAATTAACGTCATATATATCCCAATCAGTCATAGAATTATTTCTATAGTAAACAGACTCCCTAGTTCCTATATACACCCCATTTCCTCCTCTTTGATGTTCAATATTAGTAGCATTAATATTATCAAGAGTTGGGGTACTCCAATTTATCCAACTTTGTCCACCATCTATCGATTTGAAAACTTCATACCCCTGCGCATCCCAAGTATCTCCATACATACTACATCTTGCAATCCAAAGTGTATTCTCGTCATAACTACTTACTGTTATGTCATATGGAATCCAATCCTGACCATTGATATTTGTTGGGGTAATTTCAATCCAAGTATTTCCTGCATCTGAAGATCTGTAAATATGTTTAGTTCCCCACCATGATGGCCAAGTAGCTACATAAATTACATCAGGATTACTCCATGCTACCTCAACAGATGTTACTTTGTCATTAAAATGATAAACAGGAGAATAACTTGCACCATTATTTTTTGATAGCCAAAGAGTTGTATCTTCTCCAATATAGTTCCAATTATAACATCTTGGGTCAAATTCCATTTGGGAAGATTCTCCTGTTATATAGGATGCATTTGGTTTTTTTGCTATTGATAAACCAGCTATTCCAACTGTTCTATCTCCTGAAAGTACCTTTCCACCATAGTCACTATAAGCAACTCTTGGATTTCCAAAATTTACAAAGCCTCTTATCCCATCGCCACCATCAGTACATAGCCAATCATTTATGTAAGTATTCCCATCTTTAAGCATTGTTCCGTTATGGTAAGTTCCTCCTAGCATCACTTCTCCATCCTTAAAGCCTGTACCAAAACCCCAAAAATCAGCTCCCGCAATTCCGTATTGTTTTTTATAGATACTATCTCCTGCATTATCAGAATAAAATACACCACCATCACATGCAAACCACAGATCATTCCCAAAGTAGTTGATGTCATGAATATCGGCATGTACATACCCTTTTTTATAAGGTTCGCTCCACTTAGCAGGGCACGTAAAGCTGACTCCATTGTCAAAAGACATCCAATGATTTACACCCCCTACATGTATGATATCTGCATTAGTTGGATGAACCGCTAGCGCCAAATCATAATAGTATTGCCCTCCATCATCTGATCCATCCGGTTGCCAGCCCATCATATTTATATTTACTGAATCTGGAGGACCTGCAGGCTGAGGCCCACAACATTGAAAAGTCCAATTCTCTCCTTTATCATCACTTATGTAAATACCATATAAACCACTTCCCCCATTTGCACTTCCTGTTGCTAATGCCACAATTTTATCAGGAGCAGCAGGGCTTATGGCAATTTCTGTTCTTTTTTGCTCACCGCCAACACTATTAGGGTTTGGCCATCCGTTTGTAAAGTTTGTAAGTGTATTTCCTCCATCATCTGATCTGTAAAAAAGAGTACTATCTCCCGCTTGTTTTACAAAATACATTGTATTTGGATTGCTAGGATGAAACTCAATTTCTAAAAAATTACCATTCATAATCAAAGTGAAATTATTCCCTCCATCTATTGATTTAAATAGACCTTCATCAGATGCGATAAATAATATTTGATTATTAGTAGTTGATAGTTTTATATCCTTTGTTGAATGGGATAAAGCAGTAAATGTTGCATTCCCAATAACTGTCCAGTTTACCCCTCCATCATATGATTTATAAATTCCTCCATTCCCACTGATGTAGATAATTTCTGGATTTGTAAAATCTATTTCAATAGCATATACTCCATTTAGAAATAAATCCTGCGTAATTAAATTCCAGTTATCACCTTTATCAATTGTTTTCCATGCACCAGCAGTAGCTGAACCAGCATATAATACATTTGGATTACTTGCAGCTTGTTCTATTGTATATACATGAGCAGCACCAGGGGCATAACTTCTACTTGCAGCATCCTTATCGAAATCCCAAGGTCCTACACATTCCCACTGATTACTACTTTTTGAAGTTTTAAGAATTGGTTTTGCATTTGAGAATCTACTAATACCTCTTAACCATCTTTTGTAGTACTGCGTGTGTTTATTTTTTACTAATTCATTCTTCTTGTAAAAATTAGTGTAAGCATTAATTACTGCTCCTTCATCAGGATTTTCTGCATACATCAATTGTGCCCAATGCGGCAAATTTTCAGCATTTGCATTGTATTTCATTTCCACTTGCGCAACAACTGAAAACTTGAAAGTGATAAAAAGTAGGAATAGTAATTTCTTCATAATTAGGTAATAAAAAAGGTCGCATAATTGCGACCTTAAAATTAGTGTTTTTTTTTATAAGCTAAAAGCTTCTTTTATTTCTTCTTGGCAGTCTAGTTTTTCCCAAGTAAAAGTTTCTACTTCTATTTCTTTTTGTTTTCCGTTAACAAGGAAACTAACAGTTTTATTTTCTGATGTTCTTCCCATATGCCCGTAAGCTGCAGTTTCGGAATAAATAGGATTTTTAAGTTTTAAACGGCTAATAATTGATGCTGGTTTTAAGTTGAAACAAGGCATGTTTTTTACTATCTCAGCAATTTCTCCATCTGTCTTATTTACTTTAGAAGTTCTGTAAGTATCAATGAAAATACCCATTGGCTCAGCAACTCCAATGGCATAACTTACTTGTACTAAAATTCTGTCAGCAACACCTGCTTCTACCAAGTTTTTAGCAATATGACGAGTTGCATAAGCTGCTGAACGATCCACTTTTGATGGGTCTTTACCAGAAAATGCTCCACCACCATGAGCCCCTTTTCCACCATATGTATCTACAATAATTTTTCTCCCAGTAAGTCCAGTATCTCCATGTGGCCCTCCAATCACAAATTTTCCTGTTGGATTTACATGGTATTTTTCTGTTCCGAAAAGGGCTTTATTATCTTCTGATAATTGAATTTTAATTCTTGGAATTAATATTTCTCTAACATCTTTTTCAATTTGCTCTTGCATTGGTTTTTCATCAGCAAAATCATCATGCTGAGTAGAGACTACAATGTCAGTAATTCTTTTTGGAGTATGGTCATCATTATACTCTAAAGTAACTTGAGATTTTGAGTCAGGACGTAAATAAGTCATTTCCTTTCCTTCCTTACGTATTGCCGCAAGTTCAATTAATATTTTATGCGAAATATCCAAAGCCAAAGGCATTAAATTCTCGGTTTCGTTTGTAGCATAACCAAACATCATTCCTTGGTCTCCTGCTCCTTGTTCTTTGTTTAATCCTTTTCCTTCAACTACTCCTTGATTAATATCTGGTGACTGTTCGTGTATTGCTGAAATAACTCCACAACTATCTCCATCAAATTGGTATTCTGATTTATCGTATCCAATTTTTAAAATTACTTCTCTAGCAATTTTTTGAACATCAATGTAAGCTTCAGTAGTTACTTCACCTGAAAGCACTGTAAGCCCTGTAGTTACTAAGGTTTCACAAGCAACTTTTGAGTTTGGGTCTTGGGCTAAAAAATTATCTAATAGTGCATCCGAAATCTGATCGGCTACTTTGTCTGGGTGTCCTTCTGAAACGGACTCTGATGTGAAATAATATGACATCTTTTTAAATTTTAAGTTTAACAATAATTTAATCGGACGATTTGGCGTAAAAGCGCTAAAGGAAATACTGTTTTTAGCATTTTTTTTAGTGGTTGCAATAGGCCAAATCTATCCACTTAGGTCGGCAAACTTATAAAATTTTTTAAAATTGTGGTTGTTTTTTAATTTTTTTGTTTTTATTTGTGCCATACTTATCAAGAAAGACGGAGGGATGGGCCCTATGATGTCTTGGCAACCTTGGAAATGCAAGGTGCCAAATCCCACTCCATAATATGGAGGAAGATGAGCGGAATACATAAATTTTCCCCACCCTATCTTTTTTGCTAAGTCTTATTAAAATATGAGACCTAAAATAGAACAATTACTACTGAACAGAATCCTTGTGCTTGATGGTGCAATGGGTACTATGATCCAAAGATATACTCTTTCTGAAGAAGATTTTAGAGGAGAACAATTCAAAAATCATTCTTTTGATGTAAAAGGAAATAATGACTTGCTTTCCATCACACGCCCTGATATTATCAAGGCAATCCATAAAGAATATTTGGATGCTGGGGCTGATATTATTGAAACAAATACCTTTAGCGGAACAAGCATTGCGCAAGGGGATTATAGTTTAGAATCGGCTGTATATGAGTTGAATTTCCAATCAGCAAAAATTGCAAAAGAGGTTGCTATCGCGTGCTCAACTCCTGAAAAACCAAGATTTGTAGCTGGTGCTATTGGCCCAACAAACCGAACAGCATCTATTTCTCCTGATGTAGAAAATCCTGCATTTAGGCACATTACTTTTGATGGCTTGAAGGATGCTTATATTGAACAAGTAAATGGTTTATTGGATGGTGGGGCAGATTTATTATTAGTAGAAACTGTATTTGATACCCTAAATTGTAAGGCGGCTTTATTTGCTATTGAAGATGTGTTTGAAGCAAAGGGCTTTCGAGTTCCTATTATGGTTTCAGGAACAATAACGGATGAAAGTGGTAGAACACTTTCAGGACAAACGGCAGAGGCATTCTTGAATTCTATATCCCATATTCCACTGTTGAGTGTTGGATTTAACTGTGCTTTGGGTACAAAAGCCATGCGTCCTTATGTAAGAGAATTAGCAAAAAAAGCTCCTTTTTATGTAAGTGCATATCCTAATGCAGGCTTGCCCAACGAAATGGGAGAGTATGATGAAAGCCCAGAAGCAATGGGTGCTCAATTAGAAGATTTTATGCAGAGTGATTTGGTTAATATTATTGGGGGTTGTTGTGGTACAACCCCTGAGCACATTGCAGAATTTTCACGCATT
>Ga0209223_10001170_pt1 | contig 28938 bp, 19 predicted proteins | sample COG_06_FD_184750 | JGI IMG/M metagenome (GOLD analysis project Ga0209223, IMG submission 184750) | Pelagic Microbial community sample from North Sea - COGITO 998_met_06 (SPAdes) (version 2) | ecosystem: Environmental > Aquatic > Marine > Neritic zone/Coastal water | place: Helgoland, sampling...
TTTGCTACTAAATTAAAGTGAGTTGTATTGCGATAATCAACTAAATATAATCGATCTTCAACCATACTAATTGTTCCTGGATGTGCAAACCCACCAAAAGGCCAATGTGCTGGTATTTCTGCAATACGCAAATGATTAAAAGGATATGAGCCAAAGTTTTCAATACAATAATCTAACGCAATTTTACTATGCTTCTGAATGTTTTCAATATTAAAATTATGAAATGCATCATAGTATTGCTCAATTGAAACACCTTTGTACTTCTCTTTTCTTGTTGTATATTCCGAAGAAAAGTAAGCTATCGCAGGCACTATTTTAGAGGAAGTTTTATATTGATAAAATGTACGATTGTCTTTAGACCATTTTTTTATAAGTTCTCCAGGTGCTATTGCAGTTTGATTGTTTTCTGTAGAAACAATAGTTTCAAAATTAATTTTCCTTGCATTATGTTGCTCCTCACTTTGTAAATGATGATCACTTATTATCTTTCTTTTGTATTCTGGCAAACCTCTTTTTTTTCTTTCAAAATTGTTAGTTATTTCTATGCCTTTTCTGTATCCAAAAGAAGGTTCAAAAGTACTGGAAGTTATATAAGCACCATTATTTACAATAGACCTATCAATTTCAAAACCATTTTTTTCTTTGATTAATTTATAAGAAAATGTTGTCTGTTCTTTTGGTTGTAGTGGTTTATTAAATTCAAAAATATAGGTGTTATATATAGAGTCATACGTTATAAGTTTAGCTCCTTCTATCACAATTTCTTTTAAAGAAGTTCTTTCAAACACCAATATTTTGCTTATTGATTGACTGCTAGTATTTTCTAGAATATAATTAGCTTTTATAGAGAATCTCCTCTCGCTAGGATATAAGTCAACTTTTGTTTTTATATCAATTAAAACAGGAGACGCTAAGGCTTCATATTTTTTATACTTCAGTTCATATCCTTCACGAAAATTTAAAACATCATCATTAGTAGTATAATCAGAGGCTATATTGGTGTTATAAAAAATCGCACATCCAGATACAATAAAAAGTAAAAAAGTGACTGTAATAAGAATACGTGATTTTACAGACCAATGTAATTTGAGTTTTTGCGGCTTAAATTTTAAACTACTCGTTGCGCCTCGTTGCCAAATTTTAAATGCTAGAAAAGAAAATATAATTCCGAGTGCTGTCCAGAAAACAGCAAAATAGTGGAATCTTGTAGCGTAATCGCCATATCCAACCATATTATTAAATTCAATATCAGGAAATTTACCCAAACGTAATAATGGATGCAAAAGCCCTAATTTACCTGACATTTGACTTTGAAAAATGACTATTATCAGCCCTATTACAACCATTCCTAAATATTTATTAGGAGTTATATTCAGAATTAACAATGCCAACATTATATTAAATAAGAATCCTGTTCCATTAAAATAATACATAGATAGATATTGCCCAATTTCTAAGTGAGCATAACCACTACTAAGTTGAAATGCAATTGCAATCACAATTCCAATAGTTATTAATATAAAAGGAAGAAGGATTAATGTAATTCCCTTTGATAAGAAAAAAACAATGTTTGAAGCAGGAGTTGAATCTATAATACTATTAAAATTAAGACTACGTTCTCTCCAAATTAACTCGCCACTATAAAAAATAATGAGCAGTAAACTTAATACAGGAAGAGGCTCTTTTATAAGATCTATCAATAAGTTTGTTGTAGGATATAAACTGTCATTATATGCTCCACTAAGGTAAAGTCTTGTGTAAATTTCTGAAGCTACAATGAATATCCAAATTAAAATAATGGCAATAAAAGGCAAGCTTTTAAAAACGAATTTTAGATCAATTTTTAGTTGTGATATAAAACTAGATACTTCATATTTTGTATCTAAAGTAATCCTGTTGATAGTCTTATATATTTTTTTATCAAAAATTTCAACCGAGGTTTCTTGTTTTTTCTTTGCTTTTATATTTATTTTTTTAAACGAAAAGAATTTGTAAGCGGCCAATAAAACTGTTCCAGATAAGGTTAGCCACAATAGTCTGTTCCACATAAAATATCCTGAAAAAGAGATGAGTTTTGTGTTTTTTTCAAAAGGTGTCCAGAATTGGGTTTGTTCAAAAAAAGCTGACAATCCAAAAGGGTCTCCAATAGCAGCCATAAACATATTATCTGCAGCTCCAGGAGCAGCATTTGCCATTAAAGGAGAATTAAAAAAGATAGAGCATAAAAAGTATGCAGCATATATTAAAATAGCACTAACATAAGTTGCAATAGAACTTTTAGTAAGCGCACCTACTGAAAAAATAATGGCTGTACAAATAAATATATTAGGAACAACAATAGTAATCCAAGTCCATAGATAAAAAGTTAATTCAAAAGCCATTAATCGATCAGGATCTAATTGAGGCGATAATGTTCCAAGTAAAAATCCAATTAGAGCCATGGTAAAAGTCGTTAAACTTGCCAAAAACACACCTGTAAACCGACTAAAGAAAAATTGATTTTTTTGAATTGATGTCGTATATAGTATCGCTTCAATTTTATACTGTCTATCTCTTAAAATACCACTAATGGTAAAAAACATGATAGCAAATACAGAGCCTAAAGAAGTTAATGCAGTATTATAACCAATTTGATATGCTGAATTAAAATTAACATTTGCAGGAGCAAAACCTTGGCTGCCTAGCATATAGCCAAAAACAAGAAAAATTAAACCAAAACCAATAAATGCTTTTCGTTTTAATTGATAACTAGTTTCAAAGTGTAATAAAGAAGTAAACATAATTATGCAGTTATTGTTTGGTTATAATTTGACAGTTTCAAAAAGTAAACACTTTCTAAATCAGGCTTGATAGATGTAAATCCGTCTTCTGGTTGTGTTTCAGAAAATATTTTCACTTGTGTTTTACCAGAAACTAACTTTGTAGAAATTACATGATATTTTTCTTGATATTGAGTGAGTTCTGATTTGTTTATGGTTTTAACCCAAATATGATTTTCCAGTTCTTTGGTTAGTTCAATTGGATTTCCTTGTGCTATAATTTGTCCTTGTTGTAGAATGGCCATTTTAGAACATAAATCTCTTACATCTTCTACTATATGAGTAGAAAGTATTACAATAATATTTTCGCCTATTTCACTTAAAAGATTTAGAAACCGATTGCGTTCTTCAGGATCTAAACCAGCTGTTGGCTCATCAACAATAATAAGTTGCGGGTTTCCTAATAACGCCTGAGCAATACCAAATCGCTGACGCATTCCGCCAGAAAATGTATGTACTGCTTTTTTACGATGTTGGTATAAGTTGGTTTGTTGTAATAAAGCATCAACTTGTTCTTTGCGTTCTTCTTTGTTGGTAATTCCTTTTAAAACAGCAATATGATTTAGTAAATTCTGACAACTAATTTTTGGATAAACACCAAACTCTTGCGGAAGATATCCTATTTGTTTTCTAATTTCTTGAGGGTTTTTAATAATATTTACATCATTAAAAAAAATTGCCCCAGAAGAAGGTTCTTGTAAGGCTGCAATAGTTCTCATTAATGAAGATTTACCAGCACCATTTGGCCCCAATAATCCAAACATTCCGTTAGAAATAGATAAAGAAATATTATTTAAGGCTTTTACACCATTAGAATAAGTTTTAGAAAGGTTTTCAATTTTTAGTGTATTCATCAGATTGATTTTTATATGCCGCAAACCTAGTCTCTAAGTATATGATGTTCAAAAAAGAATGATGTTTCCTGTCTTTTTAATTGTAAACAACATAAAAAACAACATAAACACTATTGGTACAATAAAACATAGTATTTGATTGTGTTTTTGTAGTGTTCATCATATTAATTATTCACTACTATTTATCATTCATACTTTTGCTGTGTTCATAAACAACAAAACATTTAAAAATGAAACATACAATAAACACAGCGTTATTTCTATTCGCGTTTTTTACATTAGCTAACATTCAAGCTCAAAAAGGAATTTTATTAGAAAACTTTAATTTAATTGATGGTACTGGTACTAATATTCAAAAAAATAAAAGTCTTTTAATTGTCGCAGATACAATACATTCAATTTTTGATTTTGGTAAAAAAGTACCCATTGACAACTATGATAAAATTGATTTAACAGGTAAATATTTATTACCTGGTTTGTTTGATGCACACACACATTTAGCCGCAAACCCTAGTAATAAAAATCTTTCAACCGTTAAAAAGCAACTAAACTTTATGGTAAGTCGCGGTATTACAGGTGTACGTGATATGGCAGGTGATGCTAGAATTTTGTCTTATTTAGCACGACAAGCATTTACAAATGAAATAATGTCTCCAGATATTTATTATTCTGCTTTAATGGGTGGTCCTCGATTTTTTTCAAGAGATAGAAGAGTAATAAGAGGTTCTAAAGGAATTAAAGTAGGAGATGCACCATGGATGCAATCTGTTGATAGAAATACTGATATAAAACTTGCTGTAGCTAGAGCAAAAGGATCAGGTGCTACAGGAATAAAACTCTACTCTAGTTTGAATGGAGATTTAATTAATCGCATTACTGAAGAAGCTCATAAACAAGATTTATTAGTTTGGGCACATGCAGCTATATTTCCAGTATTACCATCAAATATTGTTGATGCAAATGTTAATGGTTTATCTCATTCAACATTATGGTCTTCAGAACAATTAGTTCGTATGCCTGAAAAAGGGAAAAGACCAATTATTGATACTGTTTTAACTAAAAATGCTCCTAAATTAGAAGCTTTAGCTGTAAAAATGGCACAAAAAAATGTGTATCTAGATCCTACGGTTTTAGCTTTTAAAAATGCGAGACCAAAATCATTGTACAATAATGGTACATTGGCTTCAAAAATAGCTTTTGATAAAGGTGTAAAGCTTATTGTAGGTACAGATAGACCTTACGATGTTACTAATACAAATAATTTGCCTTTAATTGAAGAAATGGCTGCTCTAGTAAACGATGCAGGTATACCAGCTCTTGAAATTATTAAAGCAGCTACCAAAAATTCAGCTGATTTTCTGAAAATAGGAAATGAAGTTGGTACAATTAAAATAGGCAAAAGAGCCAATATTTTAATTGTTGATGAAAATCCATTAGATGACATGAAAAACTTATTTAAAGTATTCAAAGTATTTAAAAATGGACTTTTAATAAATAATCTTAAGTAACTTTATAATACATTTGGTTTTAGAATGAAAAGTTTTTTAAAAAATTATAAAGCAATTGCTATTGGGCTATTTATTACCGTAGTTCTTACATCAATTTTATTAACTAGCAACTTAATTCTAATTGATAATGAAGCAATCATTGAGAATGTATTTATCTTTATTCTTTGGTGGAGTATCATTTCTGTAGCAATACACAATATCCATTTCTTTATAAAGAATAAAATTGTTGTTTACAAAATTCTTGCACTACTTGCTATAATTGGAGTTACAATTGGTATAGATGTTTATCAGAATACTCCAGACAATCCTATTACAATTATTATGGTTGTATTATTTTGGATTGTGGCATCTTATCTCTTTGTTCCTACTTTTTTTAAAAAATACAAACTTCCAATTCTAATTATATATGGAGCTGTTTTAGCATACTTTTTATATGTTAGATTAGGCTATGAAACAACTAACTACTTTAAGTTTTATAAAGAGAGAGTTACTGGTCTATTCATAATTCCAATTCCAGTAATAATAGCATTATACTTATTTGAGCAATGGAAATGGCTGAAGAATTTAAAAATAAAAAAAGATAAGGCTGAATTAGCATTACTAAAAAGTCAAGTTAACCCACATTTCTTTTTTAATACACTAAACAATCTTTACGGGTTAACTATTCAAAAATCTGATCAAGCGCCAGAAGTTGTATTAAAATTATCAGAAATGATGCGATATACAATTTATCAAGGAAAAAAGGATTTGGTACCACTTAATGATGAAATAGTATATTTAGAAAACTATATAGAACTTCATAAAATAAGGTTTAAAAAAAATGTAGATATAAAATTTAATCATTCCATTGAAAAAGAATATAAAATAGCACCATTGATGTTTATCATTTTATTAGAGAATGCATTTAAACATGGTGTAGAACGTTTAACAGAAAATGCTTATATTCATATAAACTTAATTGCAAAATCGGATAAGATTATTTTTAGTATTATAAATAATTTTGAAGCAAAAGATATTGAAGACGAAAAAGGCATTGGCTTGTCGAATCTAAAAGAAAGATTAGAACTTATTTATCCTAATAAATACGAGTTAAAAATCGAAGAAAAAGACAAAACCTATAAAGCTTTGTTAGAATTAAGCATATCATGAAAACGTATATCATTATTGATGATGAACCAATAGCTCATAGTATTATTGAAACCTATTGTGAGAACCTAACTATATTAAAAAAAGTAGGCAATTGTTACAATGCTTTTGAAGCGATGCAAGCTTTAAATGAGCAACAAATTGATTTGATTTTTCTAGATATTAATATGCCAAAATTATCTGGATTTGATTTTTTAAAAACACTAGAAAATCCACCAAAAATTATTGTAACAACTGCCTATGAAGAGTTTGCTTTGGAGGGTTATGAACTTAATATTTCAGATTATTTATTAAAACCCTTTTCTTTTGAGCGTTTTGTAAAAGCTGTAAACAAGGCAATAAAAAATGATGCTGTACCTAAAACGTCAACAATAGTAGCCTCCTCCTCTCCTAACGATACTATTTTTATTAAAGGCGATAAAAAAATTCATCAAATAAATAAAGACGATATATTATATATTGAGGCATACGGAAATTACAGCAAAATTCATTTGAAAGACAAAATGATTTTAAGTCATGAAAAAATTTCTCTTTTAGAAAACATGTTTCAAAAAGAGAATTTTTTAAGAGTGCATAAATCATTTATTGTGGCCATCAATAAAATAAAATATATTGAAGGAAATAGAATAATAATTCAGGATCATAAAATACCTGTTGGTCAAACATATAAAGCGAATGTTAAAAATCTTTATTAAAAAGTCTTAACATTCGCCTTATAAAAATAGTCTTTTAGATTGATTGTCTTGCTTAATTTGATAGTTGCGCTTATAGAACTTTTTCAATCTCCTTATTAAGATCTTGAATACTGTTGTCTGTAAGTCCAATATTTAAATACTTTATAATACCGTTTTTATCTATTATAATATGAGTCGGATATTTATCTACTAAAAATAGTTCAGAGATTTTTTTTGCATCTGGAACAACTTCATAATTAAATTTTGATTTGCTTAAAAATCTCCCTAATTTTTCTTCTTTATCTAAAGCAAAACTTATAAAGCGAAGATCTTTATTATTTTGATAAGAATCTACAATTCTATTAAGGTCAGGCATTTCATTTATACACGGAGGACAAGCTACAAACCAAAAATTTAAGACCAAGGTTTTCCCTTTTAACTTATCTAAGGAAATATTGTTTCCATATAAATCTGTTACATTAAAATTTTTCGCTTTTTTTCCTACTTGTGCTTTAAAATTGGCTGCTTTTAAAGTATTTGCATCTAAATCTCTTTTCTTTGGAGGAGAAATTAGCATGGTGTCTTTTCCGTTTTTTCCTTTAATTAGTTTGTGGTATGTATAGACTCCTCTATAACTCTGAAATTCTTTTTCAGAAATAATTCTACCATCTATTTTAGATTTATAAATAGCCTTAATTTGTTTAATCATCATTGGTTTTTTCTGAGCACTTACATTGTTAGAAAATAATAGTAAAAATGTAATTATAATGGCTGTGATAATTGCGGTGTTTTTTTTCATTGTTTTGTTATTTAGAAAATGAAAATTTTATTTTTTTGTATTAATACAATTAGTAATTATATATTAACTTTTAATATTTTATGAATTTCTTTTTTAAAATTAGACTTGTTAAGTGTAAATGTTTTTGTAAAAGCATAACTATCATAGCGAGGAAAATAATTTGTAAACATTTTTTTATATTTAGGGTATTTTTTTCCTAATACCTTTTCTCCTTTTATAATATCAGAACGCTGAAACATTAAAACTACTTTCTGATTTTTTTCATTTAAAATTCCGTCTTTAATAAGTTCCGAATGAATCTTTTTAAGAAAAGGTTCTGGTGGTGGGGTAATAGATACTATTTGTGCTTTATTAGGTAATATTAAGTCTTCTTTTTTATTGATTGGTTTATTAGAAGCTGTATTGTTAGTATTTATTATAGTTGCCGATTTTTCTTTTGCTTTAAGAACGGGTGTCTTTTCTTTTCTATTCATACCAATAGATAAACCCATTATTACTATTAATAGGATTGGTAAAGTAATTTGAAAAATGGTTTTTTTACGTGTGCTATTTGATGATACAATACGTTCAATTCTGTGACGAAATTCACTTGTTTCAGCCTTTTTTATTGGTAAAACAATTTTTGAGATTATATTATTTTCTTGCAGTTTTAATAAAGAATACGCATACGTAATACTATGATAATTTTTAGTTACATCATCATCACAAACAAACTCCATTTCTGTTCTTAACTCTTTTATTAAAATAAGAAGAATTGGATTAAAAAAGAAGATGCTTTCTAGCGATACTAATAGTATGTTTATTAAATAATCAAATCTTTTTATATGAGAAATTTCATGCTGAAGAATACTCTCAACTTCATAGAATGTAAGGTTGTTTACAAAGCCAATTGGCAAGTAGATTATTGGCTTTATAAAGCCAGTAGTTATAGGAGAGTTAATTAATGGAGAGAATAGTAATTTTATATCTCTCTTAATTTTCATTCTTAATTTAATTTTCTGTAGAACTTCTAGTAATTTATCATGATTACAATCTGTAGATGATTTTTTTAAACGAGTTATTTTTTTGTAACCATTTAAAAATCCATATCCGTTTAAAAGAAATCCAACAAACCATAAAAGACATAGAGTTTCACTATAATTTAAGATGTAATTAAAGCCATTATTTATAACATAAAAAAAGTTGTTCTGTTGATTAAGAAACAAATTTTGTGTAGATGTTACTTCTGTAGTATTTGCATCATTAATAGACAAAGAAGTCAAAATATTAACCATAATAACTACAAAAGCTAAGATTCCAATGAATCTTATTTTTCTGTTGATAATCGATTTTTTTTGTATCGATGTTAGTATTGCAGTAAAGAACCACACTATTGTAGCAGCAATAAAAGAGTACAAAAGTATGGTTGCAATTAATAAGCTTAATTGATTAATCATTATTCTCTCTTTTTTCTATAACTTCTAACATCTTTTTTATTTCTTTCAAATCTTCTTTGGTAGTTTTTTGATTTCCCAAAGAGCTTAATATTAAATTCTTTGAAGAACCATTAAAAAGAAGATTTACAAAGTTTGTTAGCATATTTTCTTGAACAGATTCTTCTTTTATGATGGGGTCATAAACATGCGTTCTTCCTTCAGGTTCTCTAGATAGAAAACCTTTATCATACATGTTTTGTATAATTTTTAAAGTGGTAGTATAACCTGTATCCTTTGTTTTTTCTAAGATATCATGTACTTGTCTTGCGGTTAAAGGACCATTTCCCCAAAAAACGGAAAGAATTTCTAATTCACTATTTGTAGGTGTAAATTTTGATTTGCTCATAAGAATAAGTTTATCTACGATTTTGTTCGTAACAAACGTAATCATTCATATTCTAAAATCAAACGTTGTATATTATTTTAACGAAATTTTAACTTGATTTATAGTTCTATAATATCTTGCAACTAGCTTGTTACGAGTTTTTTATTTGTTAGAGCAAGATGCAAAGTGATTTTTAAGCTTTTAAAATACTAAAAACCCAACTATGCAAAGTTGGGTTTTATTTTATAGTAAGTTTAACATTTGAATTTCTCAAAAAAGTTAACTTACTCACTTTGATTAGGCAACAAATTAAAACTCACTATATTATATCATTATAAAATTATCTTATTTAAGATCATGAAAAACAAGTCAAAAATCATATTAATTGCTCTTATTAACTTTGTAATATGGATCGGGCATCCAACAAAATTGTTAGCTCAAGAGTATAATATTGAAATAAAACCTTCTAAGACTGATAGTTTCAATGTAGCTAAATTCAGTTTTTATGTACCACAAGATTCTAAAAATATTAAAGGAGTATTGCATTGGATTTATCCAGTAAATAAAGACGGAAGAGAGGTTTCAAAAGATGCTGATTACCGAGAATTCTGTAATGAACTAGGGTTTGCATTAATTGGTTCTCAAATTGATTCTCGTGAATTGGAAAAAGGTTTAGGAGATGCTTATTTAAAGGCAATTGATTCTGTATCTAAGTTATCAAATCATCCAGAACTTAAAATTGCACCAATATTTTTCTTAGGTTATTCTTGGGGAGGTCAATGGGCATATGACTTTGCGTTATGGAATCCAAATAAAGTGATTGGAGTAATTACACAAAAAGGCGGATATCATAACGTAGTTAATAGTAATAGGGTAATTAATATTCCTATATATATGTTTGTAGGAGAATTAGATGTAAAATATCGTATTGATAATTTAACGGGAATTTTTAATGAACATAGACCTAAAGGAGCTCCTTGGGCACTAGCAATCGATTTAAATAAAGGACATACTCCTGTGTTAGATAAAGATATTCTATTACCTTATGTAAAAGAGATTATTTCTTTGAGGTTGCCAGAATGGATTACTAATCAAAAAGAAGTAGTTTTAAGAAAACTAGATTTAAAAAAAGGATGGCAAGGAAATTTGCAAACTAAAGAAATTGGTCGTTACGGTACATTATCAGCGAAACCTGAAGAACTCGTTTGGATGCCAAATAAAGAAAATGCTTTGATTTGGCAGAAATTTATGAAAGACAAACATAATTAAATTTACCTAAAAAAAATAAAAGAGTTTTTTTATTGACTTGCTCAACAATATCTAGTGTACTAAACTCATCTTCTGCTTTAGGTTCTTCAGATAAATATTCTCTTTACAAACTGCTTTTATACCTTAAAAGATCATCTATAGTAAAATTATTACCCAAACCTGAACGGAAATTTGCAAGACACTTCCCAATAGGATCTTCTAGCTTAATTAATCCTTCATCTAACAACTGCAATACCATTGTTGCTCTAAATACTTTTGTTATGGAAGCTATTCTAAATAAGGTATTAGGCTTATTGTATTCTATACTGGTATTACCAAATCCTCTTTAGTAAATTACTTGATTTCTTTTTGAAATAAGGACACTACCGTCTAATAAGAAATTGTTATGACAAAATTCAAGAAGCTTATCTATTTTAGTAATGTCTTCTTTAGTTTTAACTCCTTCTTTAATTCTTTTCTAATACATTGATTTTTTCTAACCTTTCTTAAAGAAAAGAAACAAAATCAATGTAAACAACTGTAAAAACATTGGCAGAACCATGACCTGCATTTTGTACAATTTTGTATTCCTAGTTTTTTCGATTCATTTTTTGAGTCTTCGCAAAGATTAATCTACAGGAACCAACCTTTTTTAATAGATCTTAAAAGACAACTGTTTTTAGCAATATTTGAATGTAGCATTCTTTTTTGAATTCTTATTTTTCAGGAAAACCAATAAAAATATTTACAAATGGATTCAATCGAAAACAATAAAAAATCAGTTCTAGGCGGTATTTTAACAGGTTCATTAGCAGTAATTACTTATCTTTTATAGTCTATATTTTCGCTTCCTTCAAGCATTAGTATGCTATTACACTTTTTCTTCGGCATTTTTTTAATAATGGCATTTATAGGTGTAAATGCAACTTTTCGTTCAAATGATGATTATTTATTAAAATCAGCAACAACATTGGGCATCATGGCTGGTGTTTGTTTTATGTTAATGACAGTAGTACAACACTCTAATACATAAATTTTACAAGACTATTATAATTTATCAGATGGTGAAACTAAAAAAATTTGGGCTCGTGTTTGGAAAGGAGTATCATCCGTTCAATTAGGTATTGATATTTGTTGGGACATATTTATTACTCTCGCAACTATTCTTTTAGGGATTGTTCTTTTAAGATATAAGCTTATTGTTAAAATAGTTGGAGTATTAGGTATTATTATTGGCTTATTAACTTTAATATTAAATCTTTATACCTTTCCTATTCCACCTGCTGAAAGTAATTTATTTGACGCTGGCCCATTAGTAGGAACTTGGTATCTTTTACTATGCATAGTAATGGGAAATTTTTATCAAAAAGCAAAGAAAATTGAATAGCTTTTTTATTGTACTCAAAAATGCCATTATTAAGCTATGCTCATTAATCCTTTTTTAAATATTCTAAATAATAAAACCCTATTTTAATAGCTTAGAATACTAAAACAGGGGTTGTGTTTTTATACAAATACTGAAAGTGTTGTTTACAAAATTGTTGCGCTGCTTGCTGTAATTAGTATCACTAATCTATGATGCTTAACAAAATATTTCTGATTCTAATTCCAGTAATAATAGCATTATCCTTCATTTATAAATAAAGTAAAATCTCAAACTCATAAATATTACCACTTTTGCTCTGTTTTTGTAAATACGACTCCGAGTGTCCTTCCACTATCCACAATCATTTCTTTAACAAAGCCTTGTTGATTAGTGTTGAACCTGACTTCTATGACTGGATAATAGCCACTAAAAAAATGCTTACTGACAGGGTTGAGAAATATATCTCCGAGACGACTTTGGTAGACTAAAAGCTTGTTATTTTCTAATTGTACTTCATAAAAGACGTCTAGTTCTTCAGAATAGTATTTGCCTACATAATCTCTCAAATCACTAACGCTCGGATTCCACGGTTTTACCTCTGTTCTTTCTAAATAAGCAATTCCTTTTTTCATATGGAACGAAATTTTTTGAATCTTTTGATCTTCAGCAGTAGAGCTTAAAACGAAATTATTTGCTGTACCAACCATATTTAAAGTGCTATTATTGATCAGCTCAATTTTCCTCTTGTTGCCTCCAGAGAACTTGACAAAGAGTTCTCCACCTTCCTTTGAAAATGTCACAAAGTCACTCGAACTGGTTACGAATTTAAATCGTCCACTTAAGGCATTAAAATCAAAAGGTTTTGTGTTTTTTAAATTGTTCTTGCCAGCAGCATTGGAAGCATTCAGTTTCATTTTTGCCTTATCCATTTCGTCTTTCAAAACAATTTCAGCAATCATGTCGGAGTAGCGTTGAAAATGAGCCGTGGTATTCGAAAACACAAAGATTCCTATTTCCCCTGACGGGTAATAACTCATGAGTGAGCGATGACTTATATCGGCCCCTCCATGCATGAACCTTTTTAGTCCATTGTGATCAATTAAGTACATGCCTAAACCATAGCCAGAGTCCTTTCCGTTTGATAACACGTACATGGTTGTCATTTCTTTAATCAGCTCTTTTCCACCTAGCTTACCTTTTCGAAAATTATCCATCCACTTTGCAAAATCTTCAGCAGTAGAATAAAGACCTCCCGCACCCATAGCTCCACTATAATCAGCACTTTCGTGGTAAGTGCCATTTCTATCCTGGTAATAACCGATGGCTCTATTTTTAATGACTTGACTATTATCTGTTCTAAACTGAGTGTCATTCATACCTAAAGGTTTAAATACCTCATTATTCATATATTGTTGAAATGGCTGTTTTGTAATACTTTCAATTATCATTGTAAGTAACAGATATCCCGTATTGTTATATAACCATACAGCACCAGGCACACTTTGAAGTTTTGGTTGATTGTTGACTATTCTTAACACCTCTTTTCTATGAGCATAATCGCCTCGGGTTAGCTGTCTTCCACCCAATTCTAAAGTATTCAAGAATTCTCTCAGGCCACTAGTATGAGTTAGCAAGTGTCTTATAGTAATAGTATGCTCAAATTTTTTGATTATAGGTAGATATTTTCTAATATCATCATCATATGAGAGTTTTCCTTTAGCCTTTAAAAGACCTATTCCAAACGCTGTAAACTGTTTTGATATGGAACCGATATTAATTCTTGAATTACTATTGAGTTTAATATCATAATTAAGGTTTGCTAAACCATAAGCCTTGCTAAATATGAGTTTTCCTTTTTTTGTAACACCCACAACCGCTCCAGGACTTTTGTCTGAATAGTGTTGCATAAGGCTATCGATCTTTTTTTCTAAGTCTTTATTATTTTTTTGTTGAAATACCAAGGCATTTTTTGAAAGACCTACAGAGGAAAAAAGAATAAGACCAGCTAATAGTATCAAATTTTTCATAATTGTATCATTTATGGATTGAAACTAATTTTTTCGTTTGTCTTCTAGTTGTTTAAGCAAATTTGGGAAGGCAGAATTATCTGGAGCAAGCTTTTTTCCTTTTAAAAATGCCTTTTTTGCCTCATCGTACATTTCGTTCTCCATATACGCTTCCCCAATTCTTCTGTATGAATCAGATTCAGTTGGATAAGCGTCTACTAAAATCTTGTAAGCCTTAAGTGCATTCTTAAAATCTTTTTTCATCATAAATAAGAATCCAACATCTCTGAATGGGTCATAATCAAAAAGTACATAATCAGGAAAATCTGCCTTGGTCTCCTCATATACTTTCTTGGCTTTATCAATGCCATTTTCTTTTACATAGTCAATGAAATCTTTTTTAGCAACCAAAGGGCCAGAAGCAGCAGCTTTCCATTGGAATTCATCGTATAAATCTTTTGAGGTATTTTTAAAGTTAGCTTCAAAGTCTTTACTGCCTTTAAACTTCATATTCATAAAATCTACAGTTCTGTTGGCTATATCTGTATAAGCTCGCTGTACACGCTCGTCTTTAGGGAAAAATAATAGGTTGTTTGAGCTGAATGAAGTGTGAAGCATATCTTTTAACCAATAAACATATCCGTTGGCAAATGTCATTTCATCATACATCCTATACTTTAAATTACCATCAGCATTTCGTTCTTTTCCAAATTTATGACCGTTGAATGCTAAAAAATCAGCTCTAAGATTTTTGGTATCTGTTAACTCAAAAGAGTCGTAGATACCTAAGCCATAACCTAGTGGTATTGAACCATCTAATGAAACTACCGCTTTTACATTAGGATTTAGAAGCGCGAAGTTGATGATATTGAGACCACCAAAGCTGAATCCAAACGCTCCTACTTGTTTGGTGTCCACAAATGGAAAATCGTGCATAACACCATATGCAAATTCTAGGTCTCTAGTGTGCGCCTGTGCACCTTCAATATTTAAAGGCATATCTCGGTTGAAATAGTTTTTTGAGGCAACAGATACTACAACATAACCATAACTTGCAAGTTGTTCACAAAGTCTAATATTTCCAAAACCGCTTGAAGATTGTGCTGCTCCATATAAAATGAGGGGAAATTTTTGGTCTATAGCTGATGGCTGGTCTTTCGATTTGTATTTGTGCTTGAAGAGTGTTTTTGTTTTTTCTGCATCTCCTGTTATGCTACTATACAAATTTAAAGCAGCTGTATAATGCCCGTCAGTAGGTTTAGCAAGAGTTTCTTCAGTAATACCCAATACCATATAATCCTCTAATTTAATTACTTCATTATTCGATTTTTTGGCAGGATACCAAACATAAATTTGCATTGGTCTTGGACCATATTCTTTGTCACCTATTTTTTTATAAACTCTTGAGTTATCAGTAGTTCTAATTACTCGAAAACCTACCTCATATTCTCCATATTTAGGTTCGATATTCTGGCTTTTGGCTTCACAAGCGAAGAATAATAGTGATAAAGCGACTAAGAAAGGGCGGCTTATTGTTATTTTCATGATTTTAAGTTTATGATTTACATTTTAAATGTATAAAAATAATCTTCCAGATAAAATGAGAAGAGTAAAAAAAAGTTGAAACGGACAAATCTAGGGTTTAAACATCCATGTAAACCCATTTTATTGTGTTAATGTGAGCCATTTTTTAAGCTCAGAAGATTTTACTTTACTAATGATAATTTCAGAAGGACTTTTGGGTTCTATTTCTAATTTAAGTTTTCTATTAAAATAAACAGCTGCAGATTTTATAGATTTTCGAGACACCAAATATTGTCTATTTGCTCTAAAAAAGATTTGTGGATTTAACTGACTTTGAATATTATCTAATGATTTTTCTATATTATACTTTTCATTTGTGTAAGTGATACAAGTTACCATTTCATTTTCTAAATAAAAATAAGCAATGCTATCTACAGGTATAGGCAAAATTTTATCCTTAACATAGACTAAAAAAATTTCTTTATATGTCTTAAGATTTGTTTTTAGTGTTTGTATCGCTTTTAATAACTCATTTTGATTAATAGTGATATTTTCTTTTTTGAATAAACTTTTATAGCGATTTATAGCGTTTCTTAATTCTTCTTTGTTAATAGGTTTCATCAAGTAATCAACACTATTAACTTTAAAAGCTTTTAGAGCAAACTCATCATATGCTGTAGTAAAAATAACAGGAAAAGTAACAGAGATTTTTTCGAAAATTTCAAAAGAACTACCATCTGCAATTCTAATGTCAAAGAAACCTAAATCTGGAGTATTTCCTTTTTTTAGCCAATCTACAGTTTCACTAATTGTTTCAAAAGTTTCCAATATTACAACTGATGGCTCTACTTGTTTTAAAACATCTATAAGGTTTTGCAATACACCTTGCTCATCTTCTACAATAATTACATTCATAAAATGGGTAATTTTACAATAAATTCAGAGTCATTACTTATAATTTCTACAGCTCTTTCTGTTAGTAGTTTATAACGATTTCGCAAGTTATTAAGTCCAATTCCAAAAGTTTGAACATCCTTTTTTATTTGCAAATCATTAGCTACCACCACCCTATTATTTTCTACACGAACTCTAACCTCTAAAGGTAATTTTTTTGTAATGATATTGTGCTGAATAGCATTTTCAAATAATAGTTGTAATGCCATAGGAGGAATTCTTTTAGTATAAAATAATTTATCAACTTTAATATCAATTTTAAGTTTCTCTCCAAATCTTTTTTGCAAAAGATATACGTAAGATTTAACAAAATTCAACTCTTCGCCAAGTGTCACTAAATCGTCTTGCCCAGTAGTTAAAATATATCTATAAGTATTAGACATATTTTCTATAAAATCTAGACCAACTTCTTTTTTTTCATTTCTAATAATAGAGTTTAAAGTACTTAAAGTGTTAAAAAAAAAATGTGGACTTATTTGTTCTTTTAGTGCAACTAATTCTGCACGAGATTTTTCTTCTCTTAGCTTTATGATGTTTTTTTCTGCAGTGATTGTTTTTTGATTTTGAATCATAAAATAGGGCATTATAATCGCAATTATGACAGTCCATATATATTTCATGATATAATAAATCAATAAGTGTCCACTAAATGATGGATCTATTTTTTTTTCAATTATATAATCAGCGTATAATAAAACAAGTAACAAAATTAAATTCGTAAAAATTATGAATGTAATTTTTTGTTTTTTACCCCTGTTTAGAAAGATTCTTTTTAGAAAAAAATCTTTCCAAGAATAATTATAAAATGCAATGATTGTAAATAATAAAAACTGAGATGCTACGTCTTTTAGACCTATGTAAAATCTTTTTAAAATTCTTGGGGCTATTTCAGAAATATTTTGACTTTGAAACAGGTCAGCATAATACCAAACTAACTTAACATTTAGTAAAATACCAATGCATAATCCTGATAAAATAATAATCCAAAAGTGCTTCTGTTTTTTCATGAATCCTATTTTACCTTCCAATTCGCCATTTAAATTTAAGCATAAAATATTGTTGGAGTGTATTCCACTGAGTTCTTGAAATATAATTATCTATGCTAGTTTGTTGAAAACCCTTGTTTTTACCTAGTAAATCAAATCCACTTAAGCTAATTGAAGCTCTTTCTGCTTCCATAAAATAATAACTTACCTCTGCTTTTATTAAAGGCACAACAGTTTTACTGTCAGCTATTTGTGAATCAAAAATAAACACATTGCTATTAAGTTCAAAATTCCATTTTTTATTTGGGGTAAATCCGAGATTTAAATTATAATTCATATTATTTAAGATATTATCTTGAATTTCTGAAATTGAAAAATTAATCCTATTAATTGAATATACGCCGCCAAAATCTAAACGCCATTTATCTCTATTTCTGTTTTGAAAACTGACACCAAAGTTATGATTTAAATTGGTATTTATATTTTCTTGATCATTTATAAATCCTATTGTTCTACCTAAACTTTCATCAAGACTTATAGACATCTCTAAACCTAATCTAGGTATAGGCCTTGAATAATCAAGGAACAAGCTAATATTTTTTTGATTACTTGTATTAATTGGCTTTATAGTTCTTACAAAATTATCATCGACAGTTTGTAAAAAGCTTGTATAATTTTTGGTGTAATTACCCATTAAACGTGCCGTGAATGAAGTAAAACTAAATTGATCAAAAACAGACCACTGTGTAGAAAAAGTATGTCTAATTTCTGGAGCCAAATCTAAATTACCCACATAAACAGATGCAGGGTTGATGGTATTTAATATTGGAAATAATTGATCTGCTGATGGCATTTTTAAAGAGGTAAAATAACGTGCTTCTATTTTTCTTCCACTCCTATAATTATTTCTATACGATAAACTTGGTAAAAAGTAAGCGTATTTTTCTCTATCTAAAGAGATTCCATTAAGTACTTTATCAAAAGTACGAATTGTGGCATTTAGAGATACATCTAAAAAACTATTACCAACTGTTTTCTTAATTGACAAAAATGGGTTAATGTTATTTTGTTTTGTGCTAAAAAGATTATCTATACTACTATTTGCTTCTAAATTGTACTCAAATCTTTTTAGTGATTCTTTTTTTGTTTGAAAAGTATTTCCAAAATCGAACGACCAAGATTTATTTAATTTATAGACAAAAGCAGGACTTATGATCGCTTGTTTTGTTGAAACATTATCATTTCTATTTATTGTCTCAATTACTTCTGATGTTGGATCAAAAGTTATACTATTATTTAAAAAGTTTAAATCAGATTTATTTCTTTTATAAAAATATTGCGAACGAATTCTAAATTGAGTTTTATTGTTTTTAAATTTTGACACAAAGGATGATCTTATATTAAAATCAATCTCTTTTTGATCGTCAAATGCCGTATTGTTAAAACGATTAACAGGAGTAGAATTTAGTTCAGAATTTATGATACTTTCACTGTTTAAATCTGTATTTCCCATAGATAAGTCTGAATCAATAATTAATCTATTTCGTCTATTAAAATCTTGTCTTACACCAAAATTAAAATTATGATCACTCTCTTTTTTATCTTCAATAAGGTCTTGAAATTGTGAATAAACTCCTTGGTTTAAAAAATTCTCTGTAGTATTATTTTGATTTAAATCTTTTTTTACTTGGTTACCCAAATAACTCATAAAATACCTGTTGTTATCAGATTTACTATAAGAAAGATTTAAACCCCCAGCAAGTGATTTATTATTTCCTTTTACGTCTTCTCCAAAAGTATTATTCGCTCTGTTTGTATAACCGAAATCATTAATGTTATTACCAAGTAATAGCAGCGCTGTTTGTACTTTTGTCGAAAAACGAAATAATTTGCCATCTACTTTATAGGTTTTATTAGTACCTAAACCTGTTTCTGCATTACCAAAGTAACCGCTTTTAAATTCTTCTTTTAAAAGTAAGTTGATGGTTTTATTTCGAACTCCGTCTTCAATTCCTGTAAACTCAGCTTCTTCTGATTTTTTATCAAATATTTGCACTTTTTTTAAAGCTTCAGCAGGTAAGTTTTTGGTGGCAACTTTTGGATCGTTACCAAAAAACTTTTTACCATCAACTAATATGTTTGTTACATCTTCTCCATTGGCTTTAATATTTCCGTTTCTATCAACTTTAATCCCAGGTAAACTCGATAATAATTCTTCAACTCTTGCACCATTTCTTGTTTTAAAAAATTTGGTATTATATTCTAATGTGTCACTTTTAAATTTTAGTGGCATCGTTTCTATTTTTAGAATTATTTCATCTAAAGAGGATGTTTTCATTATTACATCTGGCAGGGTCTTTAATTTATCATCAGAAAAAGTAATGTTTTGGTTAACAGCTTCCATACCTACATAAGAAATTTGTAGTTTGTATATACCATTTTTTATCGCTTTTATTTGATATAAACCTTTATAGTTACTCATTCCATAGTATTTAAGTGAGCCATCTTCCGGTTCTAATAAAACGATGGTTACATTTTCTAAAGGAGCATTTAGTTCATCAACTATTTTGCCTTCCAATGTGTTTTGAGAAAAAAAAGGCAAAGAAAATCCTAAAAAACAAAGAAATATTATTTTTCTCATAAGTGAAAAATTAAGTTTTAAGCTTTGATAAGAAATTTATTGCTTACCCTTTTTATTTTTGTTGTTTCTAGATAATAAAGTTCTATTAAATTCTTCTATCTTATCTTTCTTTATAATATCAAACTCTTTAGATGAAAGAAACTTTCTTCTCTTTAGCTTTTTAAGCTCTTCAACTTCAACATCTTTTATTTCAACTGAAGTTGCTAAAATCATTAGCTCTCCGTTTTTCTCAACAGCTAATACTGCACCAGGAAGACTATTGTATTTATCAGGGCCAATTGACACAGGTATTTCTGATGTAAAATAAGCGACAATAGTATCATCACCATCTTTTAATTCTGCACCTGTACATACATAATTTAAAACTTTAATTTTGTCTGTGGTTATTTTCCAAGGTAATACCTCAAGTTTAGATTCAATAAGAAATTCTCTTGTCATAAATTCTACCTCTTCTAATTTTTTATTATTTACTAAATCAGTAAAAACTTTTCTCAGTGTTTCTTTAGGTCCTTTTTTTTCGCCAACTTTTTCTATTGCAACTTGTAAATATCCAGATATTGGTTCTCTTTTTGAGATATTTTCTGCGTAAAGTGCTTTCTTTTCATTGAAAGTTAAATCGAAATAAGAGATTGCTTTTTTGGGTAATTTATTAATTAACATATCCCATTTTGGATGATCGTAAACTCCTTCAAAATTATAGCTTACTAACATTTCATAAGATATAATTCCGCTTTTCTTTTTTTGTGCTAAGACGCTTGATGATACAGTTATTATAAACAATACCAGCAAAGCTTTTGTGATAAATGATTTCATAAAATGTAATTTTTATATTTTAATTACATCAAATGTAGTTTGGGACTTTAATTTTTTGTTGGAAATAATTGATGAAACGGACAAATCAATAGTTCAACAATCCATCTGTGTGTATTTTTTATTGGAGTTGTTTGTTATCTACTTTAAGTTATTCTTTTGTGAGAGTAAAAATCATCACAAGTAATTATTTTATTGTTAAATAGCTTAAAATTAAAAATTTAAACTCATTACTGTGCCTTGTCCTTCGCTACTTTGTACTTGAAGACGACCATTATGAAGAGTCATAATTTGTTTAGATAAGCTAAGTCCAATACCACTTCCTGTTTTTTTAGTGCTATAGAATGGTATAAAAATAGTTTCTAAAATTTCTGAGGGAATTCCTTTACCATTATCAATAACTTTAATCTGAACAGATTCTTTATATTCTTCTGCTGAAACTAAAATTTTTGAATTTGCTATATTTTCACAGGCATCTCGCGCATTTATAATTAAGTTTATAAGTACTTGTTCAATTAAATGCGTGTCAATATTTAGTTTTAATTTTGGATTTTTGTTATGAAATTCTAACTTAATATTGCTCTTAGTTAATGATGGTTCTAGAAGGTTTTTTATATTTTTAAGTAACTCATCTACCAAAATTTTGGATTTATTTACATGAGTTACTTTACTTAATGTGCGATAGGTTTTTGCAAATTTCATTAACCCTTCGCTTCGTTTTTTTATACTGTTAATACCATCATTGATGTCGTCTAAATCTAAATTATTAGTCTTTGGATTATTGATTTTATTTGAAATTTCTGTTTGTAGCGTTTCTGATAAAGATGAGATTGGAGCTATGCTATTCATTATCTCATGAGTCATAACACTTAATAATTTTTTCCAAGATTCTGACTCATTTTTATTTAATGCATCTTCTATGTTTTGCATTACAACAAGCTTAAAAGCATTTTCTTCTACTTGAAAAATTGTATTTGAAATAAGCACTTTCAAATTTTCTTCATTGATATCTATATTTATTGATTTTTGATTATTGTGATACGTTTCAAAAATTTTATCAAATAGTAGTTTTTTACGTTTTTCAACAAATCGAATATTCTTAAATGATGGTAAATCTAAGGTGTTTAAAATGGTATCATTAACCCAAAGCACATCGCCAGTTTCTAAATTATACGCAATAATACCAACGTCTACCATATCCAAAATTTTCTGTAAATAAAGAAATTGGGCTTGACGTTCGTTATTAATAGTTTTAAATGTTTTGTTTACGAGGTTAAATCCACTATGCAAACTTCTAATATCTTTTGATCCATGTTTTTCACTATACCCTCGTGAAAAGTCTCGGTATTTTATAGATTCAAAAAAGTCATCAATTTCTTTAAATCGTCTGGTTACAAATTTGTAGAGATCATAGAATACAATGACTGTAATTAATACACCAATAAAAATGACATAGTTCATTTTATAATTAATACCCAAAACAATTACTGATAAAGAGCTTAACAGTATTAAAATCCTTAAAAATAAAAAGAAGAAAAAAGATTTATATATCATATTTATTGAGTCTACGATATAAAGCTGTACGCGTAATACCTAATTCTTTGGCAGATTTTGAAATATTACCATTATTTTTTTCAATTACATTTAATATGGTGTTCTTTTCTAAAACCTCAAGATTGGTAGATTGTTTTGCTGTTGCTACTGATGGTCTTTCTATAGCAGAAAATACTAAATCATTAGCATCTAACGTATTGCCTTCTGCCATAATAACAGAGCGCTCTAACACATATTGAAGTTCTCTTACATTTCCAGGAAACGAATGACTTTTGAGCTTTTTAATAAATTCTGGAGTTAGCTTAAAAGGTTCTTTAAAATATTTTTCTGCATAAAGATCAATAAAATAATGGGTAATTAATGTAATATCTGTACCACGATCTCTTAAAGGCGGTACAATAATATCTACCGTATTAATTCTATAAATAAGATCTTTTCTAAATTTATGTTCGTCTGCAAGGTCAGTTAAACTCAGATTTGTTGCACATAGCAATCTAATATCTAAATCTATGGGAATGTTAGAACCTATTGGCACAATTTGCCTGTTTTGCAATACACTTAATAAACGTGCTTGTTGATTGAGTGTAATGTTTCCAATTTCATCTAAAAACAGTGTTCCTCCGTTAGCAGCTTCAAACCTTCCAATACGATCTTCATTAGCGCCTGTAAACGCACCTTTTTTATATCCAAATAGTTCACTTTCAAATAATGATGTAGTTAATGATCCCACATCAACTTTAATAAAAGGTTTGTTTTTTCTATTAGAGTTTTCATGAATGGCTTGTGCTATTAAATCTTTCCCTGTTCCATTTTCTCCAAGAATTAAGATATTGGCATCAGTAGGTGCAACTTTACTAATTTTAAAAAAAATGCCACTCATTACATCACTCAAACCAATAATTTTCAACCCTTCTTTAGTATCTAGATTACTTGATTTTTTAGGTTTCTTTTTAATTAACAATGATTTTATTGACGCTGTTATTTTATCATTATTCCATGGTTTAACAATAAAATCTGATGCTCCTTCTTTTAAAGATCTAATAGCAAGATCAATATCTCCGTAAGCAGTTATTAGAATAACATCTATTTTAGAATTGATTTCCTTAATTTTTTTTAGCCAATAAATACCTTCATTTCCAGTATTTATTACACCGTTAAAATTCATGTCTAAAATGACTAGATCAAAATGATGCTTTCTTAATAGCTCATTTATAGTATTCGGGTTTTTGTTAACAACAACCGTATTTACTATAGGTTTTAATAATAAACGTAGCGCAGTTAATACGTCTTCATCGTCATCAATGATTAATATGCTAAAGTTTTTTTTAGGCATGATTCAAATTTAAGAATTTCAAATTCTTTTCTACACAATTGTTATGAGCTAATTTACAAGTCCATAAAACTGTACTGCACACGTACAGGAACTGTATCAAAACCGAACACCTCCTCTAAAGTAATTAAATTTAAATAATTGTAAATCATTGGTTTATGTTTTTGGCATAGTAATTACTTGTTAGTTTGCAAAAATAGAATATGTATGGATGTACCAATTAAAAAAAAGAAATTTACAATATCAAAATTATTAACCATAGGTTTTGGGGTGTCTATAGTGTCACTGATATTATTTGTAATTATAAATTCTTCTGGTAATTCTAAATTGAATGTTAATAAAGAACGATTGAGTATTAGTGAAGTAAGCTCAGGAATATTTCAAGAAAATACTCCTGTAAATGGCGTTGTATTACCCATTTCTACAATTTACTTAGATGCCATTGAAGGTGGTAGAGTTGAAGAAAAATTTGTTGAAGATGGTGCCATTATGAAAAAGGGAGACCCTATTTTAAAGTTATCAAATACCGACCTTGAATTGAGTTTAGTAAATCAGGAAACAGCTGTTTACAACCTATTAACGCAGATGCAAATTTCACAGACTTCTGCGAGGCAGAATACTATAACTAGAATTAATCAATATACAGATGTTGAGAATGCTTTTATAGAAGCTAAACGTGTTTATAATCTAAACAAAAAGTTATATGGTAAGCAAGTTATTGCACGTCAAGAGCTACTGCAATCAGAAAATCAATATAACTATCAAAAAGAGCGAATGCAACTAGCTAAAGAAGTTTTGCAACAAGACTCTATTGCTACTATGCAAGAAGAAAAACAGGCAAAAGATTCTTACAAACGTACACAAAGTGCTTTAGAATTAATGCGAAGAAAAGTTGCAGATTTGGTTGTAAGAGCTCCTGTAGATGGACAATTAACCTCATTAGATGCAGAGATTGGTCAATCTAAAAATAAAGGAGAAAGACTTGGACAAATAGATGTTTTAAGTGGTTTTAAAGTTCGTGTGGATATTGATGAATTTTGGATAAATAGAGTTTATAATGGACAACGTGGTTCATTTACTTTTAATGATAAACAGTATTTTTTAGTCATTAAAAAAGTATATACTCAGGTTAATAATGGTCGTTTTCAAGTAGATATGAAATTTGAAAATGAGATACCAGAAGGCATAAGACAGGGGCAAACACTACGAATAGTATTAACTTTAAGTCAAGAAAAGCAAGCTCTCTTGATTCCTAAAGGAGGTTTCTTTCAGGGAACTGGAGGTAGTTGGATATTTAAAGTAAGTGAAGATGGTAACTCTGCTTACAAAGTAACTATTTCTTTGGGAAGTCAAAACTCAAAGTATTATGAAGTATTAAGTGGACTTCAACCTGGTCATAAAGTGATTACATCAAGCTATGACAACTATAAAGATGTAGAAGAGCTAGTATTAAAAGAATAAAATTAAAACACATAAAATAGATATAATTCAATTAGGGAAAATATGAAAACAATGATATCAATTACCGATTTAGAAAAATTTTATAGTACAGACGAAGTACGTACTATAGCCTTAAATAAATTATCATTTAAAGTTAATGAAGGTGAATTTGTAGCAATAATGGGACCTTCAGGTTGTGGAAAGTCTACATTACTTAACATCCTTGGGTTGTTAGACGATCCAGATGGTGGAAGTTTTATTTTCAATGATATTGAAGTAGCAGGTTTTAATGAGCGAAAACGTGCAAACCTCAGAAAACACAATATTGGTTTTGTATTTCAAAGCTTTAATCTTATTGATGAGCTTACTGTTTATGAAAATGTAGAATTGCCATTAATATATACAGGAGTTAAACCAGATGAACGCAAAAAACGTGTAGAAGAAGTGCTTGAAAAAATGCAGATTATGCATCGTAAAAAACACTTTCCGCAACAATTATCTGGGGGGCAACAACAACGGGTAGCTGTAGCAAGAGCAGTTGTTAATAATCCAAAATTAATACTTGCAGATGAGCCAACAGGAAATCTAGACAGTAGTAACGGTAATGAAGTTATGGATTTACTAACAGAACTCAACGAGGCTGGAACTACCATTATAATGGTTACTCACAGCGAACACGATGCTAAGTTTAGTCATCGAATTATAAGAATGCTTGATGGACAAAAAGTAACTGAAAATGTACTTGTATAATCCTAAAAACATATAATAATGTTTAAAAATTATTTTAAAATAGCTTGGAGAAATCTTTTAAAGAGCAAAGGTTTTACGGCAATCAATATTATTGGTTTATCCTTAGGAATAGGATGCTTTATTGTTATAGCTATGTTTGTAACAGACGAGTTAAGCTATGATACGTTTCATGAAAAAGCAGACAGGATTTACAGAGTAAATTATGATGTAAAGTTTGGTGGCACAGAAATGTCTATGGCAGTAAGTTCTGATCCTATTGGACCAACATTAAAAAATGATTACCCAGAGGTTGAAGAATTTGTGAGATTCTATACAAGTGGTGGATCTAAATCACTCAAAAAAGGATCCGTATATCTTAAAGAGCAAAATGTAGTACATGCAGATTCAACGTTGTTTAAGGTTTTTACTTTACCAGCAATTGTTGGAGATACTAAAACAGCCCTTAACAGACCCAATACAGTAGTTATCACAGAAAGTTCAGCTAAGCGCTACTTCGGTTCTGCTGAATCCGCTTTAGGTAAAGTCTTGGAAACTAATAATAGTATCTTATACGAAGTAACTGCCGTAATTGAAGACATTCCAAGAAATTCTCATTTTAATTTTGATTTCTTTTTCTCGATGGAAAATGTAAGTTATAACTTTGGAAGTTATACAAGTCTAAATTTTTATAACTATATTTTATTAAAACCTGGAACAGACTATAAAGAATTTAATACTAAATTTAAAGACGTTATTAATAAATATGTGCTTCCTCAAATTCGTCAACATCTTGACATTAGTAGTATTGAAGAATTTGAAAAAAAAGGAAATCGGTTAGAATATTCCTTATTTCCGCTTACAGATATTCATTTGAAATCATCAAGAAGTGCAGAGTTGGAAGCTAACGGTAATATAGAGTATGTTTATATTTTTTCAGCTGCAGCACTTTTTATTTTAATACTTGCATGTATTAATTTTATGAACCTCACTACTGCACGTTCTTCAGGTAGAGCTAAAGAAGTTGGTATTAGAAAAGTTTTGGGTTCTGAAAAAAAGACTTTAATCTGGCAGTTTTTAATAGAATCTACTTTAATTGCATTTATATCCTTAATTGTAGGGTTAGTATTTGTTTGGCTTTCGCTAAGTTGGTTTAATGACTTATCTGGAAAACAAATGCAGATGTCTTCTTTGATAACTTCACGTTTTATAATTTTTCTATTCTTACTCCCTATACTTATTGGCTTTTTGGCAGGCTTGTATCCAGCATTTTTTATGTCATCATTCCAGCCTATTACTGTTTTAAAAGGGAAGCTATTAAAAGGGCATCAAAAAAACTATCTTAGAAATTTCTTAGTAATTTTTCAATTTGCTACTTCTATAATACTAATATTAGGAACAATTGTTATCTATAAACAATTAGATCATATTCAGTCGATAAATGTTGGATTTAGTAAAGACCAAGTTTTAATAGTTGACAATACCAGTTTACCAAGAGAAACTAGAGAATCTTTAAAAACTGAAATAGAACAACTAACAGAGGTTAAATCGGCTTCTTTTGCGGGTTTTATACCTGTATCAAGCTCATCAAAGTCTAGCACTACTTTTTCTACTGAAACTGTAATGACTCAAACCAATATATTAAATATGGAATATTGGACTGCAGACTATGATTATCTTGATAATTTGAAAATAGAATTAATAGAAGGCCGAAATTTTTCTCGTGAATTTGGTTCAGACTCAAATGCAATTATATTAAATGAAGCAGCAGTAAAACTAACGGGGTTTAAGAATCCAATTGGTGAAAAAATACATAAAACAAGTACAAATAAAGAGTTAATCACTTATGAAATTATAGGAGTGGTTAAAGACTTTAATTATGAATCACTGAAGCAAAATGTAGGAGCATTGAGCTTAAGACTTGGAAATAATAGTTGGGCTTCAGCATTTAGATTTAATTCTAAAGATATAAATAATTTGGTAAATATTATTGAAAGAAAGTATAAAGATGCTGCTCCAGGAATGGAATTTGAATATCAGTTTTTAGATGAAGCCTTTGATGCTATGTATCGTGAAGAAAGACGTGTAGGAAAAGTTGCATTAACATTTGCTATAATAGCTATTATTATTGCTTGCTTAGGCTTATTTGGATTGGCAACTTACATAGCAGAACAGCGAACCAAAGAAATTGGTATAAGAAAAGTTTTAGGAGCTTCTGTAACCAATATTGTAAAAATGCTTTCTACTGATTTTGTGAAATTAGTACTACTAGCCTTTATAATAGCAATGCCAATTGCATGGTGGTTCATGAATAAATGGTTACAAGATTTTGCTTACAGAATAGATTTAAGCTTGTGGATTTTTATTGCAACTGGTTTTATATCACTCATTATCGCATTGTTTACATTAAGCTTTCAGGCTTTTAGAGCTGCAATATCTAATCCAGTTAAAAGTATTAGAATAGAGTAAATCATCAATCAAAAAAGCAAAAAATCATGTTTAAAAATTATCTAAAAATAGCATGGAGAAAACTTTGGAAACAAAAGTTATTTTCTACAATAAACATTATAAGTTTAGCCATTGGCTTTAGTGCCTCATTTGTAATTGGATTGATGGTTTATTACGACTTTACGTTTGACAAGTTCCATCCTGATAGTGAGCTTATTTACAGAGTAACTTCAAATTATTTAACCAATGAAGGAGAAAGAGGTAATCGAGGTGTAGCGGTTCCCTTAATGGCAGAAGCAAAAAAG
>Ga0209223_10001175_pt1 | contig 28922 bp, 27 predicted proteins | sample COG_06_FD_184750 | JGI IMG/M metagenome (GOLD analysis project Ga0209223, IMG submission 184750) | Pelagic Microbial community sample from North Sea - COGITO 998_met_06 (SPAdes) (version 2) | ecosystem: Environmental > Aquatic > Marine > Neritic zone/Coastal water | place: Helgoland, sampling...
CTAGTTCTTCCTATAGAGCCGTGGTAGACCACCACGTTGATAGGCTGGATGTGGAAGCGCAGTAATGCGTGTAGCTGACCAGTACTAATAGCTCAATTGGCTTGATTTATGCACTGAAAAAAATTTTATTATCGGATATTTATAAATACTGGATTAAATTATAGACTATAATTTTTCTTACTCTATTAATTAATGAAAAAAAAAATTGTATTTATAACCAAAGCTAGCACAAACGATGGCATTGGTCACTTGCAGAGAACTGTAAGGCTTGCAAGAAACCTCAACAAAAAAAAATTTGATTTATTTATTATTGGAATAAAAAAAGAATATATAAATTATTTAGATAAAAAACTATTTAAAGAAATTAATTTTATTAAAAATGACTGTCAATTAAAAATTGACTATTTAAAATTTGAAAAAAAAATAAATTCAGACCTTTGTATAATAGATCTACCTAAGCCAAATATAAAACTTGAAAAAAAATTATATCAAAATAAGACAAATTTTTTAGTTTATGATAACTTATCAAGAAAAAAAATTTATTCTAATTATTTAGTTAATTTAAACCCAGTCATTAAAAAAAGTAGCTATAAAAAAGTTTTATCTTATAATAAATGTGAATTTCTTCTGGGTGTAAACTATTTTCAATTTAATGAAAAAAAAACTATAAACAAAAAAATTAAGGAAATTAAAAATATTTTACTATTTTTTGGTGGTGGAAAAATAAACTATAATCTTATTCATAAGGTTTCAAAAAATATTTCAAAGTTAAATTTAAAAAAAATTAAAATTATTTTTATAAGTAAGATAAAAATTGATAAAAAGAAAAAGAATTATTTAAAAAATAGGTATAATTTAAACTTTAGTTTTTTTCATAATTTACGGTCTATAAATAATATTTTAAAAAAAATTGATCTGGCCATTGTCACTAGTGGAAGCATTTCTTTTGAAGCATCTTTCTTTAAAGTGCCAATGATACTTGTTAGTGTAGCAAAGAATCAGATAAATATAGCAAAATCCTGGTCAAAAATGGGAGCAGCCATTTATATAGGCAATGAAAAAGTAGCAAATTTTTCAGAAAAATTGGCCAAAGGCCTTAATAAAATTTTAAAAGTCAAAAATAGATCTAAGATGTATAATATTCAGCAAAGAATTTATAAAGATTACCAAAATAAATTAATAGAAACTCTAAATAAAATTTAAGATGAATAATATTAAATTGAAAAATAAAGTGTTTATTACAAATCTAAATAAAATGATTAAGATTAATTCAAAATATTTTGGTGCAAAGAATACTTTTATAGATAACTTTTCTTCAATAAAAAAAAATTATCGTAATTCACTATCATTTATTGAGAATGAAGAAGATCTTGAGATAAATAAAATAAATGGAACCGTTATTCTTAAAAAAAAAAACAAGCAAATAAAATCTCAAATTATAACTTCAGACCCCAGATTTTTTTTTGTTAGAGTGATCAACTTTTTATTAAAGGATAAAGTTGATTTAATTCACTACCCAAATGTAAACTATAGAGATAAAAACAATAATACTTTCAATAAAAAAAAAATTACATGTTGTAAAAATGCATTCATTGGAAAAAATGTTTCAATTGGAAAAAATTCTTATATTGGAAAAAACACAATTATTTATCCAAACTGCACTATTGGAAAAAATGTAAAAATTTTAGATAACGTAGTTATTGGCTGTTACGGTTTAGGTTATTTAAAGAAAAAATTACTAATGCCTCATTTGGGCTCTGTTATAATTGAAGATAACGTAAGTATTGGAGCAAACTGTACAATAGTCAGAGGCACATTAGATCATACAAAAATAGGTAAAAATGTAAAAATAGCAAATAATGTGAACATTGGACACAATGTTTCTTTAAAAAGCAATTGTTTGGTATCATCATCAGTTTCAATAGCTGGTGGTGCACAAATTAACAAGAATACAATTTTAGGTCTTGGTGCCAAAATTAAAAATAACATTATGATAGGCAAGAACTCTCAAGTTGGAATTGGATCAGTTGTAGTAAAAAATTTAAAAACAAATAGTACGGTATTTGGAAATCCAAGCCGGTCTATTAGATTAGACAAAAAAATATTATGATTAATTTAGCTTACAAAGGATCAAGAAAATATATTCATATAACAGATATTTATAATAGTTTATTTTATGGTAAGAATTATAAAAAATTAGATATCTTATTTAAAAAAAAAATAAAAAATCAACCTAAATTTATTTCAAAAAATTTAATAAAAGATAAGAAAATAATTCAAAAAGCAAATTGTACGATAAGTATTATTAAAAAAAAAATTAAACATACAATTTTGATTTATGATTCAAAAAAAAAAGTTAATATAAAATACCACTATGATGAAAAGTTATTTTATAAATTTTTTAAATTGACTAATAAATCTTGTAGATGTAATTTCGGTACAGAGATGTCATCAATAGAAATTTTAATAGCATTAACCAAGTACTTTCATATCAAAAAAGTAAAAAATTGTAGTTGGTTATTTAGTAAACTAATATTGAAGAGTAAATTAAATGAAAAAAAAATTAAAAATTTTACTATTTATCTAAAAAAAAATTATATAAATATGTTTACAAAGCTAGATATTTACCAAAATAAGAAATACATAGGTGAAATTCAATTTAGTAATTAGTTAAATGATTGATATATTAGAAATAAAATCCTACATACCATCAAATAAGATTAATAATTACCTAAAATACAAAAAAAAAATTAATAAAGATTTCTTACTGGATAAAATTGGCACAATAAAAGTAAGTAGAATAGAAAAGAAAAAAGATGATGTTGTTTCTATGTGCATTAAAGCGTTTAAAAAGATTGATAAAAAAAAATTAAAAAAAATAAAGGCCATAATACTTTGCACTCAGAATCCCGAACATAGTGGCTTGCCTCACAATTCGGCTATTATTCAAAGTCAACTAAAAAAAATAACAAAGTTTGTTGATAACAATGTTGCATGCTTAGATATATCGCATGGGTGTTCAGGTTATATCTATTCACTTAAAACAATAGAAAATTTTCTAAAAGAAGGTGAGATGGGATTGATTTTTACATGTGACCCCTATTCAAAAATAATTAAAGCTGGAGATTATAATACGGAATTGTTATTTGGTGATGCTTCATCTGTATCAATAGTTAAAAAAAAAAAAAAAATAAAATCTATATATAGCTTTTATACAGATGGTGATTATTCAAAAAGTTTGATTAATAATAATGGAAACCTTAATATGAATGGTAGAGAAATTCTGAATTTCTGTTTAGAAAAAGTTCCTTACGTTTTGAGAAAAATTTTAAAAGATAATAATATTAAAATTGAAAATATTAGACATTTCTTTTTTCATCAGGGGAGCAAGTTTATAATCCAAAAACTAAGAAAAAAATTAAAAATTAAAAGTGATAAAATGCCATTACACATACTCAATATAGGTAATACAGTTTCTTCATCACTCCCACTCACTATAGAAAAATTTAGATTAAAAAAAGTTAAAAAACCAGTTATAATATGTGGATTTGGTGTTGGACTATCAGTATCAATGTGTTTAATAAAATGATGTTTGATAAAAAATTTATTAAAAATTTAGAAAATGATTTAGAAAAAAAAATAAATATTGAAGAAACTTTTAAGAAAAATGATCTAGACTCACTAGATATATTCACATTGCTATCAAGCTTCGAAGATTTTTATAAGATTAAATTGAAAGATAATGATTTTAAATTAATTAAAAATTTCAAAGAGCTTAAAAAAAAAATTAAATAGAATTAAAGCAACATATCCATATAATTTTTATGTTAAATATATTATTGTAAAATGCAAAATAAAAATAGAATATTTATTGTTATTGAGGCTCGATCAACATCTACAAGATTAAAAAAAAAACACTTATTTAGCTTTCAAGGCTTAACATTAATTAGAATTTTAATAAAAAAATTAAAAAAGGTTAGAAATATTAATGGAATTATTTTAGCTACTACTGAAAATAAAATAGAGAAATCATTAATAAGAGAAGCAAAAAAAGAAAATATTAAAATATTTAGAGGTAGTGAAAAAAATGTTTTAGAGAGAGTAATTAAAGCTGGTGAAAAATATAATGCTAAGGTCATATGTAGAATCACTGGTGATTGCCCACTAATTGATATTAGATTTGTGCAATCTTTAATTGATATTTATTGTAAAAACAAAACTAAAGATTTTATATCTAATTCAAAAGGACTTCCTGTTGGACAAGGTGGTTCTATAATTAAGTTAAGTTGTTTAAAAAAGATATTTGAATTTACAACTAAAAATAGACATATAGAATTTATTACTTCTTATATATGGGAAAATAAAAAAAAATTTAAAACATTAATAATTAAGCCAATTCCAATTTTTTATTTACCAAGAGTTAGAATGTGTCTAGATACGATAAAGGATGTTAATTTTATTGAAAAAATATCAAAAAGGTATGATTTGTTAACTTTAAAAATTGAAGATATCATAAAATTTAAAAATACATGAAAATAAAAAAAACAATAATTAGTTCAAAAAATTCTCCATTTATAATTGCTGAACTTTCAGCAAACCATGACGGTAAATTATATAAAGCATTAAAAATTGTTGATCATGCTGCACGTTGTGGAGTTTCTGCTATTAAAATTCAAACAATTAACCCTGAAAAAATTACTCTAAATACTAAAAAAAAAAATTTTATAATTCATAATAAAAAAAGTATTTGGTATAAAAAATCTTTTTACGAATTATATAAAAAAGCTTCTATGCCTATAAAATGGCAAAAAGAAATATTTGCGAGAGCTAAAAAAAGAGGCATACTTGCATTTAGCACACCTTTTGACGAACAAAGTGTTGATTTATTGGAAAAAATGGATGTTCCCTGTTATAAGATCGCCTCTTTCGAAAATAATCATTTTCCACTATTAAAAAAAATAGCAGAAACAAAAAAACCTGTAATAATGTCACTAGGTATGCTTTCATTAAAGGAAATATATGAAAGTGTTAATTACTTAAAAAAACATGGAACTAAAGAAATAGCTTTACTAAAATGCACGTCTGTATATCCAGCAAAAGAAGAGGATTTAAACTTAAAAAGTATTCAAGACTTAAGAAAAAGATTTAATTGTGAAGTTGGTTTTTCAGATCACACTAAAGACATATATTCAAGCATCGCTGCTGTCTCGCTAGGAGCTACAATTATTGAAAAACATTTTAATTTAATAGAAAATAAAAAAAGTTTAGATAGTAAGTTTTCTATAACAGAGTTAGAAATGAAACAGCTTGTTGTTGGGTGTGATATGGCCCAAAAGTCAATAGGTAATATTAAATATTCACTTTCTAAAGATGAAAAAATATCAAAAAAAAACAAAAGAAGCATATATGCAAGTAAGAATATAAAAAAAGGAGAAAAATTTTCAGAAAAAAATGTTTCTGTAGTGAGGCCAGGTTATGGTCTTTCACCAAGATTTTATTTTAAAATTATTGGAAAAAAATCAACAAAAAATATTTTTTTTGCAGATCCTATTAAGAAAAGCCATATATGCTGAACTAAATATATAAATAAATATGAAAAAAAAAAATAAATTAAAAAATTATAAAAACAAAAAACACAAAATAACAAAGATAAGCCGTTTACAGCACCAAAGTTTATTTAGTTATGATGAATTTCTTGCCAATTGCAGCGCTGATAGAGTTCAAAAAATAATTTGGAAATATGAACTTTTTAAAATGGTTCAAAATATTCCAGGTGATATTGTCGAATGTGGAGTTCACAAAGGGAGTGGAATATATTTATATGCAAAACTTTTAAAGATATTCAAACCAAATTCTTTAGTAAAAGTTGTAGGTTTTGATTTTTTTGGCAAAGCACAAAAAATAAATAATAAATATAAGATTGATTTTAAAGTTAATCAAAATCACACTGGAAATGGGTCAAAAAAAAATGAAATAATTAAAAATTTAAATAGCTTTGGAATTAATAATGTAAAATTAATTTCAGGGGATGTGTGTATTACCACTAAAGAATATGTAAAAAAAAATATAGGATTTAGAATTTCTATGTTAATTTTAGATGTTGATAATTATGAAGGTACCCTGGAGTGTTTAAAAAACCTTTATAATAATGTAACGAGAGGAGGCATAATTGTTTTGGATGAATATGCTTTAGAAAAATATGGTGAGTCTGATGCTGTTGATGAATTTTTGAAAGATAAAAAATTGAAGATAAGATCTGAGCCATGGTCTTCAACTCCTTCAGCCTACATTATAAAAGAATAGATGAACATTTTACAAAGAAATAAGATTTCTGATTTTAGTAAAATCATTAAATTTGAACATTCTCAAAGAGGAGATTTTAAAAATTTAGAATACAAGCCCACATTTAAATCCTCTGCAATTTTCTTTTTTATTTGCAATAATTACATTGATACCAAGATATCTTTTTTAAACTATTGGGGTATTAAAAATTTTAACCATAATGTTTCCTGTTTATATACATTGAGAAACCAAAAAGGGAAAAAAATCTTACGAGATTTCTTTAAGATAAAAAAAAATGTTTATTCATTTTCTATAAAAGATCTGATAAAAAGAGACCTTAGCCAAGATGAACTTACTGGCTCTATAGAGCTTGAAATTTATTCTAATAATGATTTAAAATTTTCTTACCCAGCTATTAATGCAATTTATGAGACAGATCATGGAATTTCATTAATTCATACCAATCAAAGAATAATGAGTGATATAGAAGATAATTTAGAAAATAAAAGTTTAAATGCCTCACAAACAGGTTTCGATATTTATTGTGATAAAGCAAGATATTCATTTCTTGCAGCTATTAATGGCCCAATAGAAATTAAAAACAAAGACTTAAAAATAGTTTTTTTTAATAAAAAAGGACAAAAGACTAGTAATAAAATTCATTTTAAATCGATTAAACCTTTTGAAGTGATGATAGTTAATTTAGATAATTTCAAAAATTTAAGAAAATTTTTCAATGGGGAAAAAGGCTTTTGTAAAGTTGAAGTACCAACAAAAAATGTATTTAATAGAATATTAGCAGGCACTTTTTCTAGAGATAAAAAAAAGATTACAACTACTCATAGTTATTATGATTGCTCTGCAATTAAAGATTTTATTAGTTTGAAAACAAGTGATGAACATTCTTGCTTTATACCATTTAATATTATTAATGATATTTACCTAGATGTGGTTATATACCCAATATTTAGCAGGTGTGATATTATTTTTGATCTAGAAAGTATTGATAAAAATGGTCAAAAAAAAATAATAAATAAAAATATTTTAGAAATAAAAAAAAATTTTAAGAGCTCTATAACTCTGTCAATTAATGATTATATAAAAAATGAAAAAAATTGCAGTAATTATGTCTATTCTTTAAGTGGAAGAACAAAAAATAAAAAAATACCCACAAGAATGACCTATGGGTTTAATTATAAACAAAAATCATTTGGAAGTAACATTTGTGATTCGATGAAAATTAATGATAATAAAAATAATAAAGGTAAAGGGTTTTACTGGGGCCCTGCATTTAATTCAAAAAAAATGGAAACTATACTTGCTTTAAGCTCTATTAATAAAAACCACAATATCGATTTTGATTTAATAAAATTAAAATTATATGATGAAGAAAGAATTTTATGCTCTAAAAAAATTAAAATTAGTAATTTTGAGGCATTAAATTTAAATTTAAAAAAAATCATAAAAAGCATAAAAAAAAGAAATATAAGTGAAATTTTATGGTTTACTATAGAAACATCAGGTACAAAAAACTTTACCTGCAAGCATGTTCATAAAAGCATTTATGGACATATATCAGCTGATCATTCATTTTAAACTCTAAAGGTGTTAATTATTTTTTTTAATTCATTTTGATTTAAAAAATTTTTTTGTCCCGATTTATATTCAAAGTTGTTTGGAAGAACTTTACCTTTTGATTTATCTATTAATTTCAAAAAATTTTTTTTTTGATTTTGCGGTATTAAAATATAAAATTTTCCCATATCAATTTTAATTGAACTCTCATCTGCTGCAATCATTTCTTCATTTAATTTTTCTCCAGGTCTTCTTCCTATAAATTTAATTTTGCAATTATTACATATAGCTTTTGCTAAATCTAAAATTTTGTAAGATTTTAATTTTGGAATTATAATTTCACCTCCAATTGAATTTACTAGAGACCAAATTACTAAATTTACACTTTCAGCAAGAGAAATATTGAATCTAGTCATTTTTTTATCTGTAACAGTTATTGTTTTTTTTTTAGCCTGGTCTATAAAAAATGGGATCACAGAACCTCTTGATCCTGCAACATTACCATACCTTATAACTGTAAATTTATTTGAGCCCAAAAAATTATTTGCAGCTATAAATAATTTATCACTACATAATTTTGTTGCACCATATAAGTTTATTGGTGAGGAGGCCTTATCAGTAGATAGTGCTATTACTTTTTTTATAGATTTTGTTTCTGCACAAACTTCAACAATATTTTGAGCCCCAATAATATTTGTTTTTATATATTCAATGGGGTTATATTCTGCTGTATCAACTTGCTTCATTGCTGCTGCATGAACCACATAATCAATATCATTTAAAGCAATTTTAAATCTTCTTAAATCTCTTATATCACCTAAAAAAAACCTTAATTTTTTTTTTTTATCTAATTTACAAAATTTTTTTTGCATTTCAAACTGCTTGAACTCATCTCTACTAAAAATAATTATTTTTTTTATATGAGGAAATCGTTTCAAAACAATTTCGGTAAATTTTTGTCCAAATGAGCCAGTACCACCTGTTACGAGAATTGACTTATTTTTAAAAAATTTATTCATTTATAATTTTTGTTGATATATAACAATCTATAATTTACACAAAAAACTTAAACACATACATAGCAGAAAATAAAAAAAATGATACAATATGCCACTCAGTTTATACCAGATCAAGATATAAATTATTTTAAACAAATTCTACAAAAAAAGTTTTTAACTCAAGGCCCAATAGTTGAAAAATTTGAAAAAAAAATTAGAAATATTTGCAATGATGTAAAATATTCAGTTTCGGTCAATAGTGCCTCAAGTGGATTGCATTTATCATGTAAAGTTTTGAATTTAAAAAAAAATGATATAGTCTGGACTACACCTAATACTTTCGCAGCCACAGCCAATGCCGCAATTCACTGTGATTGCATTATTGACTTTGTGGATATTGAATTAAATTCATTTAATTTATCAGTAGATGCTCTAGAAAAAAAATTAATAAAATCTAAAAAAATTAAAAAATTACCAAAAGCACTAATTGTAGTTCACTTTGCTGGCAACCCTTGTGATATGTTTCAAATAAAAAAATTTTCAAAAATATATAAATTTAAAATAATTGAAGATGCGTCCCACGCACTGGGTGCAAGATATAAGAATTCCAAGGTTGGTGATTGTAAATATAGTGACCTTACAGTATTTAGTTTTCATCCCGTAAAGATAATCACTACTGCAGAGGGTGGAATGATCACAACAAATAACAAGCAATATTATGAGAGACTTAAAATGTTTAGAACAAATGGTATTACTAGAAAAATATCTAAAAAAGCAAACATGCCGAGTTGGTACTACGAACAACAAACAATAGGTTATAATTATAGAATGAATGAAATTCAATCAGCATTAGGTATAGCCCAATTAAGAAACTTGAAAAATTGGATAAAAGTTAGAAATAATATAGCAGTAGAATATATTAAAAAATTACATAATTTTTCTCTGAAACTACCGTTTGTAGACAAAGACAAAATATCTTCATATCATCTTTTTGTAGTATTGCTTAAAAATCATAAAAGAAGAAATCAATTATTTGAATTTTTAAAAAAAAAAAAAATTAGTTGCAATCTTCATTATATTCCACTTTATCGACATCCTTATTACAAAAAAAATAATTTTAATTTTAATGATTTTCCTAATACAGAATATTACTATGAAAGAGCAATATCCTTACCAATGCATGTTCAATTAAATAGTCTTAAAATAAATTTTATTACAAAAAATATTATAAATTTTTTAAGAAAATAAAACTGTTATGACTAAGAATAAAATTTTATATCATACCGTTGAACATAGCCCAGTAAGAAAAATTTTAGTAGAAGCCTCAAAGCAAAGATTAAAAAAAATTTTTAATATAAGTAATATAAAAAATATTAAGGATATTAGAGTAAAATATTCTAAAATTCCTTCATTTCGCTTTATTTTATTTTTTATTAAGAATATTTTAAATTTAAATATTCTTATTGAAAAAAAATATGTACAGATAAGATATAATGGATATGAAATTGGTAGATATGCAGCCTCATATACCTACAGAGACAATAAAGTTTTTAGCTACCAATTATTAAAAAATTATTTATTCATAAAAAATATAATAATTGCTGGATTTGTAGTTGATAATGCACTTAAAATAGTAAAAAAATCATCTGCAATTTATATTGATCATGTTGGTTATTTAAATGGTTTATACATAAATATCTTTTCACAGAATAAAAAAATTATATTTTTTAATGGCTTTCCTAGAGGTTTTAGTTTTATAGATTTTAAAAAAAAAAGGAATCAACAAGTTAATGATTCCACTATTATAATTGTAAGAGAGTCAAAAAATAAAATTGATAAAAATATAATAAAAAAATGTAAAAAAAAAATTGTAGGAATAATAAAACAACCAAAAAAAAATTTACATTATATGCGCTTTACCCAATACTCAAAAAAACAATTAAATAGAATAGAAAAAATTGATTTTAAAAAAGCTAATTATTTGATCTATGCTCACTCATTTGTTGATGGTCAATTATTTTTTGGTTATGACGGATTTACTAATTTATTTGAATGGCTAGATTTTACTATAAATAATTTAAAGATGCGCAATAAAAATGTAATCGTTAAGGCTCATCCAAATTTTTATAACAAGATTCTAGCCAATTTAGCTATTGAAGATAAAAAAATATTTGATTATTTTAAAAATAAATATCAATCTAAAAAAATTCAATTTATAGACATTCCAGTAGAAAATAATTTGATATTAAAAAAATTAGACAAGAAGACAATCATTCTCTCACATCATGGCACTGCAATTTTAGAATCAACATATATGGGTTTCAAATCAATATGTTCATATGCTGCTATATGGAGTAAGGAGTTTAAAATTTCTAATCAATGGTCATCAAAAAAAGAATATAAAAAATTACTTACAAGAGATTATAGCTCACTTAAACTTTATAACTCAAAAAATAAATTCTATGATTTACTTCACCAGATGTACTTTAACCCTCATTCCGTTCATAAAAAAAAACATTTTTATACAATTATTAAGAAAAATGCAAAAAATGTTAAAATTACAAAAAAAATGTATAAAATAAATGCAGATAGTATTATGAAGTACGTTGATATTAAAAAAATTCCAAAAATTACAAATGAAATTTCTAACAATGTTGAAGAGATAATAATATAAAATGAAAATCGATATCGGTCATAACAACCCACCTAATCCCAAAAAAGCTATTGAAAAAAATATTTTAATAAAAAATAAATTGATTTGAAAAATTATATTTCTAAAGTTTTATATATTTTACCAGGTGGTCAGTCTGGAATTTTTTTTACAATTCTTGTTCTTACACTTTTAAATACGTTATTTGAGCTTATAGGTATTGGATTAATCATTCCATTTCTGTCTCTATTTTTTGAAGACACAAATTCACAATTTCTAGATCAGCTAACATTTTTGAACAACATGACAAATGAAGATAAAATAATTTTTATTCTCTTTTTACTTTTAATAGTTTTTGTATTAAAAAATATTTTTTTACTATTTTTCCATAAAAAAAAAATAAATTTTTCTCAAAACTTAGCGGCTTTAATGAGCAAAAAGTTGTATTCAAAATATATTAAAAAAAATTATATTTATTTTACCAATAAAAATTCATCAGAACTTATAAGAAATATTATTGGTGAAGCTAATTTGTTTTCCTTAGGAATAGTTTTTTCTTTAATAAATTTGATGTCTGATATAATAATTTTTACATCAATTATATTTTTTTTATTTATATATAATTTTTTAGCCTCAATAATAGCTACAACAATAATTTTAACATTTGGTTTTTTAATAATTCTCTTTCAACAAAAAAAATTAAAGTCGTGGGGCCACATGAGAATGTTTCACTCAAATGCTATTATTAAATTAATTCAAGAGTCTTTTGGAAATATAAAAGAAATTATTCTTTCAAATAATTTTGATTATTTAATTAATAAATTTAGTTTTCACACTACGGAAAATGCAAAAGCAGGTAAAAAAAAGGATTTTTATTTTATAGTACCAAGACCAATACTTGAGGTGATTGTCGTATTCATGATGATTATTCTTGTTTATGTTTTTTTAAAAAACAATCAATCAACATCGGAAGTTTTTATAATAATTGGTGTTTTTTCTTTTGCTTCAATTAAATTAATACCATCCATAACAAACATAATGAGATCTGTACAAGGCTTAAAATATAATTCCCCATCGCTTGATGTACTATACAATGAACTAAAAAATTCAGATGAAGATAATCAGATTTTTAAAAATGAAAATTATTCACCTAATAATTTTGAATTTAAAAGAATTGAAATTAAAGATATGTCATTTTGCTACCCAGATAAAAAAGATGAAGTTTTAAAAGCTGTAAATCTTGAAATTTTTAAAGGTGATAAAATTGGTTTTTTAGGTGAGACTGGAAGTGGGAAAACAACTTTAGTTAATCTAATTGCTGGTCTCGTTGTTCCATCTAGTGGAGAGATACTTGTTAATAATGAAAGTATGAATAATAAAATAAAAGTTTGGCAGGATAATATTGGGTATGTTTCTCAAAGTGTTTATTTAGCTGATCAAAGTTTAGCGTTTAATATAACATTTAAAAATCCTGAAGAAAAAGTTGATGAAAAAAGAATTGAATATCTGATCAATATTTTAAAGTTAAGTGATTTTATAAAATCACAGAGTGATGGTTTAGAAACTGCAGTAGGAGAGAAAGGAATAAAGTTATCTGGAGGACAGCTTCAAAGAATAGGTATTGCTAGAGCATTGTATTCTAAGCCAAATATATTAATTCTTGATGAGGCAACTAATGCTTTAGATTCAGAAACACAAAAATTTGTAATTAAAAATATTTATTCAGAGATGGAGAAAAAAACTATTATATCAATATCACATGATATTAACTCTTTAAAAGAATGCAGCAAAATTTTTAAATTAGTTGATAATAAATTAGAAATTATTAAAATTTAATAAATTGCAGATATATGCTACTAAACATATGTTATAAAAATTACTGTAGATTAAAAAATGATTATTAAATTGATTAAAAAAATATTTTATATTTTTTGGAAGTATTTAGGCTTAAAAAATATTGAAAAACTTTTAAAAATTCAAATATTAGAACAGCTATATTTAAAAGAAAAATTTAGTGATAAAAAAAACCTTGTTAAAAATGGTTTTAAAGTTTTTTCTCAACAAGATGAAGATGGAATAATAGAGGAAATATTTAAAAGAATTGGTATATCAACAAAAAAATTTATAGAAATAGGTGTTGAAACAGGTGAAGAGTGTAATAGCACATATTTGCTTCACAAAGGGTGGAGTGGTCTATGGGTTGAAGGAAATACTAATTTTAAAGATAGTATATATAAAGAATTTAATAAATATCTAAAAAGAAATCTTAAAACAGTTTTTTGTAAAGTAAATCCAAACAATATAAAAACAGAACTTCTAAATTTTTTTCAGCAAAATGAAGAAATTGATTTATTGTCTATAGATATAGGGACACATACCTATCATACATTAGAAAGCATAAATTTTATAAATTCAAGAGTTATAGTGACAGAGTACAATGCAAAGTATGGACCATCCTTAGAGTGGATATCAAAATATGATGAAAATTCTGTATGGGATGGTACTGACAATTATGGAGCAAGCTTAAAGTCATTTGAAAAAATGCTAGAAAAAAAAAATTACAAACTAGTTGCATGCAATATATCTGGTGCTAATGCTTTTTTTATTAGAGGTGATTTAATTAAGGATAAATTTGAAGATGATTTTTCAAGCGAACATCATTTTAAAGAAGGTAGGTATTGGTTGAAAACAGCTTTTGAAAAAGACTATAAAGTTAAAATATCTTAAATTGTTAACCTCAAACACAAAAAATAAAAAAATAATAAATTGGTTAGTTGAAAATAAAATTCCATATTCCACAAACATAGAGTTAGGAAAAAAATCCTGGTTAAAAGCAGGTGGTATTGCAGAATTTTTCATACAACCTGAGAGCATTGAAGATACAGTTAAATTAATAAGATTTTTAATAAATCAGAATATTAATTACTATCCAGTTGGGAATATTAGCAACACATTATTTAGAGATGGAGTAATAAAGACACCCTTAATAAATTTGAAAAATATAAAAAATACAATTATTAAAATAGATAATAGAAATAGAGAAATTCTAACTTTTAAAGCCTCAGCAGGAATGACATTATTTAAGTATGTTAATTACTTACAAAGTAATTTCTTTTTATCAGGTCAAGAAGGGTTAATTGGAATACCGGGTACTATTGGTGGAGCAATATATACAAATGCCTCTTCTTATAATTCATCTATATCTGATTACATAGTAAAATTAGAATATATAAATGATAAGGGTGAGGTTATTACATTGAAGAAAGAAGAAATCCAATTTGGATGGAGATATTCAATATTCCATGAAAAAAAAAACTTTTTAATTTTACAAGTCTATTTTAATTTTCCTTTAAAAAAAACTGAAAATAAAGAATTTTTTGATGAAAAAGTAATGAAAATCAGAGAAGATAGAAAAAAATTTCAAGAAAACAAATTGCCTAATCTTGGAAGTTTATATGCCACAAAAAATTTATATAGAGACCTTAGTAAAATATCCATAACACTATTTTTCTTATATATAATTTATCTAGTAGGAACAAAATTAATATATGTTATTTATAATGGTAAATATCTTTTAAGGTTTAGGAGATTAATGATTAGACTATATTCTGCCTATTTTGGGATAGGTAATGACCATTTTTCACTTTCAGAAAAAACGATTAATTGTTTAGTAAATAAAGGATCAAGTAAATCTGTAGAAGCATTTAAGTTAATATACAAATTAGAAAAAAAAATTAAAAATAAAATAAGATTAGAAAACGTCTTAGTAGAAGACATAGAATGAAAGTTGGTATAATAACATATTATTGGAGTAATAATATTGGTGCTTTAATACAGAGCATTTCATTAAAAAATTTTTTGAGTAAAAATTTTAGTAATGATGATTTTCAATTTGAAAAGTATTTACCTAAAAGTTTAATTTTAAGAGAAAAAAAAAGTCAACTAAAAACACTCAATCCTATTAAGTTTATTAAGGCTATAAATAAAAATTTATCCTTATCAGATTGGAAAAAAAATACTGCAAAACTTCCAATGTACTCCCAAATAAAAGATAAATTTAATAAAGACATTTATATTTATGGAAGTGATGAAATATGGAACTATAAAAATCCTTTTTTTAAATTAGACAATTATTTTTTTGGCCATAATAATGAAAAAATCAAAATAGCCTATGCAATCAGTATTGGTAACTTAGAATTTAATCAAAATAACATACCTGATTTAGTAAAAAAAAATATTTGTTCTTTTAAAAAAATAATAGTTAGAGATGAAAATACCTATAATTTTGTAAATTTAATAACTCAAAAAAAACCCTTTATAGGTTGTGATCCTTCATTACTAGACACCCCAGATATATTGTTGGGTAATGCATCATGTTTTAGTTATTTACCAAAAAAAAATAATTATCTTTTAATTTATGGTATTTTTTTTTCAAAGAATCAGATTATTAAAATAAAAAATTATGCAAAAAAAAATAGTCTAAAAATTATTTCTATTAGTTACTACAATATATGGGCGAATAAAAATATTCTAAATGTTAATCCAAATGACTTTGTTTATTTAATAAAAAACTCTAAAATTGTAGTAACATCTATGTTTCATGGCATCATGCTTTCTTACAAATATCAAAAAAATTTTTGGTACTCAGAAGACCCATATAGAAAAAATAAAATTGATTTTTTTTTAAGAAAATTTAATTTAGAAAAAAGACATTTAAATTTCTTATGTACTAAAGATTTAGATTATTTAAATAATGAAAATGAGTATAATGAGTGGATTTATGAGTCAAAATATGAACTTTTAAGCTCATTTAAGAAATAATCCTGTTTAAAATTTTTCGTACAAAACTACTTTCCACTCTATTTTTATTATAATTAATATTAATTTTATTCCTTTTGCACGACTTCCAAATTTTTTTTGATGAAGATATTGCTAAATAAAAGGCGTTTCTTTGACCATCAATTTCAACAACAGGGTTAACATCGTGGAAAGCATCATTATTCTGTAATGAAGCTATTACTCGATTTCTAATAGGCTTGATGCTTTCAAACACTTTCAAATTATTTGATGTTTTTTCATAAGTTCTGTGCTCACCCCCTATAATATTTTTAAACCCCCCAACATAAATCAAAATAGAGATCAATCTTTGAGGATTGTCAATATGAGGGCCTCTACCACCAGTACTTATGCCATAATTTTTTTTCCCATATCCTAAATCTAATCTTGAATATAAGTATGGTTTTAAATTTTTTTTTTGAAAATTATTTATATTAAAGACTTTACCCACTTCAATGGGTTTGGACATAATGTCAAATTCTTTAGGGTTACTTACTAAATCTATTTGATTTTCTAAATCATTGCTAAACAGATTAACAAAATATTTTATGAATTTATCACTATAAACCCAATTATGTAATTCATGATAAATTTCAGATCTTTCTAATAATTTTTTATATAATCTATCTCCATGTGTAGTATCACCATGCATTCTTCCAACATTATTAGTTGTAAAATCATGTGCAAGGGGAAAATTTTTTTCTAATTCTAAAAAAAATTTATCTGTAAAAAAATTATCTATAATTATATATGGAAAGGGATCAGAAACTTTTTTTATTTTTAGATAATCGTTAATCATTTACTAATTATAAGCTATATTCATAAATATGGGTTATATATATTTATTGGCCTTTTAGTTTAATTTTTAATAAATTTATTTCTTTAATAAAAACCAATTGCTATTATCACAATTACCCTTAAGCTTTGGATCTTCCTTCCAAAAAAACCCATAATTGACAACTTTTAATTCAGGAAACAAATTAATTAAGTCCTTTGCAAAATCTCTTTTAAAAAGTTTATCTTTATGGTTTCTGTAGCTAACAGTAATTGGTGTAGGGTTGAAATATTCAGAAATATAGATGTATTTTTTTGATAAACTGAATATCTTTTTATAGATTCGATTAAGAGTTCGAGGGTCCTGATGAATCAAAACACCAGCTGTAAAAACAAGATCAAATTTTTTATTTATTTTGAAATTTAGAATAGAGTCATTAAAGCAAGTATGATTATTTTTGACAATACCAAATGCTTTTTGATTTATTTCAACCCCATAAAGGTCAATGCCTTTATATGCTTTTTTTAATGCATCAAGATTGTAACCAACATTGCACCCCAATTCTAAAGCAGACTTTAATTTAATTCTATTTGATTTTAGTGCATTCCCAATTGTAAGTATTCTATTATTACTGCCTAGATTTCTGCTAATATAGTTATTTCCAAATTCTTTAGACCAAAATTTTTCTTGATTTGTTCTATATTTAATTTTTATACTCATTTCATAAATTTTATCTTTTAAAAAGTAAAATTGCAATTTTAAAGGGCAGTCTATTTGCCATTACGATTTTAATTATAAGCTTATAAATAAACACTAAAATTTAATTATTTATCATTGTAATTTTTAAAATAGTGTTTTTGTAAAAATTACAATATGACTATTTAATATTTTTAATTTATGTCAAAGATTGTATTATATTAACGCACTTGACGGTCTTAAAAAAATAACTTAATAAAATATGTAATTTAGTTTTTTAGGTTGTCAGTTTCAGAGGTGCCTTTTAAAAGCTGAGAATATAGTCAAAGAACCTGTTGCATAATCACAACGAAAGGAAATATGAAAAGAAAGTACATAATAATTGCATTATCACTACTTGTAGTAGTTATTTTAGGCGCTTCTTTTGTTGGTTATTCCGAAAATAAATTTGTCAATACTATTAAATTTTACACACCTCAAAATTTAAAAACAGCCTTGAAAGAAAACATTTTTTTTATTTCAAGTCTTAGATCTAAAACAAATGAGAATAAAAAAGATATTAAAAGAATATACTCAAAAATAGGTAACCTGGAAGACCAATTTAAAGTTGAAAAAAATAACATAAATTTTTTACTTTCACAAATTTACGATAATCAAGAAAAAATAGTTACACCAATGATAAAAAACGTTCAGTTAATTACTACTGAAAAAAATAATACCTATAAACTTAAAAAATTTTATTATCCATCATTGCCTTGGCAATATAATAAAAAAAAACCAGCAGGGTATTTATACCAACATAAAGATTTAATTTTTGTTGCATCTGGAGATGGTGTAATTAATTATTTTAATATTAATGATATTGAAAAAGAATCTTTAGAATTAAATATAATAAAAACCAACATTATAGATTTGCTTAATGATGAAAACTTAACAAATAGCAGTAAAGTAAGCATAAGAGGAATTTTTATAAAAAATAAAAAAATTTTCTTAAGTTATGCAAAAAAAGTAAAAGAAAACTGTTATAATACTTCAATTATGAGTGCTGATTTAGACTTTCAGTCACTTAGTTTTTCAGAGTTTTTTACGTATGAAGAGTGTAGTAAAAATTTCTCAAATCATACAGGCGGAAGAATGATGAATTTTAATGAAGAGTCTTTTCTTTTTACAACAGGAGATGGTCAAATATTTTCAGAAGTACAAAATTCAAATTCCATGTGGGGAAAATTATTAATGATTAATTTTGAAGGAGATCACAAAATAATTGCTAAAGGATTAAGAGATACTCAAGGTGGAGAATATTACTCTAAAGATAAAATAGTTATTATGTCAGAACATGGCCCCACAGGAGGGGATGAGATAAACGCTATTAGATTAGATGAATTTGATAAAGAGGTTAATTTCGGATGGCCAATTGCAACGTATGGAGAAATTAAATATATAACAATACCAGAAAATAAATTTACAATAAAAGATGAACTAAATCATAAAAAAAATGGTTTTAAAGAACCATTAGCACATTATGCGCCTTCTGTTGCGCCAAGCCATATTATGAGTGTTGATAATTTCCGTAGTGATTTTAATAATGATTTTTTTATGTCAGCAATGGGAAATGTGCCAGCACCTGGAAGAAGAGCCTTGCACCATATAAAATTTGATAAAGATTATAAACAAGTAATATTTAGTGATATTATTTATGTCGGAGAAAGAGTGAGAGACATGATATATATTAAGGATAAAAATAAGGTAATTTTGATACTTGAAAACAGCCCTGCAATATCGATTTTAGAAGCTTTATAGAATAGACAAAAGCCTTATTTTTTAGATTATGAAAATAGCTTTTAATAATTCAATATTTTTTTTTCAAAAAAATGGTGGAATATCTAGATATTTTACTTCCATAGCAGAGGAGTTAATAAAAAAAAACCAAGAAGTTAAAGTTATAGCTCCAATAAATAAAAATAATTTATTAAAAGGAATTCCATCTGAAAATAAAATTTCATTTTATCTAAAAAGATATCCAAGCTTCAAGTTTTTAGAAGACACAAATAATAAAATAACCAATCATTATGTTCAAAAATTTGAACCTAATATTTTTCATGAAACTTACTATTCAAATTATCCTTATGACTATAATAAATCAAAAAAAATAATAACAGTTTATGACTTAATACATGAAAAATTTTCAAACTATTTTACAAATGAAAAAATAATAAAAAAAAAAGAAATTATTAAAAATTATGATCACTATATATGCATTTCTGAAAACACAAAAAAAGATTTAATTAATATATACAAAATTCCAGAAAAAAAGATTTCTGTTATCTATTTATCAGGAAGTCATTATAGAAATTCAAATTTAATAACAGAAAAAAAAATAAAAGAAAAAAAAATAAAAGAAAAAAAATTCTTTTTATATGTTGGATCAAGAGGAGTTTATAAAAATTTTAAATTAATAGTTGAATGCTTTAGAAATAACAAAAATCTTAATGAACATAAGATAATTTGTTTTGGAGGTGGACAATTTACAATTGATGAAAAAAAATATTTTAACAAACTCAATATAAGCCATGTAGATGGAGATGATAATATTTTAGTAAAACTTTATAAAGAAGCTAAATGTTTAATTTTACCATCTGAATATGAGGGTTTTGGAATACCTGCGCTAGAAGCAATGGAGTTAGGCTGTCCAGTTTTATCTTCGAATACTGCAGCTTTAAAAGAAACATGTGGCGATGCAGCATTGTACTTTAATCCATACTCCGAAGAAGAGCTGATGCATAAAATAAATTTACTTACTTTAAATGATAGTTTAAGGAATGAATTGATTAAAAAAGGACTAGAGAGAGCTGAATTATTTTCCTGGAAGAAATGTGCAGAACAAACTTTGACTTTATATAATTCAATCTTATAGTTATTTCTTTAATATATTAGACATAATATATTCAGATGCAAATTTTGATGAGTTACCAACATTAGATAAATATTTTTTCTTAAAGAGCTCAACAATTTTATCATCTTTTTCAGCGCTAGTTAATCTTTTTATTAATTCAGTCAACTCTTCCAATTTTTCAATATCCAGAGAGTTGCCAAATATTTTTTTAAATTCAACATCAATATCTTCAGATTTGATTAGTTGATATTCATCATTATGTATTTTAGGAGTATAATTTAAGTAGATAAGTGGTTTTTTAAAAAGCAAAACATATTCCATGTCTATTGAAGAATTGTCAGTTACTAATAAGCATGATTTTTCTAACGAATCTAAATTAGAAAATTTTTTATCTAAATAAAAATTATTATTACCAGTAAACTTAGATATGATTTTTTTTATCACTTCAGGGGATCTTTTATAATGCTCAGGGTGTGGCCTCAATGTAACTTCAAAATTATTTTTTATAAGATTATCAACAATAGCAATCCCATAATCATCAAAAAGATTTTTTTTATTATAATTCCAAGATGGTGCAAATAATATATTTTTACGATTAGTTATATTAAATTTCGCTTTATTTGCTAAATTATCTAAGAAAAAATACCCAACATTTATAATTTTCTTTTTAGGAAAATTTAATATGTCCTCATATTCAGTTAATTCTTTTTTTTGATACTCACCGTTAGTTAGTACAACATCATAATTTACAAAAGCATTATTTGTATATCTAGTTCGTATGCTTGCAATAGAATGAAAAAAATAGACGTAATTTTGGCAGTGAATAGATTTTTTTAAATTATTACCCAAGTCTGTTAATGTCATTATCATACATTTACATCTTAAAATTTGAAAAAATAAGTGTAAAAAAAATTTATTTCCAAGATATAAACTATCTAATATATTTTTATGATAAAGGTAGTCCTCATAATCAGATGACACAAAGAAAATATTTTTTTGTTTTGTTTTTTTTAAATGTACAATTAAATCTATAAAATGTTCTCTGTAAAATTTTGATTCAGAATAGAAAATCAACAAATTTTCTTTTTCTTTTATCCTTAAATATTTTATAAAATTTATTAGAGGTAAAAAAAATAATTTCATTTCTTTTTAATAATAATATCTACTAAATTTTTCTTTTCTAAATTTATAGGATTATTAGATAGCCTGAGTAAATTGATGCCATTGATTATTTTTTTAGAATTTTTATGTACATCAATATTTAATAAATCTAAATCATCGATTAATTTAGATTTTTTTTTAATATTGCCTATTTTTGAAATGAATTGTTCAATATTCTTAACATTAAATAAATTAAATATTAGGTCATATCTTTTGGATAAATCAAAATTAGTTTTTGAGTTCTTTATATTTCTATAATTGTATTCAAAAAATCTTTCAAAAAATAAAGAAACAGCATGTCCATGGCTTATATTAAAAAAGGATGTAAACGGATAAGAAGCTGCATGTGGAGCTGTAGTTTTTGATATGTTAATGGCTTTACCAGCTAAATGCGATGCTATACTCATTTTACCTGCATTGTGGAGAGTTGGGTTGCTTAGGTAGTTATCAAAAGATTTAATAGATATTTGAAGTGATTTGCTTGCAAAAATTACACTTTTTGAGTTAGATTTTTTTGAAACTAGCGATTCTAGAGATTGAGCAATAGCATCAAATCCTGCTGATGCTTTAATTTTTTGTGAAGAGCTAATTAGTAATTCTGGCATTAAAAAAAAATAATCTGGAATTAAAAGATTGCTCTCAAAAGAATATTTGGTGCTACCAATATAAATTACTGCATTTGAGGTTACCTCAGCACCAGAACCAGCTGTAGTTGGAATAACTGCCAATTTAGTAAACTTTTTTTTATACGGATATGAATAATTTTTAATTAATTCAATTAAATTTTCTTTTAAATCTATTACATTAGCAATTTTTGCATAGTCAATAACAGAGCCCCCACCTATAGCAAGTATTAGATCTGGGTTATATTTCTTTATATCTAAGGTAATTTTTTTTAGTTCTTGTAGTTCAGGATAAGGGGATTTTTTAAAATAACATTTGAAATCTTTATTTTTTAATATTCCAGAAAAAATTTTTTCTGCACCAGAGTTCTTAAACGAATTTTTACCACATAACAAAAATATTCTTTTAAATTTTTTATCATTTAAAAATTTAACTAGATCTTTAGTTTTTGATATATCTAAATTCATTTATTTCATAAATAGATTTTTAATTTTTTTTAAATCCCTTGGTCTTGGTAGATTTTCTTTTTTATAATTATCTATCTTAACTTCAACAAAAGTTGTGTTTTTGGTAGATAGAATACTTTTTATTTTTTTCTTAATATTTTTTTCATCTGTAATTTTATAATATTTTTTAAATCCTAAACTTTTTGAAAATATAGAAAAATTTATTTTATCAGAATTAGTTTTTTGGCCACCTACGGATTCATGGGCATTATTATTTAAAAGAAAATATTTCAAATTTTTATTTGCAAAATCGGATAAAGTTTTTATTGACCCCATATGCATTAATAATGAACCATCACCATCAACACATAAAGTTTTTTTACTAGTAAACATTGAATACCCCAATGCCACAGATGATGTATGTCCCATACCACCTACCATATAAAAATCCCTACCTTTTGTAAGTTTTTTTTTATTCCTTAAATCCATAATTTCTCTTGAGTTATACCCAGTAGAAGAAATAATCCTTGTACTTTTTGGGGCAAGCTTTAACAAATTTTCTAAAAATATTTTTTTATTTATTGTTTTATTTTTTAATTTCTTAGTTTTATTTTTATTAATAATTTTTTTTAATATACCATTTTCTATTAAGCAGGCGACAGGCGTCTTATTATTTTTTGAAAACTTGATTATTTTATCAAATTTTTTTAAATCGTTGCTATCTTTAAGAACTGTATATTTTATTTTTAGAAGATCTAAAATTTTTTTAGTAATTTGTCCTTTAGCTTTGTGCTGTGGTTCATCTTTTGAACCTGGTGATCCTCTCCAACCAATAATCAAAACCAAAGGTATCGAATAAACTCTAGCATCTGCTATTGAAATTAGTGGATTAATTGCATTAGATAAACCTGAATTTTGCATATAAACACACGGCAGTTTCTTTTTTGCTAAATAATAACCAATTGCAATAGATACGGCAGAACCCTCATTTACGGCGATTACATGTTTACCCTTTTTTGATGGGTTCAAATACATAGATAATTCTTTTAAAATACTATCTGGCACACCAGTAAAAAAGTTAACAGAATTTTTTTTTAGAGTATTTACTAAATCAGTAACTCTAATCATTTTTGATTAAGTTTATAATTTTTTTGATTGGAATTATTTTTTTTTCTAAATCGAAAGCCCTTCCGTTTTCTAATATATTTTTTGCTGCATATTCAATGGCTGGGTAAGCAGCTCTTAATAATTGATTTGCATAAATAACTATTTTAAAGCCATTCTTAAAGAGTTGTTTTTCATATACTTTTGAATATGTCGATGGCACTGAAACTAACGGTATATAATACTTACTCTTTTGAAAAATTCTTGAAAAAGAAAAAATTTCTTTAGTGGTATTTTCTTTGCTATGAATTAAAATTGCATCAGCTCCAGATTTTGAATATGTCTCTGCTCTATTCAGGGCATCCTTTAAACCTTTATTTAAAATAAAACTTTCAATTCTTGCAATTACAAGAAAGTCATTTGATTTTCTTGATTTAACAATTTTTTTAATTTTTTGACTAAATTTTGATGGGCTATCTTGTTGGGCATCATCTTGATTTTTAAATAGTGAGTTCTTTTTTAAACCAATTTTATCTTCAATTACCATTGCTGATACACCCAGCCTCTCTAAGGATCTAACTAAAAAGGGTAAATGTTCAATTCGACCACCATTGTCAGCATCAAAAACTACTGGTTTAGTTGTTACTTCCATCATATCATTTAAAGATGAAATTCTAGTAGAAAAATCTACAGAGGAATTATCAGGCTTTCCTCTTATCGCAGAGTCAGTCAGACTTGATGACCACATTGCATCAAATTGTAAATTAATATTTTTTTTATTGATAACTAAATTTTCTATTATTAAACCAGTTAAAGAACTGTGAGACTCGAGTATTCTAACTATATCTTTACTACTCATTAGCTTTTTTAAATTTGAAATTCTATTTTGTGGAGTAGGATTTAATTGAGCAAGATTTTTTTTTATGAGTGTAGAAGATATATTTTTAGTATATTTTGGCTCTATAAGCTTACCTGACCATTTTTTTAATGTTTTTATTACTTTTGCCCTAGTTTTTGCTTGAATTCCTTTTTTCCAATCATCGCCATGAACAACATAATCTGGCTTAATCCTATTTAAATTTTTTGTATAGTCTAATGAATCTTGAGGAATGACTTGCTTAACATATTTTATGTTTTTTAAAACAATTTCTCTTTGTTTATAATTAAGTAATGGCAATTTTTTGTAGGTAGATATTGCTTTGTCAGATAATAAACCAACAATTACGCTTCCAAGAGTTTTTGCTTTTTTAAGAATATTTATGTGACCTTCATGCAGAATATCAGCAGATAATCCAACATATGCAACTTTTTTTTTTGGATTATTCATTAATCTATTTTTTTTCATTATTTTTAAATTTACCTATTATTTTTTTAATTTTCATTTTGAAATATGTAAAAAAAGTGCCAATACCTGCCATGATAAACAGAAGCGCCTGTAAAATAATACTCCCACTTCCAGGGTCTAAATAAGCAAAAGCAGCAGTAGTTTGCATATAAAATAGAAAAGTAAGTAAAAAAGCTAATTTCATTAATCTAGTTTTATATCAAGAATTTTTAAACTGTCTTCTAATTCTTTATCATTTTTAATTTCATATTTTGAAAAATCATTCATATCAATAAAAGCGTATTCTTTATTAGGAATATATATTTCATATTCATTTTTTTTAAAAGAATTTTCATTAGATAGTAAGTTATTTCCGTTGTACTTATTGCTACACTTTTTTGCTTGATAGAAAAAATTACAATAGGTGATGGCTAAATCTGCAAGGAATATATGTTTATTTGATATTTCAATAATATTTTTTCTTTCATTCATGTCTTTTAACATTACAAAAGTTTTATACCTTCCAACACCCCAATAAATAGATTTATTTATTGTTAAATTAAGAGGGTATTCATCGTAATGACCATTTGGTTTTCCATGATCAGATTTAATAACTATTAAAGAATTATCATAGATATTATTTTTTTTTAATTCTGAAAGAAATAATTCAATTTTTTTTGTCAAACATTTAACAGCAACATCCTCATGAAGAATAATATCTAAATTTAATTTTTTTACTTCATTACAATTTTTATCAATTTTCACAGGCCAATGACTAAAACTAAAATGATACATTCTTATTGTCCTATTTAAACTACTATCAAGGTTTGTATCTTTAAAAATAAGATCAAATTCTGAGGATTGAATATTGTAAGTAGTATGGAGATTTTCATTAAATAAATTATTTGGATTTAAGAAATCCAATGATATTAAGTCGATAAATTCTTTATATTTTTTTGTATAAAAAATCGGTTTTACAAAACTAACCATATAAGGCGTACCCCACCTTCCTAATGATGCAAGCATATAACCTTGAAAAAAAATATTTACATTGTGAGATCTTCCATAGTCTTTATAATTTAACCTATTAACAATTTTTCTTGGATCAATTACAAAACGTCCATAAATCCCATATGTTGCAGTATTAATACTCTCATCATTTAAAATATTTTCTTTTAGATTTTCTTCACTCATTTTTAATACTTTTCCATTAAGTTCAGTATTTATGGAGTACATCGTTGCTGGCCAGGCACTAGTGGTATTTTTGTAAAGCTTAAAATCTTTCAAAACTTTATTAAATTGATTGTTTAAATTTATTTCTTTATTTATTTTTAGGCCAGAAATTCCATCCAAGCTTAATACTATTAAATTTTTTTTACCAAAATTATTTAAATCAGAATTTTTTTGATTATAATTATTATTCAGTGCTATAGAACTCATTATGTAGAGAACATTCAACAGGACATATAACGAAAAAAAATTAAGGATTTTTTTTTTATACTTACTTTTTTCAAAAAAAATTACAAAAATTAATGCCAATATAATTTTAATCAATAATAAATATCTTAGTCTAATTGAATAATTGAGATTAAAAAAAGCATCATGTTCACCTACTACTGGTAAAAATATTCCATTAATAAGAATCCAAATAAAAAAAAATGATATTAGTAGTAAAAAATATTTATTTAAAGACGTACCAACCTTGCTAGTAATAAAATCTATACTATAAAATAAAAAAATACTAATAATTGAGCTAATTAAAAAAAAGAATAAATAGGAAAAAAAAATTTGAAATGTTACTAGATCTAGTTTTAGGCCCAGATCATCAAGTAAAAGATTAAAAGGAAGTATTATTATGATTGTTAAATTAATTAATATAATTTTGATTAAGTTTTCATTAACTGTAGGAATTTTCATATATTATTGAGTATTAATTAATATTTAATATATAATTAATAAATTATTAAAATATATATATTTCAATATAGTGAACTATCAAATTTAATTTAATGTATCAACTTGCAAAAAAAGACTCAATTTCATTAATAATAATTCTTATTTCATTTATTTTATCAATATTTATTTCTATTAATACTTTGAATAAAAATGATAAAAACTCTCTTTATGATGGAAAAACTTATCATCTGATGATTAAGGCAGATCCATTAAGATATTTATCAAATGGTGCTGAGATAAAAGATGAAATAATTAAAGGAAAAAAATTTCTTAGGTCGGGTGGGGAAAATTATACAAAATATTTACCATCTAGACTAGCGGCCACATATTATTTAATTTTTGATAGAGATCTATTTAACAATCTAGATGATAGAACAATAAATATAGGAATTCATCTTGAATATTTAATTATTCAGTGTTTGATTTATTTTTTTTCAATCTTGATTTTGTATCTCGTTATAAAAAAAAGATTTGATCAAAAAATCACCAAGTTCATTATAATTTTTTTGTGTCTAGAGCCTACCATATTTCAATATCATGCCAGTTTTTGGAGTGAGTCTATTTTTTTTAGTTTACAGATATTAGTTTTAGCATTGTTACTAATGGAAAATAAAAAAGTATTGGGATTTATTTTGCTAGGAGTTTTTGCTGGAGTTTTAAGTCTTCAAAAACAAATGGCAATTTTTTATATTATTCCTTTAATAATATATGTTTCTTGTTTTTCAAAAAAAAAAATTATTTCAATAACCCCACTAATAATTGGCTATTTAATAATTCAAATATTTTTGGGTTATGTTAATTATAAAAGATCAGGAAAATTTTATGTAATGACTGCAGATACTAAAATAAATTTACATCACATCTTAGTCTCAAGTGTTATGAGTAAAAAATTAAACATTTCTTTATTAGAGTTTAATATAATGGAAGGTAATGTAGTTAGTGAATGGATGCATCAAAATAAAATTCAATATTCTAATAAAAATAAATTTATAACAAAAGAAAATAATTTTGTTGATTGGTTGGATTACAGACGTGAGATTTTGAAGGAGAGTGATAAAGTATTATTTGATAATTATATTAGTTCTAGAACAGTCCAGTTTTTTAAAAAATATCCTCTTATATTTTTAAATCAAATAATAATAAAGAGTTTCCATTCAGCTCTTTTGAATCCGTTTCATATTTATTATGATAATAAATTTCGCAGGGGGGAAGTTTATTATAAATCCAACACTCATCAAAAACTAATTCCTATCAGAGTAATTTATTCTATATCTCTATATTTAATTTGTTTATTTGGATTATTTACTATTTATAAAAAAAGAGATTATAAACTACTAACTGCAATCATACTCTCTGTAGCTTACTTTTATTTTCTTGTGAGTTGGCATGGAAATACAAGATATTTTGTACCAGTTGTAATATATTTATCATTTTTATTTTCTTTTGGTCTTAATGGTATTCTTGAAAAAAGATCAAATAAAATTAATCAAATAAAATGATAATAATTAATTTAAAAGGCGGACTAGGAAATCAAATGTTTCAATACGCGATTGGATACTGTCTTTCAAAAAAAAAAATACACCATTATTTTTTGATATAAGG
>Ga0209223_10001177_pt1 | contig 28921 bp, 28 predicted proteins | sample COG_06_FD_184750 | JGI IMG/M metagenome (GOLD analysis project Ga0209223, IMG submission 184750) | Pelagic Microbial community sample from North Sea - COGITO 998_met_06 (SPAdes) (version 2) | ecosystem: Environmental > Aquatic > Marine > Neritic zone/Coastal water | place: Helgoland, sampling...
ACTTGCCCGTTATCAGGACCAAATTATTGATGTGTTTGCTCGTGCAGTGCCGGCGAAAAAGTTTGAGGTTTATTTATTTGGTTCCCGTGCCCGGGGGGATGAGCAAGAGGGTTCCGATACCGACTTTGCGATAAGTGGAGCGGCAATTGACCGGTGTGATCTATCTCTCATTCGTGAACAATGGGAGTATTCTACCATTCCCATGATGCTAGATCTTGTTGATTTGAAAGACATCAATTCCGCTTTGAACGAACAGATTGAAAACGAAAAACTTCTGCTTTGGACATCCAACTAAAAAGAGAACAAACCGAGCGGGCACTGGCGAATTTACAGGAATTAGTTCCACAATACTTGGAGAACAAAGAAAATATCATTTTGAGGGATGCAATGATTCAAAGGTTTGAATATAGCACCGAAGCCTTCTGGAAATACCTGAAAGCCTATTTATCAATCGAGCATAATTTATCTGCTAATAGTCCAAGGGAAGTCATTCGTACAGGACTGAAAGCAAAACTATACAGTGAAGATGTTTCTAAGGAACTTTTGCAAATGCTGGATGATCGAAATCTAACCTGTCATACCTATGTCGAGGAATTAGCTGAATCCATTGCCGGTCGAATACCCTCCTATTCTACGGTAATGCAAAAGGCGATGAATCAACTTTCAAATACTTAGTTTTGAAACAGGAACTAACAGATAATCTTATCAACTGGTCAGAAACGCGCGGTGATATTGATTTGATGATTATCTTTGGATCGCGCGCGAAAGTTAGGCAACGCCCCGATAGCGATTTGGATCTTGGCATTTGGAGATCATCCAAATGGTCTGTTGATTTTCATCGGGAATGTGTGGAGCAAATTACTTCATTTTTACCAACAGCGATTGATCTGATTGATTTGTCAAAAATTGACGGCCCGCTCCTCCAAGAAATTTTGTGCAGTGGGAAGAAGATCTACCAGCAACAAGACCACTTACTTGGTGTGCTTTATGTCCGATTAATGGATTGGCGTACTGATTTTATGCCTGCCTGGGAAAATATGGTCGATCAGCGGAGAAAGAGATTCTTGGCCAAAAGAAAACAACCTTCTGCTTCGAAATGAATTCATTAGTAATCAAAACCAAGCTAGAAAGTCTCAGGAGATGTTTAGATCGTATAGAATCGAAAAAACCAATAACTCTTGAGGGCTTGCTTCAAGATATTGATACCCAGGATATCTTAGCTTTGAATCTTGAACGGTCTGTTCAACTTTGTGTCGATATTGCTAATCATATTTTATCATCGCTCGATGATGTCCCTGCAATGTCCATGGCCGAAAGTTTCGAACGACTTTCTGAAAAAAAGATCATCCCAGACGAACTTGATCAAAATCTTAGACGAGCTGTTGGCTTCAGAAATTTATCAGTTCATGCATATGACAAAATCGATTGGCAACTTGTCTGGAATATTCTCGAAAGCGATCTACATGACCTTGTCCGTTTTATTGAACTAATCGAAAAGTTTGAGGATTAAGAAATTAGTACAAGACATTCCTTCAGTATCTTACTACACCGTTCCGTTGCATCTCCAATTAGTATTTCAAAATTTAGGCTATAAAACTGGTGATTTCCCTGTCGCTGAAAGAATTGCCGACCAGTGTTTGAGTTTACCAATGAGTCCTTATTTAAATTGTGATGACCAAAATAAAATAATTAAGGAAATATTAAATTTTAAAAGTTAAAATAATGAAAATTGAAGGTAGTAAAATTTTAGTAATCGGAGGAGCAGGATTTATTGGAAGTTTTGTGGTTTCTGAATTACTTAAAACGAAAGCCGGTAAAGTTATTATCTATGATAATTTTGCCAGAGGGAAGGAAAGTAATGTTTCCGAAAGTCTCAAAGATCCACGTTGCGAAATTTATCCGAACGGAGGGGATGTTCGTGATGTAGATATTCTAAACGATGCGATGCAGGGATGTGATGCAGTAATTCACTTGGCGGCGATGTGGTTACTTCACTGCAAGGATTTTCCCCGCACCGCTTTTCATGTAAACATAGAAGGCACATTCAATGTCTTGGAAGCATGCGTAAAAAACAAGATCAAACGACTGGTCTACTCATCATCCGCTTCCGTATATGGAGATGCATCAGAGGTGCCGATGACTGAAGAACATCCCTTTAATAACAAGAATTTTTATGGAGCGACTAAGATTGCTGGCGAGGCTATGTGCCGGGCATACTATGATCGATACGGTTTAAGTTATGTAGGACTCAGATACATGAATGTCTATGGTCCGCACCAGGACCAAACTGCTGCCTACACGGGAGTCATTCCAATCATGCTTAATAAAATTGATGCAAATGAGGCGCCGACCATTAATGGAGATGGCACTCAGGCGTATGATTTCATTGATGTCGAAGATGTCGCAAGATGCAATGTTTGTGCTTTGGAATCTGAAGCAACAGATGAGTTCTATAATGTTGGTACGGGAGTTCAGACAAGTATTAAAGAACTCTGTGATACCATATTGGACTTAAAGGCTTCTGATTTGGAGGTAACCTATAACCCATACAGCGAAGATGATGCAAGAAGGCTTGTTCAAAATCGCATTGGTTGCCCTAAAAAAGCTACTGCCGATCTCGGTTTTAACTATAAATACGATTTACGAACGGGTCTGCAAAGATTGATCAATTGGAGAGCAAATCACAAACCTGAAGAATATTGAATATACCTATTGCCAGAACGAATCTTTTAGATTCTGAAATTAATTCAGTTTTAGATCCCCTCAAGTCGGGATGGCTTGTTCAAGGTCCCAAAGTCAAGGAGTTTGAAGAGAAGTGGTCAAACTTCACAGAAGTCAAGCATTCCATTGCTGTTACTTCATGTACGAGCGGACTGCATCTTTCTCTTGCTGCCTCAGGTTTTGGTCCGGGTGATGAGGCCATTGTTCCAGCCTTTACTTGGATATCTACCGCCAATGTAGTTGAGCATCTAGGAGGCAAAGTCGTCTTTTGTGACATTGATTTGGAAACTTTCAACATTGATGTTCAACAAATTGAATCAAAGATAACCGATCGAACGAAAGCGATTTTTCCTGTTCACTTATTTGGTCTTTCTGCGGATATGGATCCGATTCTTGATTTGGCTCGCAAATATAATTTATTTGTCGTGGAAGATGCCGCTTGTGGGTTTGGATCGAAATACAAGGGTAAGCATGTCGGGACTTTGGGGAATACTGGTTGTTTTAGTTTCCACCCTCGCAAGGCTATTACTACTGGTGAAGGTGGGATGGTTACAACGAATGATTCCAATCTTGCCGAAAAAATTCGTCGACTGCGAGACCACGGTGCCACCATGACAGATTTGCAAAGACATTTGGGTGCCCGTCCTTACCTTTTGGCTGATCATCCGGATGCTGGCTACAACCAAAGAATGACAGATTTGCAAGGAGCTCTTGGCTCTGCTCAAATGGATCGTGCAAAGGAAATTGTTTCAGAGCGTCAGAACTTGGCACAAAGATACGATGACGCTTTTGCAGCACTCAATTGGCTTCGCACACCATTTAAGCATGCCAATTACGATCATGGATATCAAAGTTATCCCTGTATGTTCATGCCAAATGGAAGCAACTCTAACTCTATTAGGGAAAGAAATATCAAGCGTAATGATTGGATGGACGATTTGCAGAAAAAAGGTATCTCCACTCGACCAGCTACACATGCGGTACATATGTTGAGCTTTTACAGGCAAAAATATAATCTGCAACCCACGGATTTCCCCAATTCGTACTCAGCTGATCATTGCAGTATTTCTCTCCCCCTCTTTCACGGAATGACCAAACAAGAACAGGATTTTGTTATCGAAAAAGTTTTGGAGTATAAAAGCTAATGTGCGGAATTGTTGGTCAGGTAAATTTTGATAACAGTCCAGTATCTCCGGTCGTTTTGAAAAAAATGACCGATATTATTGAGCATCGTGGTCCGGACGGCGAAGGTCATTGGATTGAGGGAGGAGTTGGATTGGGTCATCGGAGATTGTCCATTATAGATCTCTCCCCAGCTGGTCATCAACCAATGATCTCATCAGATAATAGATTTGCACTCACTTACAACGGAGAAATTTATAATTTCAGGGAGTTACGTGCGGAACTAGAGGCAAAAGGGTATTGGTTTAGATCGCAATCGGACTCCGAGGTAGTTCTGTATTCATTAGCAGAGTGGGGTAGCGATGCACTTCTTAAATTTAACGGCATGTTTGCATTGGCATTTTGGGATCGTAAAGAAAAGAAACTGCTTCTTGCTAGAGACCGATATGGTATAAAACCACTCTATTATTATCAGGATCACAAAAAACTTGTTTTTGGCTCCGAACAAAAAGTAATCTTACAACAACCAGCCTTCGATCGACAAATTAATAAAAAGGCATTGCTTGAATATTTTACCTTTCAGAACATTTTTACTGACCAAACCCTGCTAGATGGAATTCATATTCTGCAAGCTGGACATTTTGCCACCCTTGATCTTTATCAAGATAATAAGTCCCTTAAGCGAACTAGCTATTGGGACTATCATTTTAGAGAACCTGAAAAGCCTGCTTGCAAAGAAGAGTATTTGGAAGAACTTGACCGGTTGTTCAACCAAGCAGTTAACCGCCAGTTAGTTGGGGATGTTGAGCTTGGAAGTTTCTTGAGCGGTGGAATGGACTCGGGGTCTATTACTGCTATTGCCGCATCAAATTTTCCAAATTTGAAAACTTTCACATGTGGATTTGATTTAAGTTCAGCTTCCGGAATGGAACTAGCGTTTGACGAAAGAGCCAAGGCTGAAGCTATGTCGGCTAAATTTAAAACAGAGCACTATGAAATGGTCCTTAAGGCAGGCGACATGGAGCGGTGCTTACCACAATTATCCCGGCACTTGGAGGAACCTAGGGTTGGGCAAAGCTACCCAAACTTTTATGCTTCAAAATTAGCAAGTAAATTTGTTAAAGTTGTACTTTCTGGGGCAGGTGGTGATGAAATGTTTGGGGGATACCCTTGGCGTTATTATCGGGGAGCTACCGCCAAAAGTTTTAAAAATTATGTCGACGACTATTATTCCTATTGGCAAAGGCTACTATCGAATACTTCGATCTCCAATATTTTTGCACCCATTTGGGGTGAAGTAAAAGATGTGTGGACAAGAGACATCTTCGAAGCTGTGTTCTCTAATCATTCAAATTCATTGGAAAAGCCAGAGGACTACATAAATCATTCTTTATACTTTGAGGCTAAGACATTTCTTCATGGTCTTTTCGTTGTAGAAGATAAACTGAGTATGGCACATTCTCTTGAGACAAGAGTTCCATTTATGGATAATGATTTAGTTGATTTTGCAATGCAGTGCCCAATTAATTTAAAGCTCAATAATCTAGGTGATGTAATTAGGCTTAATGAAAATGATTTAGGCCAAGGTAGAAAAACAAATATCTACTTCAAAAAAACTAATGATGGAAAGCAAATCCTAAGAGATGTTATGTCGAAATATATTCCAACTGATATTATTAAGGCGAAGAAACAGGGCTTTTCTTCTCCTGATGCCAGTTGGTTTAAGGGGGAAAGTATTGATTTCGTAAAGCGTGCCCTTCTTAATGATGAATCTCCAATTTATAATGTACTCAATTACTCATCTGTCAAAACGCTTGTGGAAGAACATTTACATGGCGAGAAAAACAGGCGTCTATTGATTTGGTCTTTGCTTAATGTTGATAGATGGATGAGGGATACTCTATGAGCGATGCTCCCACTTAGTAATATGCCAATGTCAAATCAGTCCAATAAAAAAAGTGAGTTATTTATCGATCTTCTATCAAAGTTGCGTTCGCTTTTTCAAAATGAAATGGATACTATCAAACAAAAGTGGAATCGCAGTCTTCCTTTCGCTGATTACATTGTTGATAGATTTGAAAAAGCTCGAACTTTGGGTTTTGGTGAGGGTAGCAGTGTTTACGATAGTAGCCTTATCCTTGGAAATGTGAAAGTGGGCACGAATACTTGGATAGGGCCTTTTACAGTGTTGGATGGATCTGGTGGTTTAGAGATTGGTGATTACTGCTCCATTAGCGCTGGCGTACAAATTTACACCCACGATACTGTGAAGTGGGCAACAAGTGGTGGCTTAAAGTCACCTGAGTGCTCATCCATTCGTATCGGTCATCGTTGTTATATCGGGCCTAATGTAATTATAAGCAAAGGCATTACCATCGGCGATGGTTGTGTTGTAGGTGCAAACAGTTTTGTAAATCGTGATATCCCCTCAGGCACGAAGGCTTGGGGTTCACCTGCAAGTGTACAAGGAGAGGTGAATCTCTCAAAACTAAGTTAAGTTGCGTTAAGCTTGAAATAAGAGATAAGTTAAATTTTAAAACTTAGTCCATTTCTTATATGAAAAGCAATTGTTAGCAACGAATTAAGTGAGTAATTATTTCGGGTAAATAAAAACTTAGTTGTGTCATACAACGCTAAAAAACCGAAGCGTATTTTATGGCAACAAATGCTTTGTAAAGAGAAACTATTTTGTAATTATAGATGATGAATATTAATCATAACACATTGAAATAACTTAAAATAAATATAAAAAATAAAAAAATATGAATAACAAAATATTTATAGACAAATTGTATCAATGCTTTTCTAAACCGTTACAAGTTAATAAAAACTTTATTGTAGAATGTGAATCTTCTGGTGCAGCAAACCAACAACAAACTAACGAGGTGTTCTCTGAAAAGTGGCTCCAGTACGAAAAGAGCAATGAAAAAGATCGCCTCTACAAATTCCAGCAAGATTGGTACTTAAAGTTGTATGGATTTGAATCAGAGGATGATTTTGCGAGTTTTTTAAAGTCAAAAAAAGTAATTTTAGATGCAGGGTGCGGGCTTGGTTATAAATCAGCATGGTTTGCACAACTCGCTCCCCACGCTCTTGTTATTGGCATGGATTTTTCCGCTTCTGCACGCCAAGCATCAAATACGTATAACCATTTACCCAATCTTTTTTTTGTTCAAGGTGACATTGCTAAAACCGGACTGGTAACTGATTCTGTAGATTACACAAGTTGCGATCAAGTGATCATGCACACTGAGGAACCAGAAATTACATTCAAGGAACTTGCCCGTATTACTTCCAGAAAAGGAGGAGAGTTTGCATGCTATTTTTACGCTAAAAAAGCATTACCAAGAGAACTCTTAGACGATCATTTTCGTAATAAATGTACTGAAATGAGCACGGATGAATTATGGGAAATGTCAAAACAGCTTACTGAACTTGGCAAGATATTAACTGCTTTGGACATTAAGTTTGATTGCCCAGAGATTCCTGCCCTAGGGATCAAGAAAGGAACCATCGATATTCAACGATTTATTTATTGGAACTTCCTAAAGTGCTTTTGGAATAAAGAACTAGGCTTGGACACCTCGAATGCTACTAATTTTGATTGGTACAGTCCGTCCAATGCCCGTCGTTTTAGCGAACAAGAAATTCGAGAAATTTTGACGACTAATGGAATGTCTGAAATTTTTTTTCATGTAGAAGAAGCATGCTACTCGGGGAGATTTATTCAGACCTGATCTAATAATGTCCACCAATTCATTTAAACTATCTGGACCACACAAGGTTTGCACTCGTTGCATTTACGATGAGCGAGTAGCCTCAATAACTTTTGATTCAGATGGAGTTTGTAACTATTGTCATCAAATAGATAAATTATCATCTGAATACTCTACTGGTAGTTCCGCAGGAGAGAAAAAGTGGTCTGAAATAGTGGAGAATATTAAGCGTGTAGGCCGAGGTAAACGATACGACTGTATTATAGGAGTTAGTGGTGGAACTGACTCCTCGTACATGATTTACCTCGCCAAGAAATCAGGATTAAGACCCTTAGCTGTTCATTATGATAACACATGGAATACAGCTATCGCTACTCAAAATATCGAAAAGGTTTTAAATGCACTAGATGTTGATCTGTACACCCATGTAGTAGATAACAAGGAATCAGACGATATTTTCAGGTCTTTTTTTTATGCCGGAGTTGCTGAGATAGAAGCCGCTACTGATCTTGCATTGGCCGAGACTATGTATCGTGCTGCGGCAAAGTATGGGGTGAAATATGTTTTAGAAGGGCACTCTTTTGTAACAGAAGGTATAACCCCGGTCGGTCGTAATTATTTTGATGGACGCTACATTAAATCTATCCATCGTAAATTTGGTCGTCTCTCGATGAAGTCTTATCCATTAATGACTTTCAGCCGATTCATTTGGTGGGCAGTCTTTGCTAGAATTAGAAAAATGCGTCCGTTTTGGTACATCGATTATAACAAAGAAGATGCAAGGAAATTTCTAGAAAAGAACTATGGATGGCAATATTATGGGGGCCATCATTTGGAGAACCGTATGACTGCTTTTTTTCATGGAATTTATGCTCCTGAAAAGTTTGGAATGGATTTTCGAAATAACACTCTTTCGGCTCTTGTAAGATTGGGGAAGTTAACTCGAAAAGAAGCATGGGCTCAGTACAATAACCCACCATTGATCGAGGAAGAACTTGTAAGTTATTTCAAAAAGCGTCTCGATCTAAGCGATGAGAAATATGAAGAGATCATGAATGCTTCTCCCAAAAACTGGACAGAATATCCAACATATAAAAAACGATTTGAGCTCTTGCGTCCTATGTTTTTAATTCTCGCAAAAGCCAATCTTGTCCCGATGAGCTTTTACCTCAAGTACTGCTTTCCATCTACAGCCCCTTCATGATCACTATTGTTGATTATGGCATGGGTAATCTTGGTTCATTGAAGAATATGTTCAAGCGTATTGGTGTTAATGTTTTAGTAGAATCAGATCCCAATAAATTAGCAATTGCAGACAAGCTCATATTGCCTGGTGTTGGATCATTTGACGCTGCAATGGGAAGAATTAATGAATCATCTGGGCTTAGAGATCTTTTGGAGCACAAAGCTAATGTGGAAAAAGTACCAATTTTAGGAGTTTGTCTAGGAATGCAGTTGCTTACCAGTTCTAGCGAAGAAGGAGAGTTGCATGGTTTAGGATGGATTAAAGCCAAAACCCTTCGTTTTCCCAACAAAGATGGTCTTAAGGTTCCACACATGGGATGGAATGTAGCAACGCCTGTTAGAAAAAGCCCTCTAACAGAGGAGGTTAACAAAGAGCCTCGCTATTACTTTGTTCATTCCTTTTGCGTTCATGTTGAGGACTCGGAGCATTCCATCATGCGTACAGATTATGGAGGAGTCTTTGATTCAGCAATTGCTAGAGATAACATTTACGGAGTACAGTTTCATCCTGAAAAAAGTCATCGTTTTGGTATGCATATTCTTAGAAACTTTTCCGACTTGTAACGATGTTGCGGACTAGAATAATTCCAACTCTTCTTTTGCGAAATGAAAGCTTGGTAAAAACAGTTAAGTTCGGCAAATTTACTTATGTTGGTGACCCAGCAAACACAGTACGAATATTTAACGAACTGGAAGTAGACGAGTTACTTTTTCTCGACATTTCTGCATCTAGAGAAAAACGTGGTCCTAATTTAAAAGTTTTAAGAGATATTGCAGATGAGTGTTTTATGCCATTAGGGTACGGTGGTGGGGTATCATCACTAATTCAAGCCAAAAAAGTTTTTGATATTGGCTTCGAAAAAATTGCGTTAAACTCGAATGCCTACGATAATCCTAATCTGATTTCTGAAATTTCTAAATGTTATGGTAGTCAGGCAGTGATTGTATCAATTGATTACCAAAAAAGCTTCTTTGGGAATAAGGTCCTCAGAACTTTTAGTGGAACCAAAAAAATTAAAATTGATCCCATCACTTGGGCAAAAAAAGTTGAGGATTTAGGTGCTGGCGAAATTCTTCTGACTTCGATAGATCATGAAGGATCTTGGTCTGGCTTCGATTATGATTTGATTAAAAGAGTAGCCGATGCTGTGAGAATTCCAGTAATTGCCCATGGCGGTGGGGGAAAGATTGAGGATATCCAACAAGTTGTTAAAGAATCCAACGCCTCAGCCGTAGCTTTGGGAAACATGGTGGTCTTTCAAAAGAAGGATATGGGCGTGTTAGTAAATTTTCCAAATATAAAAATTAATGAATAAAATAATTCTACATATAGGTTTACATAAAACTGCTACGAAGTATCTCCAACACCATGCTTTTCCATTTTTGGACAAATCTAAGTTCATTTATAATCCAGAAAAACTAGATCAGTATGTGTTGGATTACTTAAAAGCGTTTGGAGATGACAAAAAGGATATACTGCCAAAGGTTGTAGAAGAGAGGAAAAGGTTACAGGACGAGAATCCCAATAAAACTATCATTCTTTCGCGAGAAGCATATTCTGGGAATCTCTTCAGTGCCTATAAGTATTGGGATGATAGTATTACACTATTGAAGCAATGTTTTCCGGAAGCTAAAATAATATTAGCATTCAGATACCAAACAGATTGGTTACTTTCATGTTATCGAGAATCAATACATGAGCATCACTACCAAGAGGTTGAAGATTTCTTATGTTTTAGCAAAGAAACCAATAAATTTTACAAGCCAAACTCGAGTAGAAACAAAAACGGATATGCAAATTTGTATGCACTAAATCTTGATTATAATAGAATATTATCAAAAATTTTAGATAATTTTGGAGAGGAAAATACACACACTTACTTTTACGAAGATTTCAAAAAAAAGAAGGAAATAATAGTAAATAGTATTGAAAGGTTCATTGATTCCCCGAAAATAAAAGTAAAGGAGGCCAAAGGGATTCCAAATAGAGGATATTCTGCATTGACCATAAAGCTATCAATCGAAAGAGCGCAGATCTTAAAATCAAGAAACTTAGGTAAATATGTTCATAGGCCTATTTTCTTTTATGGTAAAAATAGTATTCCCGCAGGTAAACAAAACTATTCTCTACTAGATAAAGATTTATATTGGGGAAAGCATTTTTTAAGAGATAACGAGGAGGTTAGATCATCGAATTATCCTAGATTATCGCAGACTGAAAAGAAGAATTTGGAAAATTCCTGGCGATTTATTACTAAACAGATATTAGATACTAAGGACTATATTGATTGGGATATATTAGGGGAATTAAGACCAATTTTAGATAATTACTATAAAAAGCTGAATAAGAATTTCATTTTTCACAATTCTCAATATAAAATCCCTTCATGCTATTTATAGTTTTCTTAAGAATATAAATAAATCTAATTACAACTATTTATTTTTAGACTTTACTTTGAAAAAAAAATGGAAACCTAGGTTACTTGTTCTTGATTGTAATATCAAGTTTCTCAACCCTGCTCGCAGATATTTATCTTCTTTTTTTATGGCTGCGGGGCATACTCATTTTTATGGTCCGGGGTATGTTTCATTACAGTGTTTGAATGGTGGTATTGTAAAGTACGCCGAAGAGTTTGGCCCATTTGACTTTGTTATTGTTACTTCTACCTCTTTGCGATTAAAGCAAACGCCTAATAAACTTTTGGATGTTAGTTTTAAATTCTTTACAAAATGCTTTTCGTTTGATTTTACAAAAAAAGAGTTTGTTACTTTTTTCAATGAAAAAAATGATATTACAAATATACCCAAGGTAAAAAGAATCGCATTTCTATCGACTTTTGATTTTCATGTTCTCGAAGAAAATGACTGTTCGACCTTGATTTCTGATTTTGATTTAGTTGTTGGTTACAATAAACAGCATTCGCAATTTACCAGCGATTTGGATCAAGCATCCTTGGCAAAGGAAGGTCGTCATGATTCTAATGGATTAAACAATTGGGCAAAAATGGTCCGACAATATCCAGAAAAGATATTTCCATACTTGAATTACTCCTTACCTACTGAGTTTCATTACTCAACTCACAATTCAAGATCAAATGACTGGATTGTTCCCGGAACTAGATATTCAGCTAGAAAAGAAGCTCTTTCGAATTTAAAAAAACTTGGTGTAAAAGTTCACAGAGGTACAAAAAAAAATCTGTTGATAAAGGCATTGAAATATTTTTTAAATTTTTTAAATACTTCAAACTTACTTATGATAGCCAATAATGAGGATTTTATTTCTGCTATTCGAAAAAGTAAGTTTGGATATACTTGTGGTTCAGCATTTGATATGCCAATAAGAAAAATATTTGAAATTCCTGCCGCTGGTGCATTGCTAATTATAAAACCCTTTTCGTCGGTTGAATCTTTAGAATGCATCGGTTGGAAACACTTGAAGAATTGCTTAATGAGTGATCCGGATGATTTGGCTCACTGGGTAAATTGGATAATAGACAATCCTGTCGACGCGCAAAAAATTGCTTACCAAGGACAACGCCTAGTTCTTGAAAAACATACTTTTGAATGCCGAATTAGCAGTTTCAGGAAAGCGTTGGAGTTGTTATTTAATGATGATTATCTTGGTGCAGAATGGCATGATGGCAAAATCGTTTATATTAATTAAATGATTAAAAATGTCGATCTGAGGTTAGCCATTAGTGCTGCATTGAAATTAAATAATATACTTAACTATATACTTATAATTTAACTTTGATCACAATTTTCAAAAAAGCTTGGTTTATTCAATCAAGTCAAGAGCGTATCGAAGCTTCAATGTTATTTTCTATAATGCTTATTGGGATGTTTTTAGAATGTCTAGGTATTGGAATAATACTTCCGCTTCTAAGCCTAGTCCTTGACGAGTCTATCATTACAAAATATCCGTTAATCGCAAATTTCGTATCATTTATTGGAAGTCCGAGTTACTCCAATCTTATTTTTATTTTGTTTGGTAGCTTATTGGTTATGTTCCTGATAAAAAATCTTTTTTTGCTCTATTTGAGTTGGAGGCAATCAACTTTCGCATATTCAGTCATTGCTAATCTTTCTACTCGATTGCTTGAGACTTATTTGAAACAACCATATTCCTTCCATCTCACGCGTAATTCAGGTAACCTTATAAGGAATACATTGAGTGAAGTAGGGTTATACGGATTCAATTTTTTAATACCTGGACTTAATCTAGTGGCCGAAGGCTTAGTTTTTATTGGTCTGACAATTATGCTTTTTATAATTGAGCCAATCGGAGTTTTAATTGTTTTGATAGTTGTTGCTACGCTATGGTTTCTATTTCAGAAACCTATGTCTAAGTTTCTCCTAAAGCATGGTACCCTAAGACAGAAATATGATGGTTTGAGGGTTACTCATGTTCAGGAATCTTTAGGCAGTGTAAAAGACCTCAAAGTTCTAGGCAGAGAGGATGAATTTTTATCTGCTTTTGAGCCCTTGAATAAAAAGTGGTCTAAATCAGGTAGATTTCAGCAAATCTGCCAACGAATTCCTGCTTTTGCTTTAGAGGTTCTTGCAGTTTTGGGTTTATGTATAGTCGTATTTAGCATGATTCTTAGCGGTAAAGAAATGAGTGCAATCGTTCCTGCATTGGGATTGTTTGGCGCTGTTGCATTCAGGTTGCTGCCTTCCTCCAGCAGGATATTGTCTTCCTTACAAGCCATGAATTTTGGTATCCCTGTAATTGAAGTTCTTTCAAATGAGCTCAAACTAAATAAACAAGCTAAACAAGACCATGGATTAGCTAAGGATAATGATCTTGTTCTTAAACGGGAAATAGAATTAAGAGGAGTTTCATTTAATTATGAGAGCCAAAAGAAGACAGCTTTATCTGATATAAACATGTGCGTTAGTTTGGGGCAGGCAGTCGGACTGATTGGTCCAAGCGGTTCAGGGAAGAGTACTGCAGTTGATGTTATTTTGGGTTTGTTTCTCCCTCAGCAAGGTACTGTAGAGGTTGATGGAATGCCTATTCTTTCAAATATTAGAGGGTGGCAAAATCAAATTGGTTATGTACCTCAAACTATTTTCCTAATCGACAAAAGCATTCGGCGAAACATTGCCCTCGGGGTTCCTCCCCATGAGATTGACGAAGATGCTCTACAACAAGCGATCAAATCGGCACAACTGGGCGATTTTGTAAAAGAACTGCCAGAGGGGCTTGATTCATTAGTTGGAGAGAGAGGCGTTCGTTTGTCTGGAGGACAAAGGCAGAGAATAGGAATTGCAAGAGCCTTATACCACAATCCTTCAGTCCTAGTTCTGGATGAGGCTACTAGTGCTCTTGATACCGAAACGGAGAGTGATATAATGAAAGATGTGAATGCTTTAAAAGGAGAAAAGACAATTATAATTGTTGCTCATCGTTTGAGTACTTTGGTTAATTGCGATAAGTTGTACAGGTTTGAGAAAGGGAAAATCGTTCAGGAAGGTTATGTTGATGAGATTTTACCGTTAGTAAATTAAAGAATAATTATTTAAAAAGTGGCTACAGATAAAAACATTTATGTTACAAAACCTAATCTTCCTTCTCTCAGTGATCTTGCTCCATATTTAGAAAAGATTTGGGAAAGACGAATACTATCTAATTGCGGTCCCTTTCATGTGGATTTGGAAAACGCATTATGTGATTATCTAGGTGTCAATTATATATCTCTTTTCTGTAATGGTACTGTCTCCCTCGTAACTGCGCTACAAACTCTGGGCATAACTGGTGAAGTTATTACTACTCCTTTTTCCTTTGTTGCTACCTCACATGCTTTGTTATGGAACAAGATAACTCCCGTGTTTGTGGATATTGAAAAGGATCACCTCAACCTGGATCCATCTAAAATAGAGGAAGCAATTACAGAAAAAACAACAGCTATTCTACCTGTACATTGCTACGGTAATCCTTGTAAAGTGGACGAAATACAGAGTATTGCAAATAAGTATAATCTTAAGGTGATTTATGATGCTGCACATGCTTTCGGTGTAAAATTAGATTCCAGCAGTGTCCTTTCTCATGGAGATATTTCCTCCGTTAGTTTTCACGCAACAAAAGTGTTTAATACTTTTGAGGGAGGAGCATTAGTTTGCTCAAATGTTGAGACTAAGGATTATATAGATAAGTTAAAAAATTTTGGGCATGAAGGAGAAGAGACTGTTTTAGCACCTGGAATAAATGGCAAGATGAGCGAATTCAATGCAGCAATAGGACTCTTGCAATTGGGGGAAATTGATCACTTTATTGAACTTCGTAAAACAGTGGATAAAACCTATCGTCAAGAACTTGAGGGTATAGATGGAATTCAATGTATTGAACAAACTAATAATACAGTATCCAACTATTCTTACTTTCCCATCTTAGTTGAACCTGGTTATTATCTGACAAGAGATGATTTGTATAATGAGTTTAAGAAGATAGGTATTTACACACGCAAATATTTTTATCCGCTAATTACTGATTTTCCTATGTACAGTGGGTTCCCTTCTGCCAACAGTTCACGCCTGCCTGTTGCCACAAGAGTTTCAAGTCAAGTTCTTTGCCTACCAATATATCCCGATCTTGAGTTGGATACAGTTAGAGTAATTACCCAATTTATTAGGAGCAAATCTATACTTTAATGCACTAATTTTTATGAAAGTCGCTATAATGCAACCGTACTTTCTTCCCTACATTGGGTACTTCCAACTCATTTCATCGGTTGATAAGTTCATTGTTTACGATAATATAAAATATACAAAAAAAGGATGGATTAATCGTAATCGTATGCTCTTAAACGGTAAAGATACTATGTTTACTCTACCCCTTAAGAAGGACTCGGATCACTTGAATATCGTTGAGCGCGAACTTTCAGTCGATTTCGATCGAGTTAAACTGCTTAACCAATTCAAGGGTGCCTATGGTCGTGCACCTTATTTCAGCGAATGCCTAACTCTTTTAGATCGCGTCCTTGGGTTTGAGGGCAATAATTTATTTCGCTTTATCCTTCATTCTTTGTCTGAGACATGCGTCCATCTTAATATTTCTACCGAGCTTGTTATCTCTTCGACTGTGGAAATCGACAATTACCTGCGAGGACAGGATAAAGTCATCGCCTTATGCACTTCCTTGCGTGCTCGCACTTATGTGAATCCTATTGGTGGTACCGAATTGTATTCCTCGGATTTTTTCAACGAGAGTGGGGTTGACCTTAAGTTCATTAAGACAAAGCCTATTGAGTATAACCAGTTTGGTAAACCTTTCGTGCCTTGGTTGTCTATTATCGATTTATTGATGTTTAACCCACTGGAAAAGGTAATGGAAATCGTTCGAAATGATTATGAGCTTCTCTGATAAAGACATGGGAAAGACACTGGATAAGCATGTTGCGGCTTACCAAGGAGACAACATTTATGATTTTGATAACGAAATTTTGCTAACTTGGTATCCGCGGCGGGTTTTACAGCACTCAGGTTCTTCACAGTCCATTCTCGAACTGGGATTGGGTCATGGGTACACCACGGATATTTTCTCCCGTTATTTTAGTCGTCATGTTGTACTGGAAGGCTCTCCTGCGGTCATCGAGAATTTTAGAGAAAAACACGATGATTGTTCCGCAGAAATTGTCGAAGGGTATTTCGAAAATTTTTCGACGGAAGAACGTTTTGACCTAATTGTAATGGGTTTTATTTTGGAACATGTTGATGATCCCTTGATCATTTTGAGACGATTCCGAGAGTTTCTCGCACCTGAAGGACGGATTTTCCTGGCTGTTCCAAACGCACAAGTCATGAACCGTCGACTGGGGCACCTCTCAGGGATGTTGGATGATATGACGGAACTTTCGGAAAACGATCATTTGCTCGGGCATAAACGTTTCTACACGACGGAAAGTTTGCGTAAAGACATTGAGCAAGTTGGTTTTGGAGTGGATCGAATGGAAGGTATCTACTTAAAGCCGTTTACTACAAATCAGATGCTTTCTTTGGATTTGGATCGCAGTATCATTGAGTCTTTGTGCGCACTAGGGGTCGATTACCCTGAATTAAGTTGCGGTTTGCTTGCGGAAATTTCCATTCTATGAGGATTTTGCTTGTCGGTGGGAATTCCGTACTGGCTCGAGCGGTTGCACCTAAACTCGGCTCCTTTTCCGAGTTAATGACAGCAGGTCGCAGTGGTTGCGATTTTGAGCTAGATTTGAGTTGGTCTGCTGAGTGCATCGAATTGCCGGACAATCTTGATTGGGTTATCAACTTCTCCGCCCAATTCGGAGGGATCGAATTTGCAGACTTGCTTGCAGTTGAAGAGGTGAACGTTTTGGGCTCCCTTAAATTGGCTCATGCGTGTTCTCGGGCTCAGGTCGGCAATTTCTTGCAGGTTTCTAGCATCTTAGTGGAATTAACGAAAGAGTCTCCGTTTTATTCTCCTTACGCTATGTCCAAACGTCATGCCGAGGAGTTGCTTGATTATTATTGCACCAAAGGCGAAGTGGCTTTGACAGTCTTGAGACCATCCCGAATCTATGGAGAGGGAGACAGTTTTCGTAAGCATCAACCCTTTCTTTACGATGTGCTGGATAAGGTACAGCGAGGAGATCATATCGTTCTTCACGGGGAAAATGACTCCTTGCGAAATTTTATTCATGTGGATGATGTTTCTGAAGTAATTTCACGAGTCATTGGTCAGGGGGTCGAAGGCTTTTATGATTGTGCTAATTTGTCAAATCTTCGTCTTAGCGAAATTGTTTCGTTTGCAATTGAGGCCTTTGGTAGTAACTCAGAAGTTTCGTTCGACGAAGCTAAGCCTGATATTCCTGACAATGGATTTGAATGCGATGATACGCTATATGACCTGATCGACTTTCATCCGAAAATAACTATTCAAGAGGGTTTTAGGCGTGAAGTGCTCCTTCGAAATTTAGCTGCCGGATGAAAAGAATTTTGGTTTCCGGAGCAAGTGGAATCGTAGGTTATGGGATTTTGCGTTCTTTGGCTCAAGTTGACGACTCGTGTTTCTTAGTGGGAACTTCAATCTATAAAGATTCAGTTGCTCCTGCATTTTGCGACCACTTCGAATTGGCACCACCTACTCAAGACTCGAAATACTTGGAGTGGTTACTTTCCACGATCAGTCGAAACCGTATCGACATGTTGATTCCCGGTATAGATGTAGACATGCATTTTTGGCTGAAGCATTTATCGGAAATAGAGGCTACAGGGGCACTGCCATTACTCAATAACCCAAATCTGATCATGCTTTGCGAGGATAAGTGGGAGTTCTACCAACGAATCCGCCAAGAGGGGATGGGTTGTCTGATCGAAAGTTCCTTGGAAAACGATTACAGTACCTTGGCTGAACGTTTTGGTCTGCCTTTTTTACTGAAACCGCGTCGAGGTTTCGGATCCAAGGGTATCGTTCGAGTTGCCTCAAAAAAACAGTTCGACGAGCATAAGCCTCGGGTAGGAGATTTTCTAATGGCGCAACCTATCGTTGGGCACGACGATGAGGAGTACACGACTTCGGTTTTTTGCGATGGCGAAGGGGGATATTTCGCCTGCATGACAATGCGACGAAAACTTTCACCAGAGGGTTACACTGAAAAAGCCGAAGTTTCCTCCAGTGAGGAGTTTTTGCCTGCTATCGAAAAATTATGCCATATATTCAATCCTTTGGGGCCTACCAATTTCCAATTTCGTCTATGTGATGATGGCCCCAAACTTTTGGAGATTAATCCTCGCATTTCCTCTTCTACCTCTATTCGAACTGCCTTCGGTTATAATGAAAGCGAGATGGCCTTGAATTTCTTCCTTCATCGGAATACACCTGATCAACCTGTCGTTCGTCAGGGCCGTGCCGTTCGTTTTACCGACGATAAAATTTTTTATGAAAACGGGGTTCATCTCTGATATTCACGGTAATTACGAGGCGCTGAAGTCCGTATTGAAGGAGATCGACCGATTGGGAGTCGATCGAATCTTTTGCGTGGGGGACGTGGTCGGTTATTACTCTCAGGTTAATGATTGCTGCCAAGAATTACGCGAACGTGATATTCCTTGTGTCATGGGAAACCACGATTGGTACATGGCGGGGGGCGGTTTTTGTCCTCGTTCCAGGAGTGTAAACGATTGCCTGGAATATCAACGCAAGATCATCGACCCGGGTCATGTCGAATGGCTGCGTTCTTTTCCCGTAGAGCGCCGGATTGGTGACATTCGTCTAGTTCATGGCGGTTGGGCTGATCCCATAGATGAGTACCTCGATCCAAGCCCCGAATACTTTGCTCGAGTTGAAGGTCAAAAGTTTGTGTCCGGACATACTCATCTTCAGATGATCAAGCGATTCGAGGATAAGGTGTATTGTAATCCTGGTTCGGTGGGGCAACCTCGCGACGGTGATCCTCGAGCAGCCTTTGCTCTTTTTGAGCGCGGTGAGTTCTCATTGCATCGCGTGGAGTACGATATGCAAAAGGTTTTCGAATTAATGGATCGAGCGGGTTTCAATGATTACTACTACGGTGGTCTTAAAACTGGAGCTCGCAATTTGCGAAGATTGGCGGATTAGATGGAATCGATGTTCAGGTGGAAAAAACTAGGGAAGGTCTTTGACCCAAAGGATCTGAATACCGAAAGCTGGATGAGTGAATTCGCTCAATCTCCAACCGTTTTGATCCGGGAAAAGACTGTGCGCGTGTATTTTTGCTCTCGCCCCGAGCCTAGTCCGGAAGGACTTTATCTTAGCTATGTTTCATTCATCGATCTTGATCGCAAAAACCTGTTAAAGGTTCTTCGTGTATGCGATCGACCTGTTCTTTCGCTCGGTGAATACGGTAGTTTTGATGAATTCGGGACTTACCCAGTAACAGTTATTCCCGATGGCGAAGAGATACGTATTTACTATGCAGGTTGGACGCGTTGTGAATCGGTGCCTTTTAATGCTGCCATCGGATTGGCCATTAGTCGAGACGGCGGTGAGAATTTTCAGCGTTTGGGCGACGGGCCTGTTCTCTCTTATACGCCGGATGAGCCTTTTCTTCTTGGTAGTCCTCGTGTGAGGAGATTTAATGATAAATGGCAATTATGGTATGTTGCCGGAAAAGAATGGCGCAAAATCGATAATAAGCCAGAACCCTTGTACAAAATAAGATTGGCAACTTCGGATGATGGAATCAATTGGGTAAAGGAGGGAAGAGACCTTATTACAGACAAACTCGGTAAGATTGAATGTCAGGCTTGTCCTGATGTTTGCTTTAGAAACGGCCTCTATCATATGTTCTTTTCATATCGATACATTTCAAACTACAAAGGGCGTGAGGGGGGGTATCGTATCGGATATGCATCCTCAGAGGATATGTTGCATTGGAATCGTAACGACGATCTGGTTGATATTGAATGTTCGGAGACCGGTTGGGATTCAGAGATGGTTAATTATCCACACCTTTTCGAACTCGATGGACATACTTATATGTTTTATCAGGGAAATGGCATGGGGAAGACTGGTTTCGGTTTGGCTAAGTTGGAATCGGAAAGCATCTGGGATCAAATATGAACTGGAAGAAAATAGGGAAGATTTTTGATCCTACCGAACATAGTTTGCTCAATCATTGCGAAGATTATGCCCAGTCTCCGCAAACCTTGCTTTTGCCTGATCGAGTACGAGTATTTTTCTCTACTCGTGAACGTGACTCAACAGGGAAATTTCTTAGTCATGTAGCCTATGCGGATTTTTCGAGAGATATGAGCCAATTGCTTGATGTTTCGAATCAAACGGTTTTACCTCTTGGTGGATTGGGGGCTTTTGATGAGCATGGTATTTTCCCAATCAACCCACTTCGAGATGGTGATAAGGTTTTGGCCTACACTACCGGTTGGAATCGAAAGGTGTCGGTATCTGCTGATGCATCTATTGGTTTGGCAATTAGTTATGATGATGGCAAAACTTTTGATAAGCATGGGACAGGGCCGATTATGTCTTCCTCTTTGTGTGAACCGTTTTTAGTCGGAGATGCCTTCGTACAACGCTTCGACGGTACATTCCATATGTGGTACATATTTGGTACTAAGTGGGAGAAATTCGTCGAAGGTGCACCGCCTGACCGAGTTTACAAGATAGCTCATGCTACCTCAAACGATGGAATTACCTGGGAAAGGGATGGTCGTCTTTTGATCAGCGATCGATTGAATGCCGACGAATGCCAAGCATTACCCACCGTTATCCGTTTGAACGACTTATATCATATGTTTTTTTGTTATCGCGAGGCTTATGGTTTTCGAACAGATAGCAAAAAAGGTTATCGTATCGGTCATGCTACTTCCTCCGATCTGATAAATTGGGACCGCAACGATAAGGAGTTGGGAATAGATGTTTCCGCCGAGGGCTGGGACTCGCGAATGCAATGCTATCCCCATGTTTTCGAGTGCGACGGGATTGTCTATCTCCTCTATAATGGTAATGATTTTGGGCGTAGAGGATTTGGCTTAGCGATTTTAGAAAATTATAACAAAATGACTTAACTATGAGAGATTACAATAAAGAGTTCGATGATAATGAAGGAAGAAAATATGGCTACAGTTTTGACTATGATGTGATGCATCCCTTCATGGTCAAATCGTTTGAGCCTTTTTTTAACAAGGGCAACCTCTTGGAACTCGGTAGTTTCAAGGGAGAGTTTACAAAGAGACTTTTGCCTTTTTTTGAAGACGTGACATGCGTCGAGGCTTCCGATATTGCAATGCGGGAGTCAAAGGATCAACTCGGTGATCGAGTTTCATTTGTAAACGATCTTTTTGAAAAAGTTACTTTACCAAGCAGGTATGACAATATTGTCATGACGCATGTCTTAGAGCATCTTGACGATCCAGTAGCAATACTAAAGAGGGTTAATGATGAGTGGCTTGCACCTGGAGGAAGGTTTTTTTTGGTTTGTCCTAATGCTAATGCACCTTCTCGTCAGATTGCAGTAAAGATGGGCCTGATTACTCACAACTCAGCAATTACTCCTGCTGAGGCAGAGCATGGCCATCATATAACTTATTCACTCGATACATTGGAGCGTGATGCTGTATCTGCAGGTTTGAAAGTCATTCATCGGTCAGGAATTTTCTTCAAGGCTTTGGCAAATTTTCAATGGGATAAAATTTTGAACACCGATGTGATTTCGCCGGAGTATTTGGAGGGCTGCTATCAATTAGGTCACCAATACCCTGATCTTTGCTCGAGTATTTTTTTGATGTGTGAAAAAGGTTAGCCACCTTTTTGTTTGCTCATTAATGCAAATAGGGAAAGAAACTTGAAGCTTTCTGTATGCATTATTACTTACAATCACAAGAATTATATTAAAGATTGTTTAGATAGTATCATTCCGCAAGTAAAAGATTTTGAAGCTGAAATAGTTATTGGAGATGATTTTTCAACCGATGGGACAAGAGATGTCTTGGTTGAGTATAAAAATCGATATCCTGAAATCATTAATTTGATTTTCCAAAAAGAAAATACCGGTGGCACCCAAAACTATTGTGATGTTCATAGCAAAGCAACTGGTGACTATGTAGCACAAATTGATGGGGATGACTTTATCCTTCCAGGCAAATTTAAAGCTCAAACTAACATTCTTGAACAAAATCCCGAAGTTTCGTTTTGTGTTCACGGGCTTAAGGTTTTGAACAGCACCGAAACTATGGGGATGAGCGAGTCACTACCGGTTATGGGGTCGATTCAAGATTTATTGAGATTCCATTGCTATTTTGGCAGCAGTAGCGTTATGTACAGGAGGGTAAATGAATGGGAACTACCTATTCAAGGTAAGAAAAACATTGTAGATTTTGCCTTTCATCTACAAAGGGCTCGTTTTGGCAAAATATTCTTAGATAAGCAATTGTATGGAGTATACAGAAAGCATTCTAGAGGAATTAGTAAAACTAAATCTTATGCTGAAATTGTTCAGTTGTGCTATGAAGATGCCTTTGATTATGCAATTGAAGCAGGAGTCGATAAGAAACTAGTAAATCAATCTAGGCTTTTACAACGACTCAATTTCGCAGTAAATTGCTATTTTGATGAAAACAAAACTCTTTATAGAAAATATATAACGCTGAATAAATGCGATTATCGTCTTGCATCTTTTTTTCACAAGTTACTTTCGAGGTATGCCTTTGTTCCCTATTTGCCTATCATATTTATTTTAAAAAATTTTATGTGTAATAAATTCAGGAGGAGCCTTGATTTTACTAAGAGAAAAATACTCTTCTTTTTTGTTAATCGTTAGATGTGTGGTATCTGTGGCTTTCTTGAGCCTGATGGCTTTAAAAATTCTGAGGCAAGAAGGACTCTCGAGTTAATGAATTCGAAATTAATTCATAGGGGTCCGGATGCATCGGGTGTTTGGCTTGAGCCTCAAAATAAAGTTGCTTTGGGGCATAGACGACTATCTGTCTTGGATTTATCACCGGCGGGAAATCAACCTATGATTTCTGATTCCGAGAGATATGTGTTGGCGTTTAATGGTGAGATATACAATCACAGGGAATTAAGAAATGAACTTCAAAAGTCTTCCGTTCCAAGTTGGCGAGGGCATTCGGATACGGAAACTTTTCTCTCAGCTATTGAAAAGTGGGGACTCACCGAAGCATTAGCAAAGTCGACAGGGATGTTTGCCTTTGCCCTGTGGGATTCCAAAGAGAGGATACTCACACTTGCACGAGACCGAATGGGCGAAAAGCCTCTATACTACGGCTGGCAGGGTGGCGTTTTCATCTTTGGTTCAGAATTAAAAGCTTTGCGGGTACATCCATCCTTCGAACACGAATTGGATCGGGGCAGCCTGCCTTTGTTTTTAAAGTATAAATATGTACCTGCTCCGCATACAATTTATAAAGGGATTAAAAAGCTAGAACCAGGGAAAATCCTTAGGATCTCTAGTAATTCAGACAATTCTCAAAAATTAAACCCCGAGACATACTGGTCTTTTCGTGAAATGGTGGAAAGTGGAGCATCTTCTCCTTTTCAAGGAGACAGGTCGGAGGCGGTGTCTGAAATTGAACGGATCCTCGGAGAAGCAGTTTCTCAGCAAAGTATTGCCGATGTGCCTTTAGGGGCATTTCTTTCGGGTGGTATCGATTCTTCCACAATCGTTACTCTTATGCAAAGTAAAGCTTCCCATTCCGTGAAGACTTTTACAATTGGGTTTGGAGAGAAAGGGTACAACGAGGCGGTTCATGCGAAGGCAGTGGCTCAACACTTGGGCACTGACCATCATGAATTATATGTTACTCCGAGGGACGCAATGGATGTTATACCTAGCTTGTCAGATATATTTGACGAACCTTTTGCCGACTCATCTCAAATACCAACCTACTTAGTGGCAAAGATGGCAAAGGAAAATGTAACAGTCTCGCTTTCAGGTGATGGAGGAGATGAGCTTTTTGGCGGTTACAACCGATATTCTGCTTCAAATAAAATTTGGGATTTGAATAGCAGAATACCTTCTTCTCTGCGGGGGTTCCTGTCTTTAGGAATTAATTATATCCCTCAAGTGCTAGCTAACGGTATATTTCGTGTCACTCAAAGAAGATCTGGTAAGTCAGGAGGAGATTACTTAAAGAGAATTCAAAGTATGCTTATGGCCAAAGGGATGAGCGGGTTTTATACTTCATACATCTCCGAGTGGCAACAGATCGACCGATTACTGATTTATGATTTTTATAATATTGAAAGTGATAAATTTACAGGGGGCAATTGGCTGAATGAATTGGGGTATAGAGAGGCCATGATGTATTCCGATTCGACCAACTACTTACCTGATGACATTCTTACAAAGGTTGACAGGACTGCAATGTCCGTGAGTCTTGAAACTAGGGTGCCGATGATGGACCATAATTTTCAAAGGTTTTGTTGGAGTTTGCCCGAAGAAATTAGACTTGCAGAGGGAATCGGTTCAAAAAGTTTGCTTAAGGAATTGGTTTATAAATTTATACCCAAGCAACTTTTGGATCGCCCAAAAATGGGTTTTGGCATCCCCGTGGGGAAGTGGCTTGTTGAGGAGCTTCGAGATTGGGCTGAAGATTTACTTTCGGAGAGATCGTTAGCTCAGACAAATGTATTTGATAGCAAGCGAGTAAGAAGGATATGGCATTGGCATCTTACCGAACGATTTAACTACACTGACTCGTTATGGACGATATTGGTTTTTCAGCAATGGGCTCGGAACAACCTTGGATAAATGAAATCCACTTTAAGGAATTTATTTCTAGTTTCGGTTTTTTTCTTTTGCATTTTCAATCTTAAGTTTAGTTTTTTACCTTTTTATACTCAAAGGTTAGTTGTTGTATTCGGATTTCTCCATATTTTTATTAGTCTTACTTTAAGTTCAAAAAGATATCCGTTAATATCGATGTTCAATATAATTCCGATTGTATGGTTCACTCTCTTTTTTGTTTATTGCTCGGTTTGTTATGTCGTCCAAGAATCATCAGATAATAGTATGATTGTTGCTTCCAGTCTGATGCTTTTGCAAGTGGGCTTAAGTGTTATTTATCTAACATTTTTGTGCCGAAGGTTTCAAATTTCTAACGATCTTTTACTTGAAATTCTGTCATCGGTATTTTTTATCCAAGCGTGTGCTGTCATTGCCTTTTTTCTTTCGGGCACATTTCGGGGAATGGTTTCGAATGTCCTTCCGTTAGCCAGTGGTGCAGAAGAATGGACTTTCAGGTCACGGGGTCTAACTCATGGAGGAGGGGCATTACTTGGTTTAATCCAAGGTATTGGAGCACTATGTGCATTCCATGTTTTTTATTTCAGCAAAAAATTCATTAAAAGATTAAAATATTCTTTGGTTTTTATCATTATCTCCATCTCAATAGTTTTATCTGGAAGGACAGGCTTACTGATATTTCCATTGATAATGCTTGCATTCATTGCAGCTGCATTTTTTTACAAAAATTACCGAAATGAAATCTTTAAAAACTTCATTGGCCTTTTTTCCTACTCTTGCTTATACATTTCGTTTTTCTTATTATTTTACCAAGCTTTTTTTGCTTGGGAAAATAAGTATGGAACGGATGGGTTACTCAACACACTTCAATGGGCCTTTGGTGAATTTGTAGATTTTAATGCTGATAGAAATTCCGATAAAGAAAAATTGTACACATTGAAAGTTCTGTTTGGTTCTCATGTTTACTTCCCTAATTCTTTTTATGGTTGGCTTTTTGGAGAATCGAGCTCTTGGATATCAATGAACCCATATGGTGATATGGGGTATATACGAATTCTTTACACAAATGGATTACTCGGTTCTTTTCTCCTGTACGGGGGATATTTCACACTATTTGCATTGGGTTTTTACAACGCAGAAAAAAGGTTCAAGCTGATTTTTGCTGTATTATTCCTTTACTTGTTCATTGCCGAAATCAAAGAACCTTTCTTTTTAAAGTTTTCGGTTCCTACGATTTGCCTGATCCTATTGTCTAATGGTTTGAATATGAAAAAAAGTTTTCCTCGTTTTGAAAAAATTAAAAGTATTACTGGTAATTGACTCACTTGGTTCAGGTGGCGCCCAAAGGCAGTTAGTCAATCTAGCAAAAGGACTCAAGAATCTTGGGGTAGTTGTAGAAGTGCTTGTTTATTACCCAAAATATGACTTTTTTAGAAAAGAAATTTTGGGATCAGGGATAATATTACATGAAATAGTAAAGAAAAAAAAAATTTCATTTAAAGTAATAAAAAAGATTAAAAGTTTATATAAAGGTAATAAATATAATGTAATTATAAGTTTTCTTGAAACACCCTCAATATATTGTGAAATAGCCAAAATTGCTTTTTTTTTAAAATTCAGGTTAATAGTTTGCGAAAGAAGTAGTGTAAACAAGTATAGCATTTCTTGGCTTACAAATATTAAAAGATTACTTCATGTCTTTTCAAACGCGATAGTTGCTAACTCTTATTATCAGGGCAAATGGTTAAGTAATAAATTTTATCTGAAAAATAAGGTGTCTATCATATATAATGGATATAATTTCAGTAATATTCAAATTGGGAGCAGAGAAGAGACTAAAGTAGGTGAACAGTTCTCTTACTTAGTTGTTGGAAGAATTGCACATTATAAAAACGGACTTGGCTTACTGAATGCTTTGGTGCACTATGTGAGTTCTATGGGGAAATGTCCTGTCATCAATTGGGCAGGTCGCTTAGAGAAAGACAAAGCATCAGTTAAAATCTATGACACCATCGAAGCTACCCTAGACAGTTTTCCAATCATTAAGAAGAATTGGAATTGGCTTGGTGAAGTGAAGGATTTATCGACACAATTCCATTCTTGTGATGCATTGCTCCACCTTAGCTTTTTTGAGGGCCTTCCCAACGCTATATGTGAGGCCTTTATTCACGGTAGACCAGTAATTGCTAGCAATGTTTGTGAACATCCTAAGTTAGTGGAGGAGGGCGTTCGAGGGTTTCTGTGTGACCCTCATTCGGCAAGTTCTATTTTTAGATCCATTATGAAATTTGAAAAACTTAGTATAAAAAAAAGAAGAATAATTGGTTCAAATGCTCATAGATATGCAAGTGAAAATCTAGGTTTGAGTTTAATGGTAAGAAAGTATTTAAGTTTGATTAAAAAGATAATATAGATGAGGTATCCAGTAAAAGTATGTAAGGGCATAGTACCAAAGTTTATACGTAAAATATTGCCCACATGCTATAATCCCGCTTTTATTTTGAAGGATAATGTCAACGACACTGAATTTTCGAACGCGATGCAATCGTTTAAGTTTGGTAAGACTTTTAAATCAACACGACACAATCGCTTCCCAGAAACCTTGGAATTAATTAAAACCCATTTTTATAACAAATCTCCAATAATATTAGATATCGGAGCATCAGATGGAGTGACATCATGCGATGTAATAAATAACCTAAACTTTCGAAGGTATTTTGTAACAGATTATAATATTCATGCATTATATTATGAAGTTTTGGGTTTTACTTTCTTTTTTAACAATAAAAAAGAAATTCTGCTCGCTAGTTGTAATTTATTCGTGGTGTTCAACGATTTGGACGAATGTTTCTATATTTTAAGAATTTTACTAAATAAGTTTTTTTGCTTTATTGCAAAATATATTCAACCCACGAACATTGTAACTCTTATAAATCCAAGACTACGAAAGATGCTCAATAATAATATTTTATTTTTAAAGTATAGTTTGTTCGAGGATTGGAATTTAGATAAACCTGATTTGATAATTTGTGCTAATATTTTAAACCACGAGTATTTTACCGAAGAGGAATTAGTGGAAGGTATCCGATCAATAAAAACGACTCAAAAAGATGGTTCTATTTTAGTTTTAATTGACAATCGTGAAAACGAGCAATCTTCTGTTCTTAAATATTCAAACGGAATATACCAACTACTTTACCGAGTAGGGATTGGATCCGATGTGGAATCTTTGTTTTTAGGTTACACAAATGGGTAAAAAGTTTCAAATAGGATTACTTACAGACGATTATATTGTCCCAAACTCGATGTATTTTCTTGTAGAAAATTAATCATTCGCACCATTCGGATATGAAATTAGTTATCAAGGATAGAAATAAGAATATTGACAAAAATAACTTTTCAAAACGCTTATCCAAGCATAGGAAATACTTGCAATTGGACTCCTTATTCTGCAAATCCGATAATAAACGGTGTCAGGAACTCATGATCTGCAGCTAATATATTGAGCATAATAATAATTTATACAGACCATCAGAATACTGTTCTATTCGTTATGGATACAGTTTGAAGTTTAACGAAATTGTGGTCTTGAGTAAAACTAACTATGAAGAAAAAGAAGTTGATCACATACAACCAAAGTGGTCTAAAAACATAGAAACTATCCATACATTCAATTTCAATAATTCTTTAACTGTAATAGACGGTGTACTTAAGAAGTTTTACTTCAAATAATAGATCTTTGTAAGATTAAAAAAAGACTGTTAATCGTTGGAGGTTTTCCGAAACCAAATAGTATGATATTTGGTGGTATCGTTACATCATGTAGTATCTTAACTGACTCACACTTAAAAGACGAATTTAGTTTAGCTGTTTTAGATACAACTCAAAAATCTAATC